>ERZ887942.86-NODE-86-length-73693-cov-49.934192_pt1 | contig 73693 bp, 55 predicted proteins | sample MGYA00521099_ERZ887942 | MGnify/ENA primary metagenome ERZ887942 (study PRJEB32303, sample SAMEA104408605) | aquatic metagenome | biome: Brackish water; feature: Pelagic; material: water | place: Baltic Sea | collected 2014-06-07T06:48:00 | depth 16,251 m ... | reverse complement strand
CTCACCGCCATTCCAACCCCGCCAAGCGCCACACTTTTCCGCCGCCGTTTACAGCTTCGGCTTTTCGTCGGATGTTGGTCTTAAGAGACCTCTTGAAACGGTGGTCCCTGAAGCGAAAGCAGACATGAAAATTGCCGCTCGGATCCTGTTGAATTGATGCCATGATTGAGTCTCCTTGTCTGTTGAAAACAATAGGAATGACTCAACAAGTCGACTAGCCATGGATATCCAACGAACCTGCAACGCGAAACGCTCGAAACCAATGCAGCGACACTGCGAACCCAATCTGGATTCAACAGATGTCACTGATTTGTCACTGATCCAGTTTTCCACAAAAAAAGACCTGAAGCAGTGATTGCTCCAAGTCTTTGTGGTTGTTTGGTTTACGTTCGAGATATTTCGCTCGAAAAAAGTAACCCGACCAGGACTTGAACCTGGAATAACAGAATCAAAATCTGTTGTGTTACCTATTACACTATCGGGTTACAAACTTGTGCGGGAGTTTAGAAAACCAATCGGTTGCAGGCAAGCTGTGATTGGTGTCAAAACTGAATCTGCTGCCTGAAGTTTTGGAATTTCCTGACTGTGACTCCATCACCATGCAGTGTTGCCGATCAATCGTTGCGAAGCTTTAGTCCGGCTTCTGTCAGTTTCAAGCGAATTTCGTTCAACGATGTCACGCCGAAGTTGCGGCTGGCCAGAAGTTCGTCCGGTGTTCTTGCCAGCAGTTGCCCGATGGTTTGAATCTGCAGACGATTCATACACTTGCGAGACCGCACGGAAAGAGCCAGATCGCCGATTGGGCGGTTCATTGTTGCCTGCTCTTCAGGCGACAAACTTTGATCAACAAAGTTGTCTCGAGAATGAACCTTGTGAAGGTGCAGACCAATGCGAAGTCCGTGAGCTGCCAGCAGTTCTCGAATTTCCAGCAGGCTGGTTTCTCCAAAATTCTTTCCGGCCAACAATTCCTGTTCGCTGATTTCCGTCAGGTCGCCCAGAGTGTTGATGTCCATTGCTGTCAGGCAGTTTCGACTTCGAACCGACAATTCGAAATCTGTGACCGGACGTCCCAACAACTGACTCATTCTCGCTTCCTGGCGAGCCTGGTCTTCGTCGTAGTACATGTCCTGAGTGGCTTCGATGTCCTTCAGGTACAAAATCGCCTGCTCGTGAGTCGGGTCGAATTCTACAATTCGTCGGAAGCAGAAGGCCGCCGACTGGTAGCTTTCGCGATCTTCGTACAACAGGCCAAGATTCAGCAACGCACCGACAAAGTACGGAGGTCGCGAAAGGCTGCGTTCGTAGTAGCGAATCGCCTCTTCGTCGTTACCACGCAGTGAATTTTCAGCGGCCAGCCAAAACAAAGCTCGGCTATGATGAGCGTCCATATCGACGGCTCGCTCAAAGTACTCAACGGCAGTCAGCGCGTCGCCGCGATCTGCCCAGATGCATCCCATTTGGAATGAATATTCAGCTCGACTTGCCGCAGACGCCGCAACGCTGCGAAGCATTTGTTCAGCCGCATCCACGTTTCCGCCTGCTCGAATAGCGCCAGCCTGTCTTAGAGTGGCATCAATTCTGTCGTAGCCGTTTTTGCCAGCAGCTTCAAACCGAAGAGCGGCTTCGGCGTGTCGACCAAGCGAAATCAAAGATTGAGCGTGGTAATAAAGAGCGACGCCGTCAGTTTCTACTTTCGACAGCAGTTCGTCGGCCGCCTTGTGGCGAGCCAGTAGGTAATTGGCAACGCCCGCACGAGCAAACATTGCCTGCGATGCTTCACTGGATTCAAGTTTGGGAGCAAGTTCTGTCAGTGCCTGACGAACTTCACCTGCCTGCTGCCCCATTAAAGCATTTCGCAGAGCTTCAACCTGATCGACAGTGACTGGGCTATTAAGGTTAAGGATTTCTGAAACGTTCACAAGATTTGCAACTGACACAGAGTCTGTTCCTTCCGGGAAACGACACTATTTAATACGGAACACGTTTGAGAGCAGACACAATCAAACGCCGACGCGAGGGCGCAATCGCGCGTCCGCTGGAATTTCTGAAACCCAACAGTTTATCGCATACAAACGGTTGACACAAACGTTAGTGGCTTATTCCCGCAAAATGAAACACAGCCAAAAACGCTGGAATTCCTCGATTTTTCGACGGATTCGATCAATAACCGCAGAGAATTTCCAGATTCCCGCACATTTTGCTGACTCATCGGCAACGAAGTCCGTGCATCAGGCCAAATTTAGACGGAAAATCCAGACAGCAATAAGATGTCGGAATTGTGCGGATTACGGCAAAAGATCGCTCCATCGGACACTGCTGCACGATCGCACGTCGCGTCATCGTTAACCCGTGTTCGCAGTCCGTGCCGCGAACATCAGGTCTCGAACGCCAAGTCTGCGACTACGCACTAAACAGCAACCTTATGGCCCAACAGTTCCACGTGAACCACAACCGTGGGTAATCGGTAAACGGCCCTGAACGGAAAACGATCTTCAATCTGCCGTTCATGGCAGAAATTGAACGGCACAAAAAAAGAAGCGTCGCGCAACTGGAAGGGAAACAGTCGCTCGACGCTTCTATCCGGAAGACGAACGAATTCATCTTCGCACGCTGTCTTCAAATGGGCGGGCCCATTGTGATAAATACCAGGAAGGTGAACGACATTACGTCTACCTCAACGGTATTCAATGCGAGCCTCAGGTAGCTCGAAGTTGGCAGGCCACGGATTTATCCCTCAAGCGAATCGCCATTGGATTCAGACCGAATGATTCAGGCAGTCGCAGGTTTACAGCAGGGAACCGCTTCCGGACAATTCCGAACAATGTTCGCTGAAACCAATAACACGCCGCTATCGATCATTCGTCCGTTATCAATGTGGCAGCAACTTCAATCAGTTGCTGCTCGGTTGGCCCGTGTTGAAATTCTAAATCAGAGCACAAAAATCTGACGCTCTGCTTTGTGAATCAACGCAACAACAAACGTAGTTGCACCAGTTCTTAGTGATACGTTGGAATTGCCTGGAAGGCCGTCTGAGGAGCGAAGCCAGCATTGTACGCTGTTGTTGGAGCGAAGCCTGGAGCCATTGCAGATGGGTATCCGCCAGGAGCCATGCCAACTCCACAACCAGTGTTGCAACTGCCGCAGCCACCGCCGCCGCCGAAGCTTCCAGGATAGCCGCCACCATAGCCGCCACCGTATCCATGCATCAGGCAGCAGCCGGACATCGAACACATCAACAGCAAGCCGCCAAAGAACATAACTAAACGATTCATCTGAGTGCCTCCAAGGGGCTGCCTGGGTTGGTATCCAAAGGATATTGGCAGTGGGGGGAGAGAGAAGAGAGTTTGCTGAAACGCTGCTGTTGAACCTGGCTTTGCCTTGAGGGACAAAGTGGCAGGCACTGAAAAAACAACACCGCTCGCGGGGAGATAACAGAAAGGGATCGCTGATTAGCCAGCGACTGGAGGGAAAGTACGAGAACCGGCGAAATGGGTCAATACGAATCCGGATGCATGCAAAACTGCCTGTCGCCCGATAAAACGCTATAGTTCTTCGTCAAAATTGGTTCTGGCAGAAATTTCGGGCTAAAGTATTTTTCAAAGTTTTCCGGGAGCCCCCGTAACCAGAATCGAGGCAGCGACTTTCGAATCGCGATTGTTTGATTCGCAAAACCTGTAACTCACTGAATGCCCCACACATCGTTCAAGCTCCGCGATCAATGCTGTGCACTGACGATTCCCCATACACGGCGACTTTTCAGAAAGGAATAGGCGACTTTGTGATCTCAATAGTGGACTGTATGCAACGCAGCTATCATTAAGGCGGCAATTGGAGGCATCGCCAATCGCCGCGAGTTCGAACTTCTTAACGCAATTTGTTGCAAGACTCATGTATCGCTTCCTTCTGATTTCACACCTGCTTGTGTTCGCATTTTTGTCGAACCACGCACAAGCGGATAACGTTGTTACTGCAGAACAATTAAGTTCTGCAAAATCGTTGCTGAACAACTACTGCGTCGGTTGCCACAACACGGCTGACGATACGGCGAATCTGAATTTGGAAGACTTCGATTTTGCGGCGGCCTCAAAAAACGATAAGTGGAACACCAGCGCCTGGGAAAAAATCGTCAAACGTCTGCGAGCTGGCCAGATGCCTCCCGCTGATGCACAGCAGCCACCTGAAGACTTACACAGCGCCGCGTTGCAGCAACTGGAAAACGCTCTGAATATCGCCGGTCAGCAGCATCCCATGCCAGGGCGTACAGAATCGATTCGCCGCTTAAACCGAACAGAATACAGAAATGTTATTCGTGATCTGCTGGCAGTTGATGTCGATGTAAACAGCTTGCTGCCCGCTGACCAGTCCGGCCACGGCTTCGACAACGTGACGGTGGGAGAACTGCCGCCCGTGCTGCTGAATCGCTACATCACCGCTGCTGAACGCATTGCAGGACTTGCCGTGGGTGGCCCCATGCGCGGCCCCGCCGGCAGAATTGTGCGACTGCCAGCCGACATGACTCAGGAACAACACGTCGCAGGCCTTCCGCTGGGTACTCGAGGTGGCACGGTGTTTCAGCATCAATTTCCAGCCAGCGGCGAATATGAAATTCAGCTGCGACTGATGCGAGATCGTGACGAAAAAATTGAAGGCCTGAATGCCGAATACAAAATCGATGTCCTGCTGGATCGCAACCTTGCACACCAGTTCACCGTATTTCCGCCGAAGAAGGGGACTGAATGGGCGAACGACTTCACTCATCTGGATTCGCACCTGAAGAAGCGATTCAATGTAAACGCGGGACCGCATCAGGTGGGTGTCACCTTCCCTCAAACATCAGCTTCACTCTCCGCGAACGCTCGCCAGCCGTTTGAAGTCAGCTTCAATCGACATCGACACCCCAGGTCGGCGCCCGCGTTGTATGAAGTTTCTATTGTGGGACCATTCAACGTGCCAGCCGCTGAAGCTGCTGACAACGCAACTTCAGACAACGTGGCGACCGCTGCCAGCCCAAACACGGAACGATTTGCAAACGTCACGCCGTCTCGCCGACTGCTGTTTACGTGCTATCCTCAAAGCGATGCCGAGGCCGAAGCATGTGCCACGAAAATTCTGCAGCGTTTGCTTCGGCTGGCGTATCGGCGTCCTGTAACTGCGGCTGATCTGACGGTGCCGTTGAATTTTTTTAAAGCTCGCCTTGTCGCCGAAGAGTCTGCTGACGGGCGATTCGAAGCCGCCATTGAATCGGCATTGGCGGCGGTTCTGGTGAATCCGCATTTTCTGTTCAAGGCCGAAGCGGATCCGCCAGCTGCCGCTTCAGGCACCGTATACCAGATTTCCGATCTGGAGCTTGCTTCACGCCTGTCGTTCTTTCTGTGGAGCAGCATGCCGGACGACGAGCTGTTGACTCTGGCAGAAACCGACCAATTGCACGAACACGCCGTGTTGAATGCTCAGGTTCAGCGAATGTTGAAGGACGATCGATCGCAGTCGTTGGTCACCAACTTTGCGGCTCAATGGTTGTATCTTCGGAACCTTGATTCGTTTCGGCCTGACATGCGACTGTATCCGAATTTCGACGACAACCTGCGGCAGGCTCTTCGTACAGAAACCGAAATGCTGTTCGAATATGTGATGAAAGAAGATCGCAGCATACTGGAACTCATCAACAGCGACACCACTTTTCTTAACGAACGCCTGGCAAAGCACTACGGCATTGCTCACGTGTTCGGCAGTCACTTTCGCCCCGTCAACGTGGCGGAAGCGGGCGTGCTGCGAGGCGGATTGTTGCGTCACGGAAGCATTCTTACCGTCACTTCTTATGCCAACAGAACGTCGCCCACAATTCGAGGAAACTGGATTCTGGAAAACATTCTGGGCACGCCTCCGCCGCCTCCACCAGCCAACGTTCCCAGCCTGAAGGATAAGTCAGAACAAGCCAACCTGACCGTGCGAGAACGTCTGGCAGAACATCGAGCCAACCCGGCTTGTGCCAGTTGCCACAACCTGATGGACCCCATCGGGTTCGCATTGGAACACTTTGACGCAGTGGGCCAATATCGACAGTTCGAAGACGAACAACCAATCGATTCATCCGGCAGCTTTCCGGACGGCAGCCAAATCAGCAGCGTTCAGCAGCTGGAACAGAGTATCATGCAGAGGCCCGAAATGTTTGTCGGCACTGTCGCAGAAAAGATGCTGACGTTTGCATTGGGCCGAGGTATCGAAACCTGGGACGGACCGGCAATTCGAAAGATCGTTCACGATACGGGTGAAAACGGATATCGTTTTTCGTCGCTTATCATAGGTATTGTGCAAAGCACACCATTTCAAAAAAGAGTGGTCGAATGATTAACACAAAGAAATCGATCTCACGCAGAACTTTATTGCGTGGCACCGGTGCCGCATTGGCGCTGCCTTTGCTGGATGCCATGATTCCCGCCAGCACTGCGTTGTCGGCCACCGTTGCCGCACCTCAACAATTGCGACGGCTTGGTTATGTCTACATGCCGATGGGCTTCAACCCGAAAGAATGGACGCCCAAAGACGACAATCTGAACGAACTACCGTTTTCGCTGCAACCTTTGGAAAAGGTGAAACAGCATGTCGCCGTTGTGAGTGGCATGGAGCTGAAGAACGCCTATCCGGGTTCTCACGCTACGTCGAACTCCGCGTTCTTAAGTGCCGCAACCGCCAAACGCACGGAAAGTTCCGACTATTATCTGGGCACAACCGTCGACCAGATTGCGGCTAACAGAATTGGTCAGCAAACTCAGCTTCCATCGCTGGAACTGGCGATGGACCTGCTGGAAAACGTGGGCCAATGCGACAACGGCTATGCGTGCGTTTACCAAAACAATCTGTCCTGGTCGTCTCCCACCACGCCTCTTCCCGCAGAAGCTCATCCACGTATTGTGTTTGAAAGCCTGTTTGGCGAAGGCGGTTCAACGGCAGATCGGCGAGCTGCGTTGCAGCGTCGAGCCAGCCTGCTGGATTCAGTCACCGCAGAAATGAAACGCTTCAAGCTGCAACTTGGTGCTGACGACCGCAACAAGGTGGATGAATACTTCGACAGCATTCGCGAAGTTGAACGACGCATTCAAAAAGCGGAAGCCAACGTCGAAGAAAATCCGTTGCCGGATCTGGACCGTCCGGTCGGAGTGCCCGCTTCATACGCCGACCACGCACGCTTAATGTTCGACCTGCAGCTGCTGGCGTTTCAAGGTGATATTACGCGAGTCATCTCATTCCAGCTGGCGCGAGAAGCCAGTACTCGCACGTATCCGGAAATCGGCGTTTCAGATCCTCATCATCCGATTACGCATCACGGCAACAACCCGGACAAGCTGCAGAAGATCGCCAAAATCAACCAGTTCCATGTTTCGTTGTTCGCGGAATTTCTTGAAAAGATGGCGGCTACTCCGGAAGGCAATGGTTCGCTGCTGGACCATTCGCTGTACATGTATGGCAGCGGTATGGGCGATTCTGACGCTCACGATCACACCGACCTGCCAATTATTGTGGCGGGCGGAGCTGCCGGAAACATGTCCGGTGGCAGACACATCAAATACGAAAAAGAAACGCCTCTGGCAAACCTGCATCTGACATTGCTGAACAAAGTCGGCATCGAAATGGATTCGTTCGCCGACAGTCAGCGACCGGCTGATGAGCTGTTTGCACCAATTACGCTGTAGTCAGTAACTCCCAATATGGTGCCACCCCAGTTAATATAACCCGACGTCCCAAACCAGGCGATCAGTTTCCCCAGATGCAACAGGTTCAGGAAATGAAACAGTGTTTAGCCACGTTGCTGGCTGCAATCAGTCTTTTTACTGTCATCGCTGATCCCGTTCGGGCTGATTGTGATCAACTGCACTTCGCTGACCTGGCCGAACAAAAACAGTGGCAGCAGCTGGCCAGCCAGCTGCAAGCTATCACTAAAGACGACGCCGCAGTCAACGCTGTTCAACCGGACGGCATGACGGCTTTGCACTGGGCCGTGCTTCATGGTGAAGCTGAAATTGTCGACAGACTGATCGCCGCCGGTGCCAACACCAACGCAGAAACTCGTTACAAAATCACGCCGCTGTACATCGCCTGCACGTTAAATAACTCCGAAATTGTCGAAAAACTGCTGAAGCACAAAGCAGATCCGAATACTGTTTACCCGGGAGGCGTGACTGCTTTAATGCTGGCCGCCCGAACGGGAAACGCGGCTTCAATCAAGCATTTGATTCAACACGACGCAGAAGCAGATGCAACCGAACGGCAGGGACAAACCGCCATGATGTGGGCGACCGCAGAAGGCAACGCCGCAGCCGTGCATGCGTTGATTTCCGCCGGCGCAGACCCCAATCGCGAAGACAAAGCGGGCTTCACCGCCATGCTGTTCGCCGCCAGACACGGTCGTACAGAAGTGGCCGACACGCTGCTGAAAGCAGGCGTTGACGTTAACTTTGCGATGGAATCCAAACGCGGGGGCAATCGAGCACCATCAACCGGAACTTCAGCCATGCTGATGGCGGTGGAAAGCGGCCACTTTGAACTGGCCATGTTTCTGGTTAATCATGGAGCTGACCCGAACGACCAACGCAGCGGCTTCACTGCTCTTCACGTGTTGACCTGGGTTCGCAAACCCAAAGTTGGCGAAGATCCCGATGGAGACCCGCCGCCACAGGGTTCGGGCAGCCTGACTTCTCTGGAATTTGCCAAACTGATTGCGGCGGCAGGTGCCGACGTGAATACTCAACTTGTGGCCGGCAAAGGTGGCAAGGCCTTCCTGAACATGAAAGGGGCCACCCCATTTTTGTTGGCGAGCCGAACAGCCGATCTTCCCTATATGAAGCTGCTGATAGAACTGGGAGCCGACCCGACAATCACCAACGTTGACGGCTGCCATGCCTTGATGGCGGCGGCTGGAGTGGGCGTGCGAGCGGTCGGCGAAGAACCTGGTTCAGAAACGGAAGTGATTGAAGCGATCGAATTTCTTATCGGCCACGGCCTGGACGTGAACACCGTTGATCGAAACAAAGAAACGGCCATGCATGGAGCCGCTTATCGCAACTTTCCGCTGGTGGTGAATTACCTTGCGGCTCACGGATCTGATTCCGCGTTGTGGAACCACAAAAACGCTTCCGGCTGGACTCCTGTGATGATTGCAGAAGGCCATCGCCCGGGAAGCTTTAAACCGTCACCGGAAACCGTCAAGGCGTTGGAAGCGGCAATGAACCTTGCGATTAAAGAACCGTCCCAAAATTAGTTCTCCAGTTGTCAGCCCTGAATTTCGCGTGGATTGGTCATGTGCTGGTTGCCGGAAACGTTTTCGATGTTTCGGCGTTGTTGCACGTTGCGGGCCACTCCCCGGAGTTTCCTTCACAAGCTTAGTCCCACCCCTGAAACCTGAAACCTGAAACCTGAATTTCCCCAAACTTCAAATTCGTTGGAACCAATTCGCGTTGATGATCGCTCTAACGTTGCAAGCAACCACTGTTCGTGATGTCGTTGAGGGAGATTCAAATCGTGAAACCAACGTATTTTGGCCTGTTTTTGGCCCTGACCATCGTTTCTGCCGCCGACGTTCATGGGCAAATTGCCATCATTCGCAACCCTGCGGGGCCGCGTGCGGCAGAATTTCGCATCACCAATGTTGATGTGCGAGCTGGAATTCAGGAACAGGTTGCGACTGTGCAGATTGCTCAGACGTTCCAGAATACCAGCCAGAGAACTCTGGAAACCACGTTTCTGTTCCCCATGCCGGACGGTGCCGCGATAAACGGGCTGACGCTGATTGTTGACGGCAAAGAACTGATCGGCGAACTGAAGCCGAAAGACGAAGCTCGCAGCGAATACGAAGCAATCGTCCGTCAGCAGAAAGATCCGGCCCTGTTGGAATACATGGGAAGAGGACTGTTTAAGACCAGCGTGTTTCCGATTCCGGCCGGTGAAAGTCGTCGAGTTGAAATTCGTTATACGCAGTTGCTGACCAGCGATTCGGGGCTGGTGGATTTCACGCTGCCGCTGGGGCAGACCAAACATTCGTCTCAGGTGATTGAAGAAATGAACGTCACCATCAAACTGCGGTCAGAACAGGAACTGAAAAATATCTACAGCCCCACTCACAATTTCGACATCGACCGCGACGGTGAAAAGCGGGCTTCGTGCAAACTGACGCTGAAAAACGTCAGCAAGTCAGACGACGTCCGACTGCTTTACGGCACCAAAGGCAGCGACATCGGCATGAACCTGATCAGCTATCAACCCGACGGTGACGAACAAGGTTATTTTCTGCTGCTGGCGACTCCTCGAGTGAAAGCGAAAAACGACGTCGCCTTTCCCAAGACAGTGCTGTTTGTGGTTGATAAATCGGGCAGCATGTCGGGCGAAAAAATCGAACAGGCCAAAGCTTCGCTGAAGTACATGCTGAACTCGCTAAACAAAGATGACACCTTCAACATCATTTCGTATTCATCAGAAGTGGAACTGTTTCGCCCGGAACTGGAACTGGTCACCAGCGAAACTCGTAAAGCCGCGCTTAGCTATGTGGATGATATTTACTCCGGTGGTGGCACCAACATTAACGAAGCACTGACCACGGCATTGAACCAATTAAAAGATAAGCAGCGTCCGTCGTACGTCATGTTCTTTACTGATGGACTGCCCACCGTGGGGGAAACAAAAGAAGCCGCGATTACAGCCAACGCGACAACGGCGAATTCAGTGAACGCCAGAGTCTTCAGTTTTGGAGTCGGCTATGATGTGAACAGCCGACTGCTGGATCGTCTGTCGCGAGATCAACGTGGCACATCCGTCTATGTGAAGCCTGACGAAGACATTGAAGTGGCGGCTTCAAACCTGTTCAGGAAAGTCAGCTTTCCGGCGATGACCGACCTGAAGATTGCCTTCAACAGCGAATCCGGATCGGACAACGTCAAGCTCGTCAACCGCCTGTATCCGACTCAACTGCCAGACCTGTTTCGAGGCCAGCAGTTAACCATGGTCGGACGCTATAAAAAAGCAGCCCCGGTCACCGTGTCGCTTAGCGGAACGGTTGCGGACAAGCATCGTTCCCTGACGCTGGAAACCGAGTTCGGCGACGAAAAAGCTACTCGCCGCAACAGCTTTGTGGAAACATTGTGGGCTACCCGCCGCATCGGAGAAATCATTGATCAACTCGACCTGAACGGCCAGAACAAAGAACTGGTTGACGAACTAGTGGCACTGTCTTTGAAGCACGGCATCATGACTCCGTACACGTCGTTTCTGGCGGACGAAAACGTTTCATTCGAAGACCGACGACGCCTGCTGACCGAAGCCGAATCGTTGTCCAGTTTCGGGCTCTCCATCGCTTCCGGTCGAGGCGGATTTGAACAGCGAGACTTCAAGAAATCGTTACAGGAAGCTCAGCGAGCTGGCTCCATTGCCGCCCCAGCTGGAAACTCTTCGGCCGATTCACTGGGAAGAATGCCGGCAGCCAAGGGAGGACGCGGAGCAAACGTGCCAAAAGCCAGATTCAGCGGCGGCCTGGGCGGTGGTTTTGGCGCTGGCGGATTTGGCTCAGCCTCGCCCGCATCAGCCACGCCGGCTCCAGCGGACGAATCCGGTTTCGCATCAGGCGATACCGTTGTTCACGAACAGATCAAACGGATCGGCTCCAAAACGTTTTACTGGAAAGAAAACGAGTGGCAGGATTCTGATCTGACAAAACTGAAGTCTGCTCCAGAAGACAAAGACATCATCAAGGTCGAACAGTTTTCACAAGCCTACTTCGACCTGACCAAAATCGACAACGGTCGCTGGACGATCTATCTATCATTGGACGAACCCGTGCTTGTTCAAATTGGCACAAGGGTCTACCGCATATCGCCACCAGCGAAATCCTAACAAGGGCTTCGCCCAACGCCGTGAAGGGTTTTCAGAGCGGTTGCCATGAACGCTGCCCATCCACCCGCATTAACAATCACGTCATTCCCGCGCAGGGGGGGAACCCAGCCGCCAAAATGCCTGTGGATTCCCGCCTGCGCGGGAATGACGGTTAGGCGCGATGCAAGTGGCAGAAGGCTGGCACTACGCCGTGAGGCTCAAAACACTTTTCGATTTTTCAGCGTCGTTGCACGTTGCGACAGGTGAGTCGCGGAGCGACGACAGGTGATAGCCTCGGGTTTTAACCCGAGGTTGGCTGAAGTCCTAGGCGATCGTCTGTCGTCGCTCCGCGACTGTAATAACCGTACGTCGCAAATCGCGATGCCTTGCAACAGCCTTCGTAAAGTCGCGACTGACTGTCAATCAAGGATTTTAATTCGGGACAATTCCTTAGCTGACAATTTCTGTTCCGACGCCCGTGTCGGAATAGATTTCCAGCAGCACAGAATGAGGCATCGCGGCGTCTACGATATGAACCTTACGAACCCCGGCGTCCAGCGCGTCCAGAGCCGCTTCTACCTTGGGTACCATGCCGCCAGCGATGGTGCCGTCTTTGATCAGTTCTCGAACTCGAGCCGCAGTTACGTGCGACAGGCGAGAACCCGGGTCAGCAACGTCCGTCAAAATTCCGGGAATGTCGCTTAGGAAAACCAGCTTTTCAACGTTCAGATCGCGAGCCACCGCAGCGGCCGCGGTGTCTGCATTCACGTTGAAACGATGCCCGTTGCAATCCAGAGCAATGCATGGAATTACGGGAATTGTGCCTGTGGAACAAATCCGAGTAATCAGCTCGCGATCTACCTTCGTCACGTGGCCGACGTGCCCCAGATCGACTGCGGCGCCCGCAGCGTCTTTCAGTTCCAGCTTTTCAGCAACCAGAGCATTTTCGGACAGGAAGTGCAATCCCGTGGCTGTGGCTCCCTTGGCTCGCAAAGCGTCGACGATGCCGGCAGAAATCGTCTGTACCAGAACTTCAGAAGCGATCTTCAGCGTATCAGCATCGGTGTAGCGACGGCCTTCGACAAAGCGAGGCACAATGCCAGCTCCCGCCATGGCCGCGCTAATGGCCTTGCCACCGCCGTGCACAATTACCGGTCGCATACCCACAGAAGCCATAAAAACCACGTCTGTCAGCAGGCTGTCCACCGCTTCCGGCTGATCCAACGTGCTGCCGCCAATTTTCACGACAACGTACTTATTCCGAAAGCGCTGAATCCAACCGAGCGCTTCAATTAACACGGTGGCCTTGCGAATAGCTTCCTGCATCAAACTTGATCAATCAAAAAAGTGGGGATGAATGAATACCTGCCAGTTGATGATTCTACGGTGCAGAAATCACGAATCAATCGGAAGTGGAGCTTGTATTCAAAGCGACGCCTGATAGCCTGCGTCTGCTTAATAGAAATGCTGCAGTTCGCACATTTCTGTTAAGAAACGATTCAGGTGTTTGCTACGCGGCAGAAAGTTGACGCGTTGGAGCAAATGAAAAGGGAAGACGGTGAGAGCGACGCCAAACGGCCATGCTCAATTCCGTCGCGGTCCCGCCGCTGTAACCGGGGACAGATTTCTTATTCAGTCCACTGCTGTCATTAGCCAGACCAAAATCTGGTGTCGATGGTGGGAAGGAAAGAAATTCTGGACGATCCGGAAGCCAGAAGACCTGCCTGAAACGTTGTTGATATCACCTTCGCGGAAAGGCGATGTCGGCCGAAACAATTCAGCCTCCATTGTTTTGAATTTCAAACGTCGTTCACGTTTTCCAGCTCTTCGCGCCCTGATTCCCGCCCGGTTTGTGGCTGGAACCGCGGAAGGTTTGCGAAGCCGCACGTGCACTGAAATTCAAACCGCTTAAAACTGGAGCCGCTTCGTTGTTGCGTCCGATGCTCGTTGATCTGCTCAATACTGATGAATTCAGAAAGAGCAATCTTGTGGCACACAAATACTCCAGCCGCTGCGGCTTTAACAACAGCCAGCAACATTCGTATCGCCCTCGGCAGCGTGGCTTTACACTGATTGAACTGCTGGTGGTGATTGCGATCATCGCCATCCTGATTGCACTGCTGTTGCCTGCCGTTCAACAGGCGCGAGAAGCGGCTCGGCGAACTCAGTGTAAGAATCGCCTTAAGCAGCTGACTCTGGCCCTGCACAACTATGCCGACGTGTATTCAGAAGCCATCATTCCCTACGTGATAGAAGACACTGCTCAGCTTAGCTTTTTACAGACCTATGCGTTGCCGCAAGGGAAGTCTCAGTTCTGGTTTGGTGTTGTCAATTACGACGAACCAGACACAACCAAACAGCTGAACTTTGCCGCCGGACCGTTGGCTCCGTTTATGGAAACAAACTACAGCGCGTTCCAGTGTCCGAATTTTGGAGAAGGGCAAATGGATGCCGTACGCTTTGGACGCCCGGCGTCGGGCTTTGGTTTCAACGGACACTACCTGTCGCGAGAATCCGGCATTGAATGGCCACCGCCAACTTACGCGGCAACCCCAAGTCGCAAACCTGCCACTCGAAAGTTCCGAGACATCATGCAGATGACGCAAACTGTGGTTTTTGCCGATGCGGCTCAGGTGAAGACCATCAGTTTTTCACCGCCCACATACAGCTTTGAAGAAACGTGGCTGCTGGAACCACCCAGCAACAACTTTCCGAACGTTCATTTCAGGCACACAGATTCTGCCAACGTCGCATTCATGGACGGCAGCGTCAGAAGCTATTCTCACGCCAATCATGTCGAAGTCCCCGGCAACAACTTTCTGTCGCAGCAACAGGTTGACCTGATGGACAAACATCGCCTTGGTTTCGTCAGCGACGGCAACCTGCATGATCCACTAAAACGCGACGAGCTGTACGATCTGCAATAGGATTTCTGTTGAGCCGTTCCACAGGCATTGACACCTTCGTCATTCCCGCGCAGGCGGGAATCCACAGGCATTGTGGTGGCTGGGTTCCCGCCTGCGCGGGAATGACGGTTAGAAGCCGGGTGACGTGGCTGGGCCCACCGGCAAAGTCCCGTTACTAACCTCCGCAGATATCGCTCACCTTTAAAGTGCCATCCGCTACGCGAGCTGTGAATTCTGCTTCGTCCAGGGCGTGTAGAGGGCTGATTTCCAGATCCACGTTATCCGCCACCTGCAGTCCCGCCGCTAATGCCCATTCGCGGAAGATTCGGTTCATCGCCGCTTTTGACGTGGCGGGCGAGTCGCTGCCTTCCGCATTCTTCACGGGATTGAATTCCCGATCGCGATTGCCTTCCACAATTAAAGCGTTCTTCGCCAGTGGCAAAGCATCAAAGATAAAGCGTTCGAACTTATTAGCGTTCGGTTCCGTTGGTTCCAGCAGAGTTCCGTCGTCCTGCAGGCACGCGACTTTCTTGCTGGCCAGGTGAAGTTCCAACTGGCAACCGTCGTTGGTGAGTTCTTCAAAGAAGGTCCGCGTAAACACGTGAATCGCCGTGTTGCCCGCCCAGAAAATCCACTGGCCGGATGCGTCTTCTCGCGATGCCTGTTCTTCGTTCAGTTCGCTGTATTCGATAATTTCCAAGTGGCCGTTCATGTCCACCAGCACGCCCATGCGTTCCATGGGGCTGACCTTTTTTACCACGTTCGTTGTCAGTTGAGAATCATGCTGGTGATGAAGTCCCAGTAACGCCGGGTCGCACATAATCACAGTGGGATTGTCGACCTGATGATAGAAAAAGTGTTCCACATTCATCGACGCCATTTTGTCCAGCAGCCCCGATGTTTTTAGCGCGGTCACCAATCCTCCATGACCATCGGGCGACAAACACAACGTGCCTTTGTCGCTCATCAAAACCTTGCCCGTTGCCGCGTCTACGGCTGGCATACTTCCCTGCTGAAACAGAAACACGCTGGCGGGATCAAGTCCGAAAAAACTGTTGGCTTGCAGAAACTGTTCGGTTTCGTCGTGTGTGGCTGAACTCGTCATAATCAGCCATGGAATCTCACCCCCATGACGCAGTTTGCGAGCCTGAATTTGTTCCGCAAAAATCTGAAACAACGTTCTGTCGGTCGCCGGACCGATCTGATACATCCCCTTGGGATGCTCAAAGCCAAGCCGACTTCCCTGACCGCCGGCGACGGTAATCACAGCAACTTTGCCGTCACTTAACAGCTGATTTCCAACAACCGTTGCCGCTTCCCACAGTTCATGATCTTCTGCAGAAACCGGCTGCCGCACAACAGTTTGTGGAGCCGCCGCGATATCAGCTCTCGCAACGCCGTCATCTGCAGCCGCAGCATCAGTGGGCGATGCGGCAACCTGCGACTTCGACCACACGCTTTGCACAGTCGAAAAATCAACCGCCTGAATCTGTTGCAGCAGAGACTGTTGTTCAGCTTCTGAAAGTTCCGGCCACCACGCCAGCAAATGATCCTGGCCGAGTGATTTTAGTGTTTCGGAAACTTCGCTCAGTGGTGATGTCATAATAATACGGTCCAATACAGAATTCAGTGCGTGCAGATCAACGATCTTCATAAAGGCTGCATCCGGACAGCCTCTTATGGACAAGTCCCGAAATACGCCCTTGAATTGTTAATAGTGAAAGTCGACCAGGCTGGTCATTTCAAACACGCCGAAGAGTTTCGATTGAGGTGCATCACAAGCTGAAAGCTTATGCTATTTATCTGGAGTCAATTCCCAAGTCGCAGAACGCTGGCATGTGAAGGCCGTGGGTTTAACGCAGGATTAGCAACTATCCCGCAGTCGCCCCGCCACGAATCGCCTTCCATCTTAGCCAGTGATCAGCCAGCACCAAAGCCACCATGGCTTCACCCATCGGCACAAAGCGAGGCAGCAGGCATGGGTCGTGACGACCTTTTGTGGTGATGGTTGTTGGGGTTCCGTCGCGAGAAACCGTGTCCTGTTCTTTCGCCAGACTGCTGGTTGGTTTAATCGCAGCTCGCAGCACAATTGGCAGTCCGGAACTGATACCGCCCAGCATTCCGCCATGACGATTGGATTCCGTGGTGATGGTTCCGTTTTCGCTGGTGAAGATATCGTTATTTTCACTGCCGCGCAGTTCTGCACAGCCAAAGCCAATGCCGTATTCAACTCCCAGAACGGCCGGCAAACTAAACAGCGCTTTCGCCAGATCGGCCTTCAGTTTGTCGAATACAGGTTCACCCAGTCCGGCTGGAACTCCGCTGGCAACAATTTCGGAAACTCCTCCAATCGAATCCGTGTCTTTGCGAACAACGTCAATCAGTTCGATCATCTTTTTCCCGGCTTCGTAGTCCGGACATCGCACGATATTGGGTGACCCGTCCGGCAGAGATTCCACCTGTTCCAGAGTCACATTTTCCGGCGACGGAATACTGGCTTTGATGTTTCCCACTTGAGAAACATAGCCGACAACTTTGCCGCCAAATTCCTGAGCAATCAGTTTCTTCGCCAGAACTCCGGCAGCCACGCGAGCCGTCGTTTCGCGAGCACTGCTGCGGCCGCCACCTCGATAGTCGCGAAAGCCGAACCGAGCATCGTACGTATAGTCTGCATGCCCGGGGCGGTACTTGTCTTTGATATCCGAATAATCTTTGCTGCGTTGATCTGTGTTGCGAATCAAAATGGCGACGCTGGTTCCGGTGGTGCGTCCTTCAAAAACGCCCGCCAGAATTTCGGCTTCGTCCGCTTCTTTGCGTTGAGTCGTCAGTTTACTTTGGCCCGGCCGTCGGCGATCCATATCCACCATCAGGTCGTCGACGCTGATCGGAATTCCTGAAGGCACACCATCAATGATGACAACATTTCCCGGACCATGACTTTCGCCAGCGGTGGTGATGCGAAAAAACTGTCCAAAGGAATTTCCGGGCATTTGATATCCGTGACCGATTTACTTGTGTGCGACTAATATCAGGCGCTGCAGCGCTTCATTTTTAGCCAAATTGTAGCCGAATTGTGAGGTCGAACGGGCATTATACAAGTTTCACCACATTTTTCTTAGCTCAAACACGCACCAGCCGATACCTTCGGACCGAACGGAAGCACTTCGCCGACTGACAGCCAATTTGCCACAGATTCCGCCGCGTTCACCACTGGCTTCCGAACAAAAGCCCGAACATTTCACATGCTCTCAGCCAATGCCGCCACATCATCGAAGCAGCAAGAATGTCTCCACCAGCGTCAAAAAACACCAACACACAAGGGCTTTACCCTTCACCCGGTGGCGTGGCACGTGAACAGGACGTGGAACGTTCAAACCGCCGAGCCGCTGCGCTGTCGCTGCGATGCATGCCAGCGTCCTTACGAGTAAGACTATCGCTCCACTGGAATTTCACGCCAAAGCCACTAATCTCACAACATCAAGTCGCCCGAACCCGTTTCTGCGACACCTTGTCAGAGAATCACGATGTTGTGCGGCTACAAGAATGTGGCGTGACCTTATTCAATCTGCATCGACCTCCAGCGACGCTGAACCTGAGTTCGCTGCTCCAGCATCCGAGGCCGATATTGCGGCTGTCGAATCCGAATTCCAGATCAAATTCCCCGACGCTCTGCGGCAACTGCTCGCTGAATCCAACGGAGTAGAGTCGTTCTTTGGCTCTCTTTGCTGGTCAACCGATGAAATTACATCGCAAAACCGTGAGTTCAGGACGGCATCCGACTATCCTGAACTTTACATGCCATTCGATCATTTGTTCTTTTTTGCGTCGGATTCTGGCGGTGACTGCTTCGCGTTTCGCATCCTCTCGACTGGTGTTGATCCCCACAATGTGTACCGGTGGGACCACGAGACGGACGCCCGTTCGTGGGCTGCATCGAGTTTTCGGCGATTCGTTGACCAGTGGTGCGCAGGCTCCATGCCCGAGTAGCCGCACAACATGGTTTTCGTATTAGGCTTAGATCGTCAAGCTTGAGTATGTGTTTTTTGTTGAGATACTTCTCACATGAGTCGGCCAAGTGGTCATGCAGACTGGCGATGTTCGTAGGTCCGGCTCTTGCTTGAGGCAGAGCGAGCAGACTTCCCGGCCATGTGCGGATGACTAAAGAACGAACGGCTTTGTGTGGATGGCCCGGCGGCCAGCCCATATCAAATCCGACATTTGCGATTTCATCTCGAACGACGTGCCGGGTAGACTTATACGTTGCGGGGCAAACGGGAAATGATGAGTTTCCCGTTTGCCCCGACTCGTAGAGGAGGACTTCGGTTCATTGCAGTGGACCTCCTCTACGAGTCGGGTTAAACGACTCAATTTATACGCGTGCAAATAATCATGGTTTCTCCATGGTGCTTGTTTTCAATTGTCACGCTGAGCTCGCTCAACGATGATCCGGGTGAAAGCCCCACGATGGAGAAACCTGTTTCTGATTTCAACACAACCGAATTCCGATTCTCCGACCAGGAGAAAGTAGGCCGGACCAAGGGAACCGTCAATCTGCCGGAGCATCGCGTGCGGCTGATGTTGCATCGAAGCGTTCAGCGACTAAAACGTTGCAGCGAAGGTTCGCGCCGTTCCGGCACGCGTTGCCCGCTTGATCCGGCCTACGCTAGGTGGTCCAAGATGATCCGGGCGAAAGCCCCACGTCTGAAGCAAATCCGTGGTATCCGTGATATCTCCTGGGAGGAACTCTCCTGATGTGTTGGCTCGTGTGCCGCATAACAGACCATGCTGGGTGGCCGGGGTTTCGCTCGTACCTCGCTCCAACCCCGGCCACCCACGCAATCTCTTCTCATTAATTCACAGTCCCGAAGGCTCTGTATGTTTTTTGAGTCGCCGTTTTCCGGGGATTGGCATCCCGTCAAGTGCTGCCGCCCCTTGGGGACTGAACCGCGTGGCAATGCGGTTGGCACCACAATACTTAATCTACAACCGCTGCTTGAGCGTTGCGTGTGATCATGCCAGCGTTTTAGCGTACCACAACGTCGTTGATATGTTTGAATGTTTGTGGGCTGTGGTCAATGATCCAGATGTTGCGGTATCGGACAGGGTCGCTGTGATTTTGCAATCGGATGGGATAAGGATCAGGCGATTCCTGCTGGCCGGCTCCCGTTTTACGTTCGACGTTGAAGTTGTTCTGCACCACAACGCCATTGTGCTTCACTGTTAGTCGAGCGTTGCATATTTTGTTTTGTTCGCTGTCGAACTTTGGCGAACAGAGCGTAATGTCGTACGTTTGCCACTGCAGAGGAGGCAGGCACATATTTACGTTTGGTGGCTGATAGCGGTACAGGGCTCCACATTCGTTGAAGGCTCCGTCCAGTCCGAATGAATCCAGCACCTGAACTTCATAACGACTTTGCAGATAGATGCCCGAGTTGCCTCGCTTCTGTCCTCGATCATTCGGCATGTATGGCAATCGAAATTCGACATGCAAAGTGAAGTCATTGAACATGCGTTTGAAGTCCGCACCTTCCATCAACAGTCCGTCTTCTGTGATGCGGCCGTTGTGGAACTCGTTGGCGTGGCTTCCGTCAAACAGCACGATGGCGTTTGCGGGAGCCTTCTGGCCGAGTGTTGGGCTTTTGCGAATGATGCGAGGAAAGCTGCCGACATTGTTGCCAGCGGCTGACTTCAACAGCAACAGACCATTTTGAATGGTGGCCGAACTGTGATCTCCGGTAAGTTCCAGAACATCGCCGTTGCGTGTTCCCGACATTCGCAGACGATCTGATTTGTTCCATCCGGCTCCTGGAAGTCCGAAGTCGAATTGTACGGCGTCGAATTTTCCGTGGCCCAATGCCACCACTTGAATTCCAACCTGCCGATAAAGATTGGTCGCGGCGTCTGAATCAGGAAGTATCAGGCCTGCGTATTCGCCTTGAAACGCAAAGTCTTCGTCCACGTTCTGCGGATCGGAGGATATAAACCGAGCGGGTTCCTGGCAGTAGGCCGAAGCCGAAGCAAGCAACAAACCGACAACAGCAACGAAGCGAACAAGGCGAGGCATGGAGCAGATCTCATGAAAAATCGGTGGATGAGAAAACCAGGGAATCGAAGAGTCTGATGACTTCCCCAACAAGTCTCAAGCGGAAACGCGGTCGCAATCAGTGAAACCTTAGAGCCGCCGCCTACAGAACCAAACTGGAAGCACTATTCTAACGAGGCCGTGCCTCAGACCATTCGAGCTACCGCTCGGAAACGCTCCGTTGTCGCTCTGAAAACTTGACTCAACGTGAAGAAGTTAGCTTATTTAAGCGTAGCTAACGAGGCCGTGCTTCAGACCATTTGAGCTGACGCTCAGAAACGCCCCGTTGTCGCTCTGAAAACTTGACTCAACGTGAACAAGTTTGCTGCTTTAAGAAGTCTAAGTCGCGTCGCGAGAATTGCATTGAATGCAAAGTTCGGTGAGCGTGCGTTTCAGCCACCAGGTTCAGTGAATGTACTGGATTGCACGGCCTGAAATCCGCCTGAAATGATATTGCCGCAACAAAACATACTTTTGTAAGGTGTCGTAGAGATCATCACCTGAAATTGACGCTGCATTTCGCAGTTGGACTGGAGATGGAAATGAAACGCAACGTGGCTAGACTATGCCTGCTGTTATTGCCACTTCTGTGCGGGTGCACGTTTGGTGACGTTCTGTTTGGCATCTTTGGTCGAAACTATTCGGGCGGCGGAACGACGAAAGTTGAGAAACAATCGCACTACGATCGAACAGTGAATGAATCTCGAAACAGAGGTACGTTCGGCAACTCAGTACGCGAACCGTGGGATGAATGAACCGGCAACGGGTTGTTTTTCCGGGAATGCATTCCATATCAAAACACAACAGTGAACCGTGCGCCGTCAGGCAACGGGTTTGTTGCTGTCGCTCGGTCGCTCACGTGTCGCGTCTCACAGGGAAAGCTACCTGGTGGGATTCGTACAAGCCGATTCGAACGCTTGAAAATAGCGGTGGCCGAATTCTCGATAGGCGGCGGAATTGAAATGAGTTTCGTCGCCTTTATGCTTCAGCCCATCTGATTTTGCGAAACCGCAGAACGGTACTTTTGCTGGCAGCGATTCAAGAACTGAATTGACCAGCCTGCGTGAATCGTTCCATGGTTTTTCCGGAAACTGACCCAACTGCCCGGCGACAAACGGAACTTCAGGGCCATCCAGTTCTGTGCGAAATCGGTTGATGAGCGCGTGTAGTTTTTCTTCGTACAGAACTGACTGCTTCGTTGTCGAATCGGATTCGCCCTGATGCCACAGAATACCCTTCAGCGTTCCTGATTTGAGCGCAACGTGTGCTCGTTGCATCGCGTCGTCGTAGGGATGACTTTTGGTTTGGTCGTGAAACCCACCTGGTTCCCACGCACGAATCGGCGATCCTCCCACGGCACACGGAATTAAACCGACCGTAACGTCCGGATGTTTGGCAGCGTAATCCAATGCGAACGTGCGTCCCAGACCGACGCCCGCCATTTTCGGTTTATCAAAGTGCAATGGATCAACGGCGTGTTCCCATTGGTGATCCTGATTCAGTGACAGGATGTTTGAATGCACAACTGTATCTTCTGCTTCCACGGTGCCTCGACCGGCCATGTTGGATTGCCCAACCAGCAAAAACAAATGGAAGTTTTCTTTGTCGGCGGGAACAACGACCGGTTCAGCCTTTGCCTGATCCGTCGCTTCAGCTTTTGGTGAATCTGCGGCGGTATTTGGTTCGTCGGCTGGCAGTGGGGCGCAGCTGACGAAAATTAGAAAAGCGATGGATGCGAAAACGTGAATTCGGTTGTGGGGACGCATGTGTTCGTGCACTTTATGGGGGGGGGGACTTCGTGAAGGTGGCATGAGTGTAGCAGGGCTGAGCGGCGTGATCAGCCGTCTGCGGGAAATCGATGGTGGCGCCTTAACCGCTGATGTCGCCGAGAACGCCGAGGAATTTCGAAAGTTCGGAAGTTTGCCGGGTTAGCAACTCAGCCCCTGTGCGTTCTTTGCGAACTCAGCCGTTAAACTACGTCAACCTGTCGATCGCCGCCAGTTGCAGATCTGAGCATTTTGCTGAACGCAGCAAGTTGCCTGTGTGTCCGCCATTGTTGAAACAAGCGTCGCGATCGGCTCAGATTTGAGTAATCCGGGTGGAAACCGGGATTTCCCGCCGGAATTGGCGTTTGCAGAGTGAACAATCGACGGTCCCATCGATATCGTTGAGAACTCGGGACAAGCCCGCATAACCAGACAATTTTTCCCACGTGTTTCTGCCCTTGCAATCCATGAAGAATCCATTTCGCGACAACGTTCAGAAGATGGCCGGCTATGTTTCTGGCGAGCAACCTCAGGAAAGCGGATGGGTTAAGCTGAACACGAATGAGAATCCTTATCCGCCGTCTCCAGCGGTTGTTGCCGCCATTCAGCAGGCAGCGACGGGCCGGTTAAACGTCTATCCCGATCCGCGGGCCACCAGTTTTCGCAAGGTGGCGGCCGGGTTGTTTGACGTTGATCCCGATTGGATTTTGCCTGCCAATGGCAGCGACGAGAATCTGACGATTTTGATTCGATCGTTTTGCGACACGGGCGATTCAATCGTTTATCCGTACCCCAGCTATGTGTTGTATGAAACTCTGGCTCAGATTCAGGGCAGTACAGTTTCGCGGTTGCAGTTAAATGATCAGTTTGAATGGGACCCGTCAGCAGCTCGGCAACTGTGCGGGCCTGCGAATCTGTGTTTCGTACCGAATCCGAATTCGCCCACCGGAAATCGCTGGTCTGCAGAACAACTGCAGCAACTGCTTCCGGATGACGGCGTTCTGGTTCTGGATGAAGCTTATGGAGACTTCGCCGACGAACCACACAAAGGCCAGTTGTTGAAAGATCCGCGTTTTGCGGGCCGAATTGTGGTCACTCGCACGCTTAGTAAGTCGTACAGCCTTGCCGGACTGCGTTTCGGCTTTTCCATTGCCGATCCCGCTTTGACGGAAGGCATGCAAAAAGTCAAAGACAGTTACAACTGCGACGCCATCGCCATTGCTGCCGCCACAGCTGCGTTGGAAGATCAGGAATGGATGCTGGCGAATCGCAAAAAGATTATTGCCACGCGAACTCGACTGGCCGCTGAACTGCCAAAATTGGGCTTCGCGGTTTCTGCCAGCGAAACCAACTTTTTGTGGGTGAAACACGAAAGCGGCAGGCACGCGGCAATTTATGAAGGACTCAAACAGAACAAGGTGCTGGTACGATTTATGAAGTTTCCGATTGTCGATTCTGACAGCGTCATTGATGGCCTGAGAATTACGATCGGCACCGATGCAGAAATCGATCGGCTGCTGAGCGTGCTGGCAGACATTGTTTCAAGCGTCTGAAATAATTCAGCAGCAGGGCAACTAACAGATTCAGGGGCGAAGCCCTTGAGGGAGAAAATAGATGAGTCGCACGGCAAAGATCAGCCGCGAAACCGCGGAAACTCAGATTGAACTGTCTATTAACCTGGACGGTTCCGGCCAAAATTCCATCGCCACCGGCGTCGGTTTTTTTGACCACATGTTAACGCTGTTCGCTCGCCACGGACTATTCGACCTGACGGTGAAGGCCAACGGCGATCTGCACGTAGACGATCATCACACGGTCGAAGACGTGGGAATTTGTCTGGGGCGAGCGTTTCATCAGGCGCTGGGCGACAAGCAGGGGATTTCTCGGTACGGCAGCATTGCTTTGCCGATGGAAGAATCTCTGGTTACTTCGGCTCTGGATTTAAGCGGTCGGTTTGTGTTTGTTTACAACGTGCCGTTTCCGACGGAAAAAATCGGCACGTTCGACACAGAACTGGTTCAGGAATTCTGGAACGCGTTCGCTTCAAACGCTTTGATGAATCTGCACCTTGTGCTTCATCACGGAAGCAATAGTCACCATATTTCGGAAGCTACGTTTAAAGCGACGGCTCGAGCCCTGCGGCAGGCAATAACCGTCGATCCCCGGCAAACCGGAGTTCCATCGTCGAAAGGTACGTTGACCGGCTGATAATCTGTGGTTTTCTTAGAAGACTGGGCGGTGGTGGCAGCACAATTTGACAATTTGCGGAATTTTCAAGGCACCACGACCAGTTGTCTGACGCTGAATTTGTTGTCGTTTTTCATCGGACGGCAAGCGGCGTCCGGTGTTGATTCTTAAAATGGGCCTGATTCTTGAGCGACAGGTGACACCGTTGATTGGAAGTTCAGCCTGCAAATGTGGCAGAATTGAGTGATCGGTGTTGTCGGAAGTCGTTAATTGACAAAAAGTAAGGGAAATCTGCCGTGTTTGCTGCCGATCGTTCTGCCAGCGAATCGATCGGGTTTGCAATCACAAAGGTTGGGCAGTAGCCTCCGCACTGAAAACTATGCGGTCATGCCCCCAAATACACGCCTTGTAGCAGGCAAAGTCGTCTCGATTGGCGAGTCGGCTGAATTGTCCACACAGATATTAGTTAGACCAATTGGCATTTGGCCGTGAATTCCCCCGCCTGGAACTGGGCGTTAAGAGCACAAAAATGAGCGACGAAAAAGGAAAAAACAGCGGTTCCGCAGACGATCTTGCGGAAAAACTGTTTGGCATCAATGTGCGAAAATCGACTGATGCTGAAGTTGGCGATGGCCTGCTGTTTGATGATTACGATGGAAGCGACAATTCGATTGATGCGCTGCTGGGGTTGGGAGCAAAAGCCTCGCCAAAAGTCGCTGATGCAAAAGAAGTCGACTTCGATTTCGATCGCGCCGAACAGCGTGAATCCAAGTCGAGCACGGTTGATTACGCTGACGAAATCGATGACGACCTGATCCTCTTCACCGACGATGAAGATGAAAATCAAAACAACGACGTAACCGAAGAGGATGACGAAGAAATGGCAGTAGACGACGATCTTGAGTTCGAAGACGACGAAGAAGAACTTGATGATGACGATGTCGAATCGGACGATGATGAGTTCGAAGATGACGACGATGATTTGGACGACGAAGACGAAGAAGAAGATGATGACTTCGAAGACGACGATGATGAGATCGTTTTCGATGACGACGACGACGAAGAAGAAGAAGAAGACGAAGACGATCTGGATGACGAAGAGGAAGATCTTGAAGAAGACGATGACGATGATGAGATCGTTTTCGACGAAGACGACGACGAAGAAGACGACGAAGAAGATGAAGATGAAGACGACGACGACGACGACGACGATCTGGATGACGATGATGATGAGCTGGATGACGACGAGGAAGATGATGATGATGACTTAGTCTTCGACGAGGATGACGACGAAGAAGATGAAGTGGAGGCTCCTGCACCGTCAAGGCGTGCTGCGCCAGCTGCTTCTGCATCGCGTTCTGAAGATCGTTCTAAACGTGACGTTCCAGCAAAGAAAACCGTCGCTAAAGATGACGACGCCGTCTGGGATGAGCTTGATGAATGGGTTTGGGACGACGAAGAAGAAGCCGTTTCAGCCCCCAAAAGTAACAAGCCCGCGGCGGCAGAGTTCGAAGATGACGACGACGAAGATGATGACGATGACACCGTAAGCGGTACCAATAAGAAATCTGCCGCTCCTGAATCCAGCGACGACGATCAGCCGAAAAAGCGACGTCGTGGTCGGCGAGGTCGTGGACGTCGTGGTCGCGGCCCCAAAGACGATTCACAGGACAAGCCATCAACTCAGGCAGGCGGAAGTCAGGCGATTCAAGCTGACGATGACGACGACGACGATGGTCTGGACGAAATTCTGTTCGGCGAAGATGACGAAGATTTCGTCAGCGTTTCCACCGGTGCAGCCAAGGCTCAACGCAGCCTTAAAGTGAGCGACGACTTCGCAGACGACGATGATGATGAGTCATCAGATGACGACGGTGAAGACCAGGAAGAAAAGGCCGAAGACGATGCTCCGCGACGACGCCGTGGACGACGAGGCGGTCGTGGACGCGGTGGTCGTGGTCGAGGGCCGAAAAAAGACGCCGAACCTGTTGTTGCAGAAGAAGATGACGACGATGAAGATGTAGACGACACCGAAGTGCTGTTTGATACAGACGACGGTCGCGAAGAACCAAAAGAAGTTCGCCCCGCTGCTCGTAAGACTCGACGTCCACGACCTGCACAGGACGAATCTAAAACTGACGATCGCCAAAAACGTTCTCGCCGACGCTCAAAAGCTCCGGAAGTCAGCGAAGACGAAGCCGTCGTACCGGAAACGCCTCGTAAAAAGCGACATCCAAAGCCTGAACCTCGCGTTGTTTCGTCAGAATTTGACGGAGTCCCAACCTGGGAAGACGCCATTGGCTCATTGACGATCAAGTCACCAGCCAAGGGACAGGGCGATCGAGGTGGTTCGCGAGGACGTGGTGGCCGAGGCGGTCGAAGTGGCGGCGGTGATCAGCGTGGCGGCGGAGATCGCGGGCATCGTGGCGGCGGTGACCGTGGCGGTAGCGGCGATCGAAGCGGCGGAAGCCAGGAACGTAGCGGCGGCGAGCAACAACGTGGTGGCGATCGTCAGCAGGATTCTGGCGGTCGATCAAGTGGACCATCAACAGGACGCGGTTCAGACGCTCCTCGCGGCGACGCCCCTCCCGGCGGTCGTAGCGGTGGCGGTGGAGAACGCGGTGGTCGAGGCCGAGGCGGTCGAGGTCGCAATTCTGGTGGAGGAGAAGAGCGACGATAATTTTCACTTCGATCAGGTGGCTTTGCCGGAATTTCGGCAGAGCAATTTCGGGCGTCGCCTTAACACCGCACTGTCGTTGAAAAGAGTTTGTTGCACAAAAATTCGCCGTATTTGACACGAACCGCATGGGTGGACTGGTGTCAAACATGGGCCGAAACGAAATTGGACGAATGGACAGAAATTTGTTAAGAACTTCTGGAATCATTGCCGAATATTCGCCGTACGATTACTTGATTAATTCGGAAACGATGTTATTCTTGTGTCGTCGAAGTGAGGGGCCGTAGCTCAATTGGTTAGAGTACCGGACTGTCGATCCGGGGGTTGAGGGTTCAAGCCCCTTCGGCCTCGCTTCAAATAGAACGCTGGTTGTCATTCGTGACCGCCAGCGTTTTTTTTATGCGCTACCGCCAACACTCACCGCAACCAACACTCACCGCCGCCTTTCGTTGGCGAAGCCTGCTGCAGTTGAGCGACCAGCAGGCGATTCCGCTGTTTGAGACTTTATAGCTGGGGGCGCCAGACTTCAGCAGTGGCTCATTTCAATGCCCGAAGTCTGGCGACTCCGGCTACAACGGCCGGAATTCCGAAACGTGCTACTAAGGCGAGCGGCAGCTGGAAATCTACCCACGATCAAACCACCGTCATTCCCGCGCAGGCGGGAATCCAGCGGCACTGGGTTCCCGCCTGCGCGGGAATGACGGTCAGCTCTTTCATGCCGCTTGCCTAACAGGGGCTTCGCCCTTGACCCAGTGGCGTGGAATGCGGCAAGACATGGAACGCTGGAATCGCCAAACCGCTCCGTTGTCGCTACGGACAACATGCGCGCACGGTGCGCCCATCATTCTGAGTAAGACTCTAAACGCCATTAACGCGGCAGCTCGAACGTGGCGCTGTGCAGGCAAATGATTATTGAATATTGGAGAATGAAAATTGCAAATTGAACGGAAGTTCGCGAGCTCTTGCGTCCGCGAGCTTGTCTTGTCTCTCAGCCACAAAGCCGCAGAATTCGGTTTCGAACAACTCCCGCATTCTCCATTTTTCAATTTCCATTAATCATTAACCATTCTTCTTGCTCACCAAGCCAATGCAAATCTTCCGCGCAAGGCAAGCATCTGCCGTCATTGCCTTCGTCGCTGGGGCGCAAAACTGGGGCCATGCACTATTCTGATGCATGCGACAGGTCTGCGGCTATGGAAACGTCGCGTTTATAGCACAAAGCGACTTAGGTCCTCGTCGTTGCGAATTTCGTCCAGGCGAGAGTGAACGTAGTCTTTATCGACAACAACGTTTTTCTGTCCGCAGTCGGGAGCTTCAAAGCTGACGTCTTCCAGCAGGCGTTCCATAATCGTCTGCAGGCGGCGAGCACCGATATTCTGAGTCGTCTGGTTAACGTGAAATGCCACGTCGGCAATGGCCGCAATTCCGTCGTCTGTGTACGACACGTTAACGCCGTCAACGGCCAATAGTTCTGCGTATTGTCTGGTGATGGAACCGGAAGGTTCTGTCAAAATGCGTACCAGGTCGTCCTTTGTAAGATCCTGCAGTTCAACTCGAATTGGAAAACGTCCCTGCAATTCGGGCATCAGGTCAGAAGGTCGAGCTCGATGAAATGCTCCTGCCGCAATGAACATAATTTTCTCCGTGGAGACAGTTCCATAGCGTGTCTGAACGGTCGTGCCTTCCACAATCGGCAACAGGTCGCGCTGGACGCCCTGACGGCTGACGTCTGCTGAACGCCCGCCTTCTCCGCTGCTGCAGACTTTGTCGATTTCGTCGATGAACACCATGCCTGTTTCTTCGGCAAGCTGGATGGCTTCTTCGTTGATGGTGTCTTTGTCCAGCAAGGTTTCCACTTCCTGGTCCATCAGAGCTTTGCGAGCATCCGCGACTGTCATTTTGCGAGCCGCGTTTTGCTTGGGCAGCATGCGGTCAAGCATGCCTTGCAGGTCCATATCCATCTGTTCGGTGCCCATGTTAGTGAATACCTGAACGGGCGTCTGCTTGTTTTCGATGGACAGTTCCACCATGCGTTCTTCCAGTTTTCCGTCTCGCAGCATATCGCGAAACTTTTCGACGGTACGTTTATGGCGAGCTTCGTTGTCTGCAGCATCGGCACCGGCCGCGTTTTCGCTGTCGGCGGCGTTAACGACACTGGTGGTAACGACAGCAGGTTCGTAGGGAACCAACAGTTCCAGAATTCGGTTTTCGACGCGCCGAGTCGCTTCGTCTTCCACTTCGATTCGCTTGGAGGCTCGCACCAAAGAAATTGCGGCTTCCACAAGATCGCGAATCATGCTTTCCACGTCGCGGCCATAATATCCGACTTCTGTGTATTTGGTAGCTTCAACTTTGATGAACGGCGCACCGGTCAGCTTGGCCAGTCGGCGAGTGATCTCAGTCTTACCGACGCCGGTTGGGCCAATCATCAGAATGTTGCGAGGCGTGACTTCTTTTCGCATTTCGTCGGAAAGCTGTTGCCAGCGAAATCTGTTGCGCAACGCAATTGCAACGGCGCGCTTGGCGCTGTCCTGGCCGACGATGTGTTCGCTTAACTTTTCGACAACCTGTTTCGGTGTCATGGGAAGAGTTTGTTCTGGCATTGGATCTGGGTACTGGCGTTAGCTGGTAAAAAGAAGTCAGAAGCTGGTTGCAAGCGGTTGGCACTAAACCGCAGAAGTCAGGCGTTCGACGATGATGTTGTTATTTGTGTAGATGTCGATTTCGGCGGCGACACCCAGTGATTCTCGAACAATTTCTTCTGCGGTCAGGTTCGAATGCTTCACCAACGCTTTAGCCGCAGACGTTGCGTATGGGCCGCCGGAACCGATTCCGACAACTCCATCGGTTGGCTGAACCACATCACCCTGACCAGTCAGCAACAATGTGAGTTCGGCGTCAGCGACAATCATCATGGCTTCCAGTTTGCGCAGAGCTCTATCGGTGCGCCAATCGCGAGCGAGCTCTGTAGCGGCACGTGCGATGTTGCCGGGATAGTCCTTCACCTTTGTTTCAAAGCGTTCCATTAGTGCAAAGGCGTCAGCAGTGGAACCTGCGAAGCCGACCAGCACTTTGCCGTCCAGCATGCGGCGCAGCTTTTTGGTATCGGACTTCATGATAGTGTTGCCATAGGTCACCTGCCCGTCGGCTCCCAGTACAATGTCGCCTTTGTGACGAACGGCCAGCACAGTTGTGGAACGCCAACGAGGTTCTGAAGATCGTTTTGACATGAATTCGGTCTGAATTTTCTGTGTGTTGATAAGAGGCATAAATCGAGTTAAAAAAACGACGACTTAGTGTCCCTTGCGTTCGCGATATTCCAATTGGCCACGCCAACCAAGTTTCCGATGCAGCGTTTTATAGTAACTGTGGCCTGGAAAATGAATCAGTTTAAAGGTCGCGGTCGCTCGTTTAACGACGATCAAATCGTGGGATGACACCGGGCGATGGATCTGTCCGTCAATAACCAGCATCACGCCGCTGGGAGAATCTGGAACAGAAAAGCGATAGACTCGATCTGCTGAATCAACAATGGGGCGCACGGTGAGCGTGTGCGGACAAATCGGCGTAATACTGAACGCCTGAAGATCCTGTCTTAGTATCGGGCCGCCTGCTGAAAGATTGTGAGCGGTCGAGCCAACGGGAGTGCTGATAATCAGCCCATCACAACTGAAGGTGGTGACGGTTTCGTCATCGATTTCCAGATTGATATCCAGAATTTTCAGCGACCCTGCAGAATTGATCGTGGCTTCGTTCAGCCCCAGATCTGTGTGCACGACGCCGTCAGCGGTAATGTGCTGACATTCGAACATCAGGTGTTCGACAACATCGTATTCTCCAGAAATCAGCTTCGGCAGATTTTCGCAGAATTCGTCCAGGCTAAGGTCGGCCAAAAATCCCAGGCGACCAAGATTGATACCAATAATTGGAACCTGCTGAGCGCCCAGTTGTCGGCAGCCACGCAGGATCGATCCGTCACCGCCCAGCACAACCACGATGTCGGCGTCGATCGGCTCATCGATGTGCTGGTGTCTGGAAAACTTACCAACGACTTCGATGCCTTTATCCTTTTGCAGAATGGGCAGCAGTTCAGCCCACGCGTCAAGAACTTCAGGGCGATCGCTGCCGGTAAGAACGATGATCTTCAGGACCGATTCAGACATCTGAACTCGCGTTAAATTCTGGATTCAATGAAACGTTGTCAGCGACGTTAAGGCAGACCGGTTAGTTTGAAACACGGCTGGCTAAACAACGTGAGGCTGTAGAACGAGTCATCTTAAGCAACTTGCCGCGGATTTCCCAACAACACAGCTCGACGCGATCTGGTTCGCGTGCGGCTTTAATGGCACCTTGATGCGACCTGAAAACTGTGTTGGTCCAGATTCCGAATACGACAATAGCGAAAGCCGCAGAACTCTTTGCAGCTAGGTGAGCCCAATGCTATCTGCGAGTTCCGCTACGGTCTTTGTTTCGAGGCAACATCTGAGGTCTCGACCTGGCGTCTTCAAATTTCGTGGTTGGCTGCATTTTTACACAATGCGACCATCGAGCAACCAGTGGTAGAGCGTGCCAACAAGGGCTTCGCCCAACGCCCCGAGGGCGTGGGTCGCGAACCGGCGTGGTGAGTTCTTAATCGCCGAGCCACTCCGTTGTCGCTACGCGAAACGTGCGAGTACCGTGCGAGTACCGTGCGCCGATGATTTTTTTAACAGTCAAAAATAGATGCTTGTCAAATTGTTAACGCGAAGGGTGGCCGGGGTTGGATCGAGACCTCGCGTTTGCTTCGCAAGCTCAGTCCAACCCCGGCCACCATGTAAGACGGCGTTCTTATTTTGGCGTGAAGTTATTTAGTGCCCTCGCGTCCAGATGCGAGGAATCAGAGAAAAGCGTTTTGGGTTTGCTTCTGGAGCTACCGCTGGTTGACCGGCGTTGGCTGGCGCTGCTGCGGGCTGATCCACTGTGCGTCCATAGGAAATGCCTTTTACAGGAATTGGCTGAGGCATCGCAGGTGGACCCTGCTGCGGGTTTGGCGCAAACTGCTGTTGAGCAGAATACTGCATGTTGTTCCCATAATATGTTTGCTGCTGCGACACATTGTGCATGGGGGACTGGTAATAGCTTGTCTGATTGGGCATGGGCGGCATTGGCATGGGCTGCGGAAGATCCTGCATCGGCATCGGTGTCGGCAGCGGAATATCACCGGGATTTGCGGGTTGCTGCGGCAGGGGGCTAAGCGTGGATGTATTGCCCACGCCCGGTGCTGCACCTGGCATCGGAATCGGCGCACCGGTGCCACCCGAGTAACCTGGCGAATAGTGCTGGTAGTCACCTGATGGAGGAACATTCATAGGCTGCATTTGATGGGAATCGTTTGGTGCAATTGGTGGATTAAACACCGGCGGATTGCCACCAGTCGATGGGTAACCTGGCTGATCCTGCATCGGCAACGATGGATAATTTGGCTGCTGTTGAGGCAGAATGATCGCCTGGCCATAAGGAGCTGGCTGAACAATGGCCTGCTGCGTGGGAACGCCCTGAGGCAGTCCTCCCAATTGAAGTGCATCCTGATAGGTTGTGTCGCTGATTCCGGATTGACAGCTGCCATCCGGGCAGTAGCTTCCCTGCTGGCTGTTCAGCGATGAAGAGATGCGTCGCCAGTCCGTTTCATGAAAGCCCCAGTTTGGTTCGCATGAAGGATTGTAGTACGGGCGTGCGTGCTGAGTCTGCCAGTTGCAGAGCCATCCAGCAGATGCGATGCTTCCTGCAAAGACGGAGATTGCTCCCGTGGCCGCGATTCTTTTTAGAAGCGTGATTGTCTGCTGCGACATAACTGCTATCCCTGTTGGGCAAATAGATTTACTGACAAGGGCATGGCCCCCGCCCAAAGTTGAGCGCCGGCTTTGAAACGAAAAGACATCGTTCCGGGCAAGTAACTCAACCTGAGCAAGTTTTCTGCAACTCAGCTGTCTTGCTGACTTCGTTGCAGCATCTGTTGAACGCTGATGAATTGTGTTTTCAAAATTTCAGACGACTATCAGAAGCCGCCGGACGATCCGCTGTTGGAGCCAAAACCAACACTATGGCCACTGAAGCCACCGGTTGAACCCTGGCCACCAAAGCTGTTTCCGCCAAACCCGCCACCACCTCCGCCACCGGAGTTGCCCTGGCCACCGCCGCCTGCACCAGAACCGCTGGCTCCGCCAAACGACAGAAACGAAGCGGGATGTCCGGTAATGTTCATGCGGTACTTGCGCATTGAATTTTGCTGACCGTTGGGTTGATCGTTTTGCCGAGATTGATTTTGTCTCATCTGCAGCTGGCCGATACCTTCAGTCAGGTGTTCGCTTTGAGCATAAAACTGTTGCTGAGGGCGGACAGCACCATAATAGTTTGCGGCAATACCCGCTGCAGAATTCGAACCATAGGTGCCACGCAACATGTTCACATACGGACTGACTGTGGGACGGCTGATGGGGCGATTGATGCGGTCCGTTCCGAACTGAGCAAACGCGGTGGAAGCAGCAAGTTGCCAGGCAATCGCCGCACAGGCAATCGCCAAAAGTGTTTGGTGTGTTCGAATCATGTTTCCCTCTGCGTATCCATGCCGTGGGAGAGCTCAATAAAAGACAACTGAGAAGCAGCAATCGGCCACGGCTGCCAGCACCCTTCACAGGCATCAATTGTTATTGTTATTGTTGTTGTTATTGTTGCTGAAACCTCGGTAGGCTCCACCGCCCAGAATGGCGAATCCAAGCACTCGTTCAAACGGAGCTGTGAACTTGGCGAAGTTCGTGTCGAAGGTAATCCATCGATCGGCTTTCACGTACAGGCGGTCGCCGGGCAGAATCTGATAGTTCGTGCTTGTTTGTGCTCCCTGAGCAATTGCGTTCCAGTCGACATGCAAAACCTGATCGGCTTGACATGGATTAGGCGAAGGTCGAGCAATCCAGATCTGACCTTTGTTCGCAACCGTAGGTAATCCACGGATCTGAGCAATCGCGTCCAGAACAGTTTCGTTTCCAGTGGAAGGAAATCTTTGGACCTGCTCACCGGCACCACCGCCGTCCGCAATTACGTAGTAGACCTTGCTGTTATAGCCCAGAACATCTACGGAAATATCGGGGTTGTGCATATGCTGGCCAAGATGCTGCTCAATCGCCACTTTGGCTTCCGCCAAAGTCATGCCAGCCACATAAACGCCGCCGTAGATCCCCAGACCAACGGTGCCGTCCGGGCGAACAAGGTGCTGGCCCGCCACCTGCTGCTTGGCACTTGGGTCTGGCAGGGTGACCAGAACCTGTGGATCTGTCAGAATTCGCTTCAGGTGAAGTTCTATTCGGCGTTGAATCTCACCCAGTGGCTGGCCCGCACAATGCACTTTTCCGTATTCAGGACCAAGGTTGACATATCCATCCGTACCAATGATGTACGGTCCATCAATTGTTTTGAATTGACGTGAGATCGGATCTTCGTCGTCTTCAAACGGAATCGTACGGTTGACCTGAACGATCAACGCTTCGCCAGCAACAACAGGAGCGTTCGCTGGTCGCAGGTTATTAGCCGCTTCAATCAGCAGAACATCCGGCGGCTCAATGCGGTATTCCGGAAGTGACGCTTTGCGAAGTTCTCTGGGAACATCGCAGCCTGCGTTTCCGTAGCCGTCATAGTACACGCCGCCGTTACCTGTGCGGCCGTTGCTGCCATTGGTCGTGCAGCCTTCACTGATACAGCCTTCTGTTGCGCAACCAACTTCCTGCAGCACTGGCTGATTAGCGGCATATGCCTGGGGAGGAACAGAACACGACGGGTCTGCAACTGTGTATCCGTCAGTTGTGCAACCGACGTCGCCGCATTGATTTGCCGCGCAAATTGGGCCGCTGCAGGTCGCTCCTGTTGTGGAACATCCCGTCATGACAGGACCGAATGCAGCAGCTGCCAACAACAGTTGAAGTGACTTTGAAAAGCTGGTTATTGTGGTTTTCACGTCCAGCATTATTCCCTCCCTGGAGAACCCAGTCCGTATACTTGCGATGCTGTCTGGTAAATAACTTCCGCGATCTCAGCGAGGATCCTTCCTCAACACCGAACAAATTTGCGCGGTGGGCATAGTGCAGAAAACAGCATTTCAGTGTCCTTATCGGACCGTTATCATGATTGTTCCGGTTGTTTCTTTGAATCGAATGTTCAGATCAATTCAGGCGGTCCGATTGTGACGAATAGCCTGGTTGTGCAGCCGGTAAAAATTCATTATGCGATTCAAGCCTGCAAGCATCGTTTCCGACACGCCTCGAAAACTATCGAGGCATCAACAGGAAGTAGTTAAATGAACGTTTCAGGCCTTCTTGCCGTCTGCGTCGCTGTATTGATTGGTTTTTTCCCTATGTGGGCTTCACATTCGGAGGACGAAGAAACAGCTCAGAAAAGCGTTTCTGCCACACGCATCGACGAAAGCCATCCGCTGAAACCACTGAATTCTCTTGTGGGCGATTGGCGCGGTGTGGGCCAGCTGAAACGAGGCAGCCGAACGGGCGCATGGGCGGAAACCGTTAGCTGCGCCTGGCAGTTTGATAAAGGAATTCCTGCGGTCGCTTTAACGGCCAAAGACAGTCATCAGTTCGACAGTCTGAAGATCACGTGGGACGCCGAATCAAAACAGATTGTGCTGCAGCAAACGCTTAAAGATATGCGGCGCATGTATCGTGGAACTGCTCCCGCTGCCTGGAGCGATCGGGTTGAACTGACTTCAGAACCTGACGAAAACGGCATCACATATCGCTGCACCATTCAGCAGTTGAGCGAAATTCGAGCAACCCTGTTGTTTGAACAGCAAGCCAGCTCAACGGGCAGTTATCGCCGAATCGCAGGAATCGGATACACTCGGGCCGGCGAAAAACTCGCCGAAAGTGGCGGCAACGCTCGCAAGTGCATTGTCACGGGAGGTCTCGGAACAATCCCGGTCACCTACATGGGCAAAACGTACTATGTCTGCTGCCAGGGTTGTGTGCAGGCCTTCAACGACGCCCCAGAAGCGATCATCGCCGACTATCAGGAATCGCTAAAAAAGAAGCCTGCAAAGTAGTACCTGCCACAGATGGCCGCTTAACGCGTGTTCACTGGCCAGGTAGTTGCGGCTTGAACACGACCTGATCTGCGACCATGGGTTAAACATTGAACTAATTCTGCCAGGCGCTGCACAACGTTGACAGGTGCCAACATTGGGGCGATCCGACTTTTTTTAGAAACCGGTGAACCATCTTTCACCCGCCGCGTCATTGATCTCAGTGCTTGTTGCGAAATGCTTCGAACACTATTTGCAGACGTCAGCAGAATGCTGGCAGATTTCGAGACGTTTCGTTTGTTGAAGTCCCAACACAAGTCAGAGCCGATCAATGACCAGCTATTCCTGTTCCAGTAATTCACTCCGCAGCAGCGACAGCTTTGTCCTTTGGGCAAGTTCCGTGACAGCGGCGAGACTTCGTTTGTGACTCAGGATTAGTTCTGATGCCTTCAATTGCAAGGGCTTGATGTCACAGACGGGATCAAGCCCTTTTTTGTTGCTCGGGCGACAGTGCTGATGGTTGTCAGTTCGCCATCATATTGGAAGTCATCCGGCTGGATGAGGAGCCTGTCTTGAAAACAGGTGGCCACGCAAGTGGCTTGTGAGTTCGAGTCTCACGGCTTCCGCTGCTGCAAAGAAAAACAGCTTACGTCTCTGGTGCAACGGCAGCATGACTGATTCCAAACCAGTTGATCGGGGTTCGAATCCCTTTAGACGTGTTCAGCTTTACAAAGGTTTTCGCATCACTTTGCTTCCGTGGAAGACGTTTCAGTAACGCACGACCAAGTACGCAAACAGGCAAAGCGATCACGTCGAGAGCGTGATGAATTTGTGGGTTCGACTCCCACCCTGGTCAATCAAACAATCTGCAAAAGTAAAGGTCTCGTGGTCCAACGGCAAAGACGCCTGCGTGACATGCAGGAAACTGCTGGTTCGATTCCAGCCGAGATCAATCCGCCCGATGGCGGTTCAATTTTCTACGGAAGGTAGCCGGATACGGTTGGCCGGGCTGCACTGCTAACGCATGCCACCTGAAAAGGTGATGAGGGTTCGAATCCCTTGCCTTCCGCTATTGCCTCGCCAATGTGCGTGCAGCCGCTTATTGGGACGTTTCGGAATTATGGCCTTTGAAGCCGGAGTCCCATCCAGCGGATGCTCCGACGGAAGCTATACCGTGAAGTGGTTTGCTGCTTCAAGGCAAACAAACGAGTGCAGTCATAGATGGTCGTGAATCCCGCAAGGGTGGCCACACCCCGTGACTGCCCCCAAACAAACTCATTCGGGACTATTCCTTAACCACTTCATAAGGTTGTTTTGGATTTGTGCGGCGTGGTGGTTCCAGATAGTGGAAGCCGGTGTTGGGGTTTGTACGATCGAAGGCAAACGCGTCTCGGTTTTGGATGAAGTGTCGCAGGTAGGCCACCGGAATTGCGAAACCAAGCCCTTCGCCAAACGTCAACTTCATGTTGATCACGCCCACTACTTCTCCCTTGGTGTTAAACAGTGGACCGCCGCTGTTGCCTGGGTTAATCTGAGCAGTCGTTTGAAGGTAAACGATGCCTTCCATGTTTCGATTCTTCGTGCTCACGATTCCTTCAGAAACCGAACGTTCCAGGCCCAGAGGACTTCCGATGGCGAAGACTCCATCGCCTTCCTGCTGTGAGTCGTCTTCTGCAATATAGACGGGCTGAAACTTAATATCTTTCTGCTTTGGAATTTGCAGCAAGGCCAGGTCGAAGTGCGGATTCAGAGCCACGATTTTTACGTCTCGCACAGCTACTCGTTCAAATTCGCCCGATTCTGTACGGTGAAAAATGGTCACCGCAACTCGAGTTTGCCCTTCAACCACATGGTAGTTTGTGACGCAATAACCTTCGTCGCTCACAACAAATCCGGAACCTAATCCGTCGGGCGTTTGCACCAGAACGACACCTTCGGCAAAACGCGTAACAAGTTCTTTGACCGTTCGAATCGGCAGCTTGGCCGTTCTTAACAGGCCGGAATCCTGTTTCACTTTTTCCACGTCTTTGCCGGGAGTGTCTTCAATTCGTTCCGCAATTCGGTCGACCGGTATCTTGACGACATCAACACCAATATCGACAAACAACGTGTCCTGCTGTGTTTTCAGCACCTGGCCTTCAATCTTCTGGCCGGACTTCAGAATGATGGTGTCGGCAGAAACGTATTGCGTCTGTATCCCAAACAGTGATGCGAATGTCAGGGCAGCAACGCTCAGTGACAAGCGGTTCGTGAGACCAGACTTAGCAGTAATCGTGTCGAACATAAATGTCTATTCGTTAACGCGGAAGGCGTGAAATATGGATTGAGAACTATTGATTTTCAGACCACAAATGAAAGTGACGGATTGTCTGCCTCTGCTGAAACTGAAGGCTGAAAGATTGTAGCTGGACTCGCCAGAGTTTACTTAGTCGGACATCGCCTGGTTCAATGAAAGTTCGGTATTTCTGCGACCACATCAGCCGCAGGGCGTCAGCCCCGGTTAGCGCGGGCCACTGAAAAAAACGGGGCTGACGCGCTGCGGCCCATTCAGACATGGCACTGTCTCATTAGACATCTTACTTAAAATGATGCGGATATTGGTCGAAGCGACAACCGAGCGACTCGGCAATTAAAACTTTCCACGTCCTCTCGCACGCCACGCCACCTGGTCAAGGGCGAAGCCCTTGCTAGTTGTTTTTGTATTGAGAGTGGCATTCCTGACACGCGGTTGAAACCTTGGTGAGTGCCAGTTCGTAAGTTGCGAAGTCGCTGGCATCTGAAGCGTTGCGGATTTCTCTGGCCGCTTCAACGATTTTTTTTGCGTAGCCCACGAATTCCGGATCGTCTTCATAGCCGTAGCCTGGCAAGGTGACAACATGTGTCATCGCTCCCAGTATTGCGGCTTCGTGCTGGACCATTTCTTTTTGAGACGTGAACGAACTTTCGCTTCCGGCTTCTGTCTTCAGTTTCTTTTGAGACGCTTCCATTCGCATCATTACCAGACGCATTTCTGCTACGTCTGCATACGAATCAGACGCTTCTGGTTCTTCCAGCCCGGCAGGTTTTGATCGGTCCAGGATGCTGGCGACATTTTCGAACAGTCTCAGCAGGCGGTCCTGGTCTTTCTTTCCTGGCTGAAGTGTTTCCAGGTTCATTTTTTTGGCAAGATCACGAACGTAGATTGCGTCATCCTTCCAGTTAAGCGTTTCCGGATGCTCCATCACGATGCCGGACAACACCGCCAGCGATGCCGCCTTGGGAGCGATCATTAACATCGATCGATTGTACGAGCCGACAGATTGCAATGATTCATTTAGAAAGTTTCTGATGCTGTTCACTTCTGTCGTCAGCACGCTCATGGGCATAATCTCGGTCCACCCGACAGCGGCGTTGTCAGCATCGGCAGGTGGAACAACAGCGGGCGAATCTGCGGCGACCTGCAAATCGCCATCGCTCATTGTTCCGCCAGACGTCATTCCGCCGGGGCTTTGAGCGGGAACATTCGTGGCAACTCCAGCAAGAGGAGTCTGGTCGGATGCAACCATGTAAGGCTGATCGTAAAACACATCCAGAGGAACTTCGCCCAGGTATTCCACGCCGTTTGCGTCGGTCCAGCGTTCGTTCTGGCGATGCGGACGATCACTGCTGTTGCCAGTGTTCGCCGTGGACTGTTGTGGTGAAACGGACGAAGCGTCATTCGCTGGGGCTGTCGCAGAGTTTGCGCCCGGCTCTGCAACGGCCGACGTGCCGGCTGGTGGATTTGTCTCGCCTCCGCCACAGCCCACAATTGTTGCAGCTGCAAACAGGCAACTGGTCAGCCATGTGGTGACGTTTTTTTGAACAAGTCGTGCCATGTTTTCGTTCCGTTTATTCATGGGCGAGGCGGAATCTGCCAAAGGTCCGCAACAATCATTGACGCCATACTTTACAGCATAAGTTAAGATTGAGCCACAATCCATCAGAAGAAAGGTTCGCCAAACAGCGTTTTCCGTGGCGAACTAACAGATCAACGCGAACCTGGACTCAATCCTCCGCTGATGCACGATTTCATGAACGTTGCGATTGCTGTCTTCTCACGCCTCAATTCGCAGGTTGAAACAGTGCACACGCAGCTCCCGCGGGATCTCGGATTACAGCAATGCGACCATAATCATCCGGCTGCCGTTTCACCAGAACTTCGCCTGCCAGTTGTTCGCATCGCTGCAGTGACTGTTCCAAATCAGCGACCTTTAAATAGATCAACCACGCAGCGGGAAGCTGAGCGTTAGCGCCTTTTGCGTGACAGATGCCAGCAACCGGATCGGCGTCTGCGGAGGGATGCACGCAATAGTCATCATATTCCCCCAAAGATACAGCAGAACTATGCCAGCCGATCACCTGTTCATAGAAGTCTCGAATATCCTCGCAATTATCCACGGTAAGGTCCATCCAGCCAACCGTTCCAATTGCTGGGGCAGCGGCACCTGCTGAACTGGCGTTAACGACTTTGCCCGGTGATTCCAAGGAGGAACTATCAACCGGCAACTCCACAATTTTGAACTCGACATCACTTTGAGCAGCGACCAATCGATCAACTTCGGCAGTTGCCAGTTTTCGCGAGCTATACACACCAAGGCCATCGCGACCGCTGACTGGCGAATTGCTTTGAACAAGAAAGACATTCACACGTAATACCTTTTGAGTTGCCGAAATGACTGGGTGGCACCACTACGCTGAAATCCGTTTCGCCAACATTCCCTGGCCTCATGCCAGCACATCACTGATCACCTTGCCGTGAACATCTGTCAGACGGCGATCGATTCCGTTGTGGTAGTATGTCAAACGTTCGTGATCCAGTCCCAGAATGTGCAGAATTGTGGCGTGGAAATCATAAACCGTTGCCACGTTTTCAACGGCTTTGTAACCGAACTCATCGGTCGCTCCATACGTAAACGGAGCTTTCACGCCCGCTCCTGCCATCCATGCAGTGAAGCCTGCGGGGTTGTGGTCACGTCCACTGGCTCCCGCCTGAAACGTCGGCATGCGGCCGAATTCCGTGCACCACACAACCAACGTGTCCTTTAACAGTCCTCGCTGCTTCATATCTTTCAACAGTGCGGCCGTGGGCTGATCCAAAACAGGGCCGTGTTTGGCATATTGTTCCGCGAGAACTTTGTGCCCGTCCCAGTTACTGACGCCTTCTCCGCCGGTTTGATAGGCCCCGTTAAACACCTGCACAAAACGAACGCCCTTTTCCACCAGTCGCCGAGCCAGAATGCAGTTGCGAGCAAACGATGCCTTCAATTCGTTTTGAGTATCGTCGGCTCCATACATTTTAATTGTCGCCGCAGATTCAGTCGACAGATCACTGACTTCCGGCACGCTCAACTGCATCTTTGCCGCCAGTTCATAGCTGGCAATTCTGGCGGAAAGTTCGCTGTCGCCAGGAAACTGCTCCAGATGTTTGCGGTTAAGATGCTGCAGAAAATTGCGAGTCGCCTTGTCGGTTGCCGCATCAATTCCCTCCGGGCGATCCAGGTTACGCAGTGGTTGAGTGGCGTTGAAGTCGGTTCCCTGAAACGCCGCCGGAAGAAACCCCGGGCCCCAGTTGTTCACGCTGGATTGAGGCGTGCCTCGCGGATCGGGAATAGCCACGTAAGCGGGTAGATTTTGATTTTCCGTCCCCAATGCCCACGTCGCCCACGCTCCCATGCTGGGGAATCCGTCCAGCGTGAAGCCAGTCGACATAAAGTTTTCACCCGGCCCGTGAGTGTTCGTTTTGCCGGTTAGCGAATGGATAAAACACATGTCATCGGCCATCTCGCCCAACATCGGAACAAGGTCCGACACCATTTTGCCGCATTCACCGTACGGCTTGAAGTCCCACGGGCTTTTTGTCAGATTTCCCTGGCTGCCCTGAAACGTAATCAAAGATTCGCCGCCCGGCATCGGCTGGCCGTGACGCTTGATAAGTTCCGGTTTGTAGTCAAACGTGTCAATCTGGCTGCACGCTCCCGAACAGAAAATCATCAGCACGTTTTTTGCCTTCGCAGCAAAGTGCGGCTGACGAGCTGCGAATGGCTGCGAAGCATCGATCACGGGCCTTAGCGAGGTTTTGTGATCCGCGGGAAACGGTTGAGCGTGCAGAACACCTTGTTCATGCATCATGCTGGCCAACGCGATTCCGCCCAGCCCGTTGGCAGTGTTAATCAGAAAACTTCGTCGTGACGGCATGTTCATAATATAGATACTCCACAGCGACTGAACGACGCTGCCTAACAAGGGCTTCGCCCTTGACCCAGTGGCGTGGTCGGCTGCACGGCAGGGAGCGTTCGAATCACCGAGCCGCTCCGTTGTCGCTACGACCAACATGCGCGCACTGTGCGCGCTTCATTTTCATTAAGACTCTATAACGAGGCAGTGCCTCAGACCATTTGAGCTGACGCTCAGAAACGCTCCGTTGTCGCTCAGAAAACATGACTCAATATGAACAAGTGCGCTGCTTTAAGTAGTTTATACCCCGTGGATGTGTGAGTGGTGGATAACGGTCGCCTGCGGTCGCCTACGGAATGAACACGAATTCGTTGGAATTCAACATGGCTCTGGCAAACTGGTGCCACCCAGCCGTTTCAGTAAACTCCGTTGCCAGCTTCAATTCGTCAGCGTCCGCCGACCTTCCAAAACACAGCTGATAAGCTCGATCCACTTTTTCGTTCGCGGAGCCACCCTCGGCCTCCAGCCGCTTCACAAACAGGTCTGCCTGCTGAATCAGAAACCGGCTGTTCAGCAGATTCAATGCCTGCAGCGGCGTCGTCGACCGACTGCGTTTGGGAGTTACCTGGCTTCCGTCCGGGCAATCGAACACTCCAAACACAGAATCCCGTTCCTGACGAACTTTGGTTTGATACACCATTCGGCGCCAATCTTCCGGACCATAGTTCTTCTTGGGGAAATAGTGCCTCACGTTTTCCAGCTCCACTTCAAACGCACTAAATCCGGGGCCGCCCGCATTGCTGTTAAGTGCGTCAGTTACAGAAAGCACACAGTCGCGAATCGCTTCGGCTTCCAGTCGACGAGGCGGAAATCGCCACAGCAAACGCGATGCCGCGTCAATCTTCATCGCCCCTGTCTTAGGCTGACTGTCCTGCTGCCATGTTTTCGACATCAGAATCAAACGTTGCACGTGCTTGATTGACCATCCGCTGTTGATGAATTCCGCCGCCAGCCAATCCAGTAGTTCCGGGTGAGTCGGACTGGTACCGTTGCCGCCAAAGTCGCTGGGAGTATCAACAAAGCCGGTGCCAAAATGAAACTGCCATAGGCGGTTCACCATAACTCGGGCGGTTAACGGATTCTGTTCGCTGGCGATCCACTTTGCGATGGCCAGTCGCCGCTGCTGTTCGGGAGCCTCCGCTGGCAATTGAAGTTCGCTAAGCGATGTAATCGCCGCCGGTACAACCTGCTCGCGAGGTGCCCCCGGTTCGCCTCGATAAAGTCGATGAGTTGGCCCCGGTTGAGAAAACTTTCCGGCATAAGCTGTGGGCGGCTTCGCAAGCTTGTTAATCCGTTCGGTCAGGTCGGTTAACTGCTGGTGCAGCTTGCGTCCCGCGTTGGCTTCTTCTGCCGGAAACGCGTCAAAGTCGTAACTGGGCCCCCCGCTACCTTTCGTTTGAAACGGCTTCCGTTTGGCAGAACTGGCGACTTCTGTCCATTGCCGTCCATCCACAGAAACATTGATGGAATAGTCGGTGGCAACTCGATCACCAAACCGGCCTTCTCGATCACGTCCCCAAACAATTCGGTCGATGGTGGCTTCCGATGGAAATTCAACCTGCACCCAACCACCGGAAACAACAGATGAAATCCAGCTGTTCGGGTTGCCGTGTTTTCCGTCGTTAATATGAACCAGCTTATGCAACGCGTGCACGAAATCGCCGGACGATGTTGGAATTGAGCCACGGCTGGCAGCCGCGACGTTGACATCACCGGCAAACACTTCCAGTTCGTCAATACATGGCTGACCGGAATTTGTTGCCCTGATTTCGAAGCGAACAAACTTCGCTGGCACGGGTGAAAACGATTCCGTATTCATCTTTGCATTGACTGGTTCTTTCAGTTCTTCAGTGCTGATGAATTTTGCCAACTGACCACGAAGCGTTTCTGTTTCTGCGCTAAGTTCCGCGACCTCCCGTTGAACTTCTTCAGCCAATGGCAGGTTTGTGTCTCCATGCCTGACTCCCGCGAATACGGCCTGCATAGAATAATAGTCCGATTGCAGAATCGGATCGAACTTATGATTGTGGCAGCGAGCACACCCAACTGTCAGCCCCAAAAAGGCTGTGCTGGTGGTGTTGACGATGTCAGCAAGTTCGTCCTGGCGTTGTGTAAGCTGGAGTTCCGGATTGCTGCCTTTTACGATATCAACGGGGCCAGCCACTAAAAAGGATGTGGCTACGGGGGCCCCCAACGCGTCGCCAGCGATCTGTTCCATGACAAACTGATCGTAGGGCGTATCGTTATTGAAAGCATCAATCACCCAGTCACGATATCGCCAGGCGTTGGGGCGTTCTCGATTCGTTTCATAACCATCGGTTTCGCCGAAACGAACCAGGTCCAGCCAGTGTTGAGCCCACCGTTCGCCATAATGAGGGCTTGCAAGAACTTCGGCCACCAGAATTTCCCACGCGTCGGTTCGATCGTCATTCACAAACGCAGTCACTTCTGCGGGAGTCGGCGGAAGGCCCAGCATCACCAGATAAAGACGACGGATCAGGCGTCGACGGTCGGCGGCTGGTGACAGCGTTAGTTCTGATTGCTGCAATTTCTGTATGATAAAATCATCGATGCCGTTTAACGCCGGGGGCCCTGTTGCGTCTGCCTGAACAGGATTGTTGTGCGAAGAATCTTTGTGGGAAAGTGGCCTGAATGCCCAATGGCTGTTCTGTTTGGAATTTGCCAGCTTAGCAGCGGCGGACTCCCAATCGGCAGCGTTGTCGATCCACGCCTTAAGAATTCGAACATGATCGTCGGGCAGTGCGTCGGCTTCTGGAGGCATTCTGCGGCCAGGGTCGGCGCTGGTGACAAGTTCAATCAAATAGCTGTTCTGGCTATCACCAGGCACAACCGCCTTTTCACCGGAATCACCGCCGGATAATGCACCGACCATAGAATCCAGCCGCAACTTCGATTCTGCTTCATCGATCCCGTGACAGCCCAAACAGTGTTCGCTCAAAATCGGCAGCACGTGTTGCTGGAAGTTAACTTCGTCGGCAGTACCAGCGGTTTCGCAAACAAAAACAGCAACCAGAATTGCGACAAATGGACGCGGTGGTTGAAACATAAGTGTGATCTCCGGAATCACAATATCGGCGGGCACCATAACGGCGAGAATCTGCAGATCTATATGTTACGAAACTTCCGGCCGAACAAACAGCAGACCACAAAATTTGAAGATCCACGCAAGCGAGGTGCTGGCACCCGCGCCGAATTTTGAATCAGCATAAAGCGATTTGTGTTTTAAGATGACCGCTCTGAAGTTTGAACCTGAGCGATCACAATCGCTTGCCGGATGCTTACATAAGTTCACAGCTATTTCAGCCGCTTTACTGAGCGCCTTTCGCGACCAGTGTGGCATACGCTTCTTTGGGGGCTTCAAAGCGGCCTCGTTTCAGGTGTACCACAATCGACGATGAACCTGCTTCGCCGAAGATCCAGATTTCCTGAACGTAGCCCGCCGAAACAACTCGCACCTTCCGCGATGGCTGCCCCAACGTGTTCACGATCTGTTCGTATTTCATGCCCTCCACAACTCGACCTTCTCGCATTGCCAGCGCGATATCGTTTTTAGGCAGGTTTGCCAGGTCTTCTGTAGTGATCCAGCGGTCGTCAAGTCGCGTCCAGCCGTACTGTTCCAGGCGTCTTGAAATGTTGGCGGCTTCTGCCGGTGCGGCTTCGCTGGTCAGGATCCACGAACGCTTAAGCAACTCAACACCTTTGTTTCGATGATCGGGTTCCTTCCAGCGTTCGAAGGCAAACAGGTATTCGTCTGCAGTGGCAATCATGCCATCCAGTTGCCCGTTGTTGCGCCGTGCGTCCTGAGCCTTCAACCACGCTGCCACGGCGGCTTTGGTTTCAGCTTCTCTGTTGAATTCCTTCAGCAGCGTGTCCAGGTCTTCCAATTGCTTGCGAGTTAATCTCGGCACATCGTTAATACGATAGGCAACGTACGCTTCTTTTAAGCGAGCGATTTGTGCTGTTTCTTCCGGAAGTTCTGCTGCGATTGTGTCGGCCACGGACACACCATTGCTTCCATCCGGCTTGAAGGATTTTAGCAATTGAGGAAGCCGGACGGTTCGGTACAGGGCACGATGCATGCGTAATCGACTAAGTTCGTTGGCAGTTTCGTATTGCTGAATTGGGTCTTCCAGAAACGCTTTTTCCTGGGTGCCATCCAAAAAGGCATTTGGTTTATCCCAGTCTTTCAGGCTTTCTTTAATTCGTTTGATGACAGCATCTGAATTTGCATTTGGAAGCTGCGACTGCTGAACAATGGATTCAAATTGAATGGCGGCAATGGTGTTGGCGTCGACTCCCAAAGCAACCGCGCTGTCGGCGAGTTTTCTTAGTTTGTCGGGCGACGTTTTGTACAGTTTGCGTTGAGCCGCAAAAGCGTCGGCTCGCGCCTTGGCAAGTTCGGGTATCAGTTCTTCGTCGTCATAGAATGTTTGGATCAGTTCGTATTCGTCGGCCAGCGGATAAACGGCTTCCGGTGTTTCGGCCGGGATGTTTTCCAGCCGAGCTCGAAACCGTTCCGCATCCGTTCCACCGACGGCGATGCGATCGGCGTCCATAAAATAGCGACTGCCGGATTTGTTTAGTACTCCAGAAATCGTCATGCGTTGCCCCAACGCAATGTCGTTTGGCAACACAGTGGTTCTGGCGGGAGTAATGATCACGGGCCATTTGCTAAGCCGAAACTGCTTCGCGACTCGCCCTTCGTAGCGTCCGGAAACGTGGATCTTTTTGCCCGTTTTCGCCCATTCGCTCCAATCCTTTTCGCGTTCCATCACTTCGCGAATGCTCATGGTTTGAGCGGTCGTTATTGAGGCACCGCACGTCAACAGAACGACGCAACACAGTAAGTTGGAAAACAGGAATTTCATCGTTGTTGCTCCACCGACCTCTTCGCTGGTGACTGCGTAGTCGTGGCCGTCAGCGCCTTGCCTTCTCGAAACTCCCACGTTTCTGAAGTTCTGACAAAGTCCTCCTGCCGAGACAACACTGTGGCAATTTCCGGGTCGAATTCTGCGGCAAGACCGATGCTGTCGGCGAGCGCTTCGTTGGTTAGCAAAACGAACGTCGTTGGTTCCAGTTCAATCCGCCATGCGTTGGAATCGCCGCTGTTCTGTGATTCATCAGCGGGAGACTTTACCGATGCAATGGCGGCCGAAAACAGAATTCGCCCGTCGTCAAAAGTGTTCATGAAGTCTGCAAGTTGAGGCAGCCCGATCGACGCTTTGACGGTGTGCCTGCCGGGAGAAACCGGCAGTTCAAATAGAAAGAAACCCGGATTCGCCGCGTCCGGTTTCAGGTGCGAATCAAACACGTAAGAACCAGGTTGAGTGGCGGCCAGAATGCCGACGCTGGCATGATCTTCCAGACGGCCATTCTTGTTGTACGCCTGATGAAACGCATTCAGCAGATCCCCGGAAGCCATGTTATTCGCCGCGTAAGTTTGCTGATACAAATTTAAAGTCGAACGCCAGTCGGGGTCTGACTTGCCCAACACCTTGCCCGCGTCGACAGCCTGCTTTAAAGAATCTTCCAGGTTTACGAATTCTCGATTATCCAGGTGTTCTTTGATGTCGTCGCCAGACTTCAGCCACACTTGTTGAGCGGCTTCGGCGGCTCCCTTTTGAGACACCCAGTATCCGGTCAGGCTAAGTATTGCGACAACAGCCAGCATCAGCATGCGGAAAGGCGTGAACGTCCGTTTGGCGGCTTTCTTAACGTCAATTTTCGGCAGCGATAATTTCACTCGCGGGCGAGCCACGGTTTTTGTGGGAACCGCCGATGCTTCAACGGTGTCGGCTGCTGATTTAGCGGCGGCAGATTTGCCGCCGGCTGTCTTGGGAGCCGCTGCGGGTGGCTTGCGTTTGGGGAAAGCTTCGCCAACAACAATTTTCAGGCGTTCAGAAAACGTGCCTCCTAAAACTTCGCTGGGCACCAGCTTTGTCGACGGATAAACGTTGGCGGGCAGCACAAACAGAGTTTGGCAACACACGCTGCATTCAGATTCAATCCAGGTATCGCGGCGAACTCCGCGCACAAGTTCTCCGCAGTCGCACGTGATTTCGTAAGGAACCGCAATAGAAGCGTCTGTCCCTCCCTTCAACCGCGACTTCATTCGCTTCAGTTTGTCAATTGCACCTGCCATGGTGAAAACGATACATCAACAAGAGTTTCGCCTCTGAGCTTAACCCCTGCCCGGTGGCGTGGACTGCAGAAATACGTGGGACGTCCGAAACGCTGCGTTGTCGCTGCGGTCAACAGACGAACATTATTTTAAGTAAGACAATAAGAAAGGAAGTGTAGCGGCAGAAATAAGTTTCGCTAAGTGTGTGACCAATTCGGTGTGTTTTTGAATTCGCCGGGACCTCTGACTTCAGCAACATTCCCAGACAGTAGCGTGACGATGGCGGTTTGACACGAAGCTGACGGTGACGTTAGTCGTTCAGTTTTTAAGCACAGATTTCACAGAGGCCACAGATCAAATTGCCATGTCGTGCTGTCTTGCACCGTGGGCTTCTCTGCGATTGAACTCTGTGCCATCTGTGTTCTCTGTGGTTAAAATGCGATTGCCGCCTGTTCTTCAACGGAATATCACACCCAAACGGTTGCTGCCGCCTGTTGAATTCGCCGCTATCTGCTCAGGAGCCCGCATCGCTTCAATTTTGTCTAATTCTGTCAGTTAGTTCACTTTTCCAGCAAATCGGTGAAAGATTCGTTCACCGCCGTCGTGTGTACTGACATTGGAAGAATTTTTCGATGCTCCGTGTGCCAGAAACCAGAGCCAGTCTGATTTTGCGACTTCCGTCGGCAGAAGATGGCGATGCATGGCAGGAATTTGTGTCGATTTACGAACCCTTCGTCTATCGCTTTGCCATTCGTGGCGGTCTTCAGGATGCGGATGCCAAAGAACTTGTGCAAAACGTCATGCTGTCCGTGGCGAAAGCGGTTGGCCGCGGGCGACCGGACAGCAAGCGAGCTAAGTTTCGCACGTGGCTGTTTCGGATCGCTCGCAATCAATTGCTGGACGAATTGTCGAAACAAACTCGACAAACGGTGGCTCGCGGAGGCAGCTCGTTTGTGGGCTTGCTGAATCAGTTTGCTGCCGCAACAGGTTCCGCAGAACAGCAAATGCGGCTGGAACATCGTCGATCGCTTGTTGTCCAAGCAACCCGCCGATCGCTTTAAAGACGACTTGGCGTGGTGATCTAGTCGCGGAGCGACGGCAGATGATAGCCTCGGACTTTAGTCCGAGGTGGCCCGGTCAAATCCAGGGAAGTCGCGGAGCGACGACATGCGACATGATCTAAGATTAAAGCTGCCTTGCGGCGGTACGCCGCAAGGCAGCCTGATGTGTGTAATTCGGTGGCACGTTCCGGTGGTTGGGCAAGCGGCATAAAAGCGCTGGCCGTCATTCCCGCGCAGCCGGGAACCCAGTGCCGCTGGATTCCCGCCTGCGCGGGAATGACGGTGGTTTGATCGTGGGTGGATTTCCAACTGCCGCTCGCCTTGTCACCACCGGCGGGCAGCTATCGTCCCTCCGGGACTGTGTGGAATGGGTGGCACCTTCCGGTGGTTATCACCACCAGCTGGTGGCTGTCGTCCCTCCTGGACTGTGCGAGTTGGGCACCCGGGGCCACCCATTGCATTTCTGGAGCGGTTCCCACCGGCCGTGTTCACCGCCAATGGCCGGTAGGAACCGGTCCTACTCAAGTGGCGTCGCGGCTTACTCTGCCTGGCCGGATTTGGCGAAGGCTAAAAATTCTTCTTCAACCAGTTTTACCTGGTCTGCCGGGCCGGTTAATTTGATGAAGTAGCCCTGATCTGACAAAGGCACGATGATGCCGATCATCCGCCAGCCGTCTTGAGCCGACTGGCCGAAGCCTCCTGCAAAGCGGCCTTCCATATCGATCATGGTGGCGTCCAGGTTGGCGATGCGAATTGTGTCCAGCACCTCGGGGCGAGATGCTTCCACCTGTCCTCGCCAGCGATCAATATTCGCTTCCACGCCACCACCCGATCGCGACAACGTCAGCGTGACTTCCGGTGCTGCGGGCATGGTAAAGCGAGCTGAAATGATGCCCATCTGCATTTGCGATAGAGCCACTTTCTCCCAGCCAGCGGGAACCACAAATTCCAGCCCATCAAACGGCTGACGTTCTGCGGTGCCCGTTGCTGCCGGCGCAGAAGTGTCTGTCTCGGCTTCCGTTGCAGCGGGAGTATCGGCCGTCATCACCGGTGGCGGCGGTGGCCCTGGTTCGGTTTCTGTGCAGCCGGTTGACGTGATCATTAAACAGCCGGTCATACACGCAGAAGAAAACAGCTTGCCTGAATATTTCATGATTCGCTTCCGAAATTTGGTCGTCGAAGTTTGATTGGTGATTCAATTCTAATCGATTGATCGCGAATTGTCCCGCTTGCCAATTCTGTTGTGCATTTCTGTAGATCAGACGTCTGACCGGCATGGTGCTTGCCTGTCGGCGAACCCGCAGCGATTGTGGTGTGTCGATGAAACGAGAAATCGCGGCGACAGGTATTTTCAGTTTGATCGTTTTGCGTGGCAGGATGTCAGCCAAAATCTGCTGAATGGCTGTTTCCGTGGTTTCTGTAAATTTCTGGTTGGGATTTCTTTGGAATTCTTCCCCCAAACTCGCGTTGAACTATGCTTTGCAGGTCTCAGCGATTGCTCGAAAGGTCGGTGAGTCTACAATGTACGCAGGAACAACTACTGGGGAGATGAACGGTTTGGCAACAACAGAGACTTCACTTCAACTTCACGGACAAAGCGAAGCGCAATCTTTGTTTGGTCCGCAGGATGATTATTTGCGCCGTGCTCGCCGAGTAACGGGTGCAACAATTTTGCTGCGTGGCAACGTTGTTGAAATCAGCGGAAGCGCGGACAGCGTTGATCGCTGCGAGCATCTGTTGCGAACGTGGCTGCGGACATTGCGCACCAATTCAGAGCTGTTGGAAAGTGATGTCGCCAGAACTTTGGACGACAAAGACGAAGGTGAATTTTTGGACAACGAGTTCCTTGATATCAGCGGTTCCGGCGCGCCAATGCCCGCAACAGCCGTGATTCCTCGCAGTCGCGAAATTCAGGCGGCTCGCATGGGCAAAGACAAGGTCTCCGGCGTTAAGCCCAAAACGGAAGGTCAACGCCTGTACATGAAGGCGATGAACGATCATCCATTAGTGTTGTGCGATGGCCCTGCCGGATGCGGCAAAACCTATCTGGCGGTGGCTTTGGCATTGCAGGCTTTGCGAGACGAAGAAGTTCGCAAAATCGTGTTGGTGCGACCAGCTGTCGAAGCCGGTGAAAAGCTGGGATTTCTTCCGGGCGACATGTTTGCCAAAGTGAATCCGTTTGTGCGACCGCTGCTGGACGCGATGCACGATATGTTGGATTTTGATCAGGTCAGGCGCTATATTGCTAACGATGTGATCGAAATTGCTCCCCTGGCGTTTATGCGAGGTCGAACGTTAAACGACACGTTTATGATTCTGGACGAGGGTCAAAATACGACGATTACGCAGATGAAGATGTTTTTGACCAGAATGGGGATTAATTCCCGAATTGTGGTAACTGGCGATGCAACGCAGAATGACCTGCCTAATGGGGTCACCAGTGGGTTGCGAGACGGAATTCGTCGGCTTTCCGGGATTGAGGGAGTTGCGATTGTTAAACTTTCTGGACAGGATATTGTACGTCATCGGTTGGTGCGGGAGATCGTTTCAGCGTACGAAGCGGACGGTGTTGGCAGTGAAGCCAGCTAACCGGATTTGATCTCAGCCAACAAGCGCGAAGGACGCTACTCCTTCGGCAAGAATAACATGTCATTCTTCGGCGCTCGCCGTGCTCGACAGACCAGAGTTTTCCGCCCAACACCTTCTGTGTGGGAAAAACTGACAACGTCGCTGCAGGACTATAAGGTTCTGACACTGCTGCTGATTGCGCTGTTCGCAGTCATCACTTTGGCAATCGCTGTTCAAAGCTGGTGCAGTCGGTTTTCGTATCGCGAAGGTCAGATTGTTGCCACGGGAGTGCTGGCACGCGTTCCGTTTGAAATCGAGAATGTAGGGGCGACTCTGCAGGCCAAGGCAGAAGCAGAAGACAACACTCGACCGGTGTTTGTGCAGAACAACGCGGTGTGGGATAAGCTAGAGGCGTCGTTTAAGAGCGACCTGACACTGGTTGCCAACGCAGAACGACTGGGAAACCTTGAACCAGCTGTGATCGACGCGTTTGGTCTGGCGACAGAAATTCCTGGCGACGTGGAAAAAGGCACGTCCCCGACAACTCGATTTGCTCAGGTTAAGTTGGCGCTGACCGATTCCAGCATGGCGATTGGTGATCGCATCAATCGCATGGGCCTGGAATTCTCTCAGCTGTTGGGTGTTGCTCGACCCAACGGTCTGCTGAGTGAACAGGACTTAAAAAATTCGGGCCTCGCGGGTGAAGAAATTTCGACTCAGCGACCCATTGTGGTTGTTGATAAAAGAGGCGAAGCTGTCAGCTATAACCTGCTTGGCGATGTGGTTTTGAAAGATCAGCTGCTGGAAACCGGACGGCTGGGAGGCATGTGGACTTCGCTGGCTGATCTGCAACAGATTCGCCCGGACGTAGAAGCGTGGCTCATCAATCGCGTCTATGGTCAGCTAACATACGACGCCACCACAACTTCTAATCGCCGCCGAGAAGCAAAAGAAACCGTTGAAACTCAGTACGACAGTTTCGCGTCGGGGCAGGTTTTAATCGCTGCAGGTTCGATGATCGAAAAAGATCAGTTGAAGGTGTTGACGGCAGAATACGAAGCTCACGAAGCCTCGCTCACATACACTCAACGAATGATCCGCGTTGGCGGAGCCGTTTTGATGTTAAGCGTGATGGTGGTGCTGTTTGGCATTTACCTGTTTCGCTCGGAACCGAAACTGCTTGAAGAAGTTGGGCAGTTGCTGGCGTTTGTGATGATCTGTTCTTCGACCGTCTTCTTAGGCTGCACTTTAAGCCAGGATCCGTGGCGAGCCGAAGTGGTGCCGTTGCTGGCCGCAGTGATGGTGGTGGCCATTGTTCATAACCAGATGATGGCAATTCTGACGGCGTTTTGTCTGTCGCTGTTGATATCAATGTCAACCGTCGCTGAGCTGGGGCATTTTGCGATATTGATGGTGGCGTGCATTACCGTTGTCATTCCACTGCGTCAGGTGTCTTCTCGATCAACGTTGATTAAGGTTGGCTTTCTGCTGGCCATTGTCACATTCGTTACAGTTTGGGGAGTAAGCCTGGTAAGTTCTCACGACTTCAACGACGCCTGGCGGAATCCTGTCATATTAATGACGGCGTTGAAGTTTGCCGGCTGGGCGTTGGTGTGTTGTTACCTGGTGGCGGGAAGTCTTCCGTTTATCGAAACAGCGTTTGGAGTCGTCACCGATATCAGTTTGCTGGAACTGACCGACGTTTCTCACCCGTTGCTGCAGGAACTTGCTCGACGAGCTCCCGGAACGTACAACCATTCCATCAGCGTCGCCACAATCGGCGAAGCGGCGGCGGACGCCATCGGGGCGAATGGGTTGCTGCTGCGAGTGGGTGCGTATTTTCACGATATCGGCAAAGGCCTGAAGCCCGAATACTTCATCGAAAATATGGCCGCCGGACAGGGGAATCCTCATGACCATCTGGCCCCCGCCATGAGTGCCCTGATTATTATCGGTCACGTTAAAGACGGCGTGGAAATGGCCGAACAGCACAACCTGCCACGGAAGCTGATCGACTTTATCGAACAGCATCACGGCACAACTCTGGTGGAATACTTCTTTAGAGAAGCCACTAATCGCGCTGACGTTGACCATCGCACAGACGCTGACGAATCGACGTTCCGATATCCTGGTCGGAAACCTCAGACGAAGGAAACGGCCGTTATGATGCTGACCGACGCCGTTGAAAGTGCCAGCCGCACACTTAGCGAACCAACGCCTAAGCGTATTCAATCTTTAGTACACGAAATCGCCTTGAAGCGAGTTCTGGACGGACAGTTCGACGAATGCGGATTGACCATGAGCGAAATCCGACGAGTCGAATCGTCTCTTGTGAAATCACTGCTGGCCGTCCATCATGGACGCATCAAGTATCCGGATCAGAAGACAGGCTAGTTGACAATTTCAGCAACCCATAGTTCTGGTTTGTTCAACAACGTAAGTCATTCCAATCACAAGCCGCTGGCAATTTGCCGCGACGAAATCTGCGAGGAAACTTTTCGTCCGATGTCGTTCGAAATAGACGTCTCTTGTCAGTGTAAAACTCAGTCAGTGGACCTGAAATTAATTCAGGCCGCCATAGAACATGGTCTACGCATAGAAGGCGTAGAATCCGCTGTGCTGAGTGTCAGTGTTGTGGACAACGCCACGATACATGAACTAAACAGACAACACCTGAATCACGACTATCCCACAGATGTGATCAGTTTCCAGCTGGATTGGTTTTCGCTGAATGAAACGGCGGATGAAGGCGACTGGGGCGAAGACGAAGGCGATTCTGACGACGCTGCCATAACGGAGACTTCCAACACAGCACCATTCGCAGAAGCGAAACCTGCTGCCGTCAGCGGACGATCGGCGGGGTGTGGTATCGAAGGCGAAATCATTGTCAGTGCAGAATACGCCGCAGAATCTGCCGCCACTGTGGGTTGGACAATGCAGGACGAACTAACGCTGTACGCCGTTCACGGAATGCTGCACATTTGCGGCTACGACGATCTTACACCAGACGAAAAATTCATCATGCGAGCTCGTGAACGAGCGGTCCTGGAAGGGCTGGGACTCACGCCTCAGCATCCAGCAGACGAACCAACTTCCGACAGCAGCGATGACGCTGTGATAAATGTGTCGAACGTGTCGGAGGCCGGGCAGTGAACGACATTTTAGAATTTGCATGGATCGCGGGAAGCGGCGGTTGTCTGTTCTATCTGACACTGCAATGTCTTAGCCTGCGAGATTTTTCTCGAAGCCGCCTGGAAGAAATCTGCAGTCAAAACGGTAAGCCGAATCGCTTTGGTGAAATTCTGCACAGCTACGAAAAGTCTTTGCTGCTGTCTGAAGTGGTTTTGTTTCTGTTGCTGCTGGCCGTGGGCTGGGAAGCTTCACGCAGTACGTATTTCAGTGCTCTGGAATTTCCCGATAACCCAACGTGGCAGTTGGTTGCCGAATGGGCGTTGTATTCTGTGGCGGTGCTGGTCACTGCCAGCTTTTTGTTGGTCGCTCTTCCGTGGACGATGTCTCGCGTTGTCGGCGAAAAGTTCCTGTACAAGACGTGGCCGGTGTTAAGGCTGTTTTCCAGCCTTGGTTCGCCAGTTTCAAAGTTTGCCATTCAACTGGATCGCATCGTGCATCGAGTCTACGGCCTGCCCGAACCAGACTCAGACACCGCCGCCAGTTTGCTGACAGACGAACTGCTGACCGTGGTGGATGAAAGCCGGCGAGAAGGCGTCATACAATCGAATGCGTCAACCATGATTCATCGTGTTGTCGACCTGCAATCGGAAGACGTCGCCGCCATCATGACTCCGCGCACAGACATGATCACCATCGACGCCGATCTTTCATTAACAAAAGCATACCACGAAATGGTCGACAGCGGATGCTCGCGAGTTCCCGTAATTCGCGACGGCATCGACGACATCGTGGGCATTCTGTACGCTCGAGACCTGCTGGCGTATGCCATTGAAGATCAGGATTCTCTGAACGCAAGAACCGTCGCTGATATCGCTCGCGACGTGCTGTACGCACCGGAATCTCAGGGCATTGGCGATCTGCTGGAATCTATGCGAGTTAAAAAAGTTCACATGGCCATTGTTGTTGACGAATACAGCGGCGTGTCCGGGCTGGTGACTCTGGAAGACATCATCGAAGAAATTGTGGGCGAAATTTCTGACGAATACGATGTCAAAGATGAATCACTATGGAAGCACCATGTCGACGGGCGCACTGAAGTCGATGCCAGATATCATCTGGACGACCTGAACGAAGAGTTCGGTTATGAATTTCCGGAAGACGAAGAATTCGACACCATCGGTGGATTTTTCGTGTCGTGCTTCGGAAGAATTCCAGTTGTCGGCGAAGAACACTTCTGGAAGAAACTGAAACTGAAAGTACTGGAAGCCGACGAACGACGACTCATCAAAGTCCGCATCGAAGGCCCCCCAGACGGCAGCAATCACGCGGCACCAACAACCGGAGCGTAGCGCGCCCGTGGAAAGCACAACCGCAGCCCGCTGCCACCAGTTTTAACTGGTGGTTCAGCTTTGAGGATTCTGGCCGATCGGAGATTGTTGACGATGGGTGGCCGAGGTTGGGCTGAGCTTGCGAAGGAAACCGCGGGGTTTCGCTCGTACCTCGCTCCAACCCCGGCCACCCTTTTCAGAGTCACAACTGCCCCCTCAGCCACCAGTTTTAACTGGTGGTTCAGCGTGGAGGTCGGCACCTCGCCAGCCGGCTAAAGCCGGCTATGAGATTCTGGTGCTGAGGTGCTGAGCCAGTGACCACCAGTTAAAACTGGTGGCTGATGAACGCCCCGTGCGCAAACAACGTCGAGGCGCGGGTGAAACTTTCAACCTGAAACCTGAAATACCACCCGCATTCAAAACGCCATCGGATAGTGCGACGGTGAATCCAGCTCGACTCCGGGAGGACCGTCGAAATGTTCTTCTACAAATCGGTCCCAGGCGTCTCGAGTCTTTTTGGAAACCAGATGAGCCATCCCCTGTTCGCACGTTTCACAAATCAAAAATGGTGTCTGGCCAACAGGAGTCACCTGCACCACCATTTCTGAATCGCGGCACAAACCGGCCAGAGAATAGCGGTGACATTTTTCTCTGGCGGTGCCGCACATCAGACACGATTCCAGACAACGTTCCAGCATGGCGTTGCCTTCTTCCGGGTCTTCAATTTCAGTCACTTCAATCACATGAGTGCCCTCAGTTTGTGGCAGCAGTTCTGCCGCACGTTTTTGAAAGCAGGCCATCATGTGTTCGGTGACGTTTTTGCGAGTCTCTTCAGACATCTCTTCTGCCTGCTTGTCGCGGCAGCGATTACATACGGCCATTTCCATGACAGCTTCGTTGGCCACAATTCGTTTTTGGATGACGTGCAGATCGCATTCAACCAAAGGCACTTCGCAGCTAAGACACTTCTGAAACGGCTGGTCAGAATACTCTGACCAAAACAACTTCGGGATCGCAGAAAAGAAAACACCAAAATGCGACATAGCAACGGAACTCAATGTGAAGGGAAAACGAACGATCTGTTGACATGAAAATACCGCAGTTGTTCGCTCTTGAGCAAAAAATACACGGCTGCGGGAAACCATTCTTGCGGCATTTGTACGGATTTCCAAGTGCCCTAACCCCATGACTTCCGTAGCTCACGGAAGAATCCACAAGACATGCTGCACTCAACTGCCCTCGAATTCAGGCTTCCACGTGCTTCCTGATTTCTTGAGGCCCGGCCAGCCGAAACTCACGTTTTTGCTGCATAAAGCGGGTTGTTTGGCATTTCAGGAAAAGGCTCTGTTTGGCACGCTTTGGCAATTCGGGCAGGCTGCATCTTGCCGGCGGATGCCACTGTTTGGCGATTCGGTAGGGGAAATCCAGGATCACCCCTGGCATTTTTTGATTCGGTTTGACGATATCAATTCCACGGCGGTAGAATTTTGCGGTGTGAGTAGTTTTGAGTACGACCCATCAAGTCTGCAAATTTTAAGAGCGGGCCAACGAATGAAAAACGAGATCCTCAGCTTTCTTGCTCCTGTGCGAAGTCGGCTTCGAGTTCAATCTATGATTTCATTGCTTGCCATTGGAGCAACCGTTGGTGGCGGAATTGGCCTGCTGCTGGGAATTGCCCGAGCGACCTTTGCAGTGTCCGTCGAAGTTCCTCAGCTGCTAAGCATCCTGTTCGGTTGCACGGCAATTGCCGGCGTTGTCGGCCTGGTTTTGAAACGACCATGGACTGAAGCTGCCGCCGTTGTGGATGCTCACTATCGACTGAAAGATCGCACAATCACCGCGTTGGAATTCGCCGCCAAGCCGGAATCTTCACCGTTTAAAGAACTGCAGCTTCAGGATGCCACTGGACATCTGCAGGCCGTTGATGCCAAAGTTGTTGTTCCGTTCAAAGCACCAAAACAACTGGCATGGGCTTGCCTGACTGTGGCCGCAGCTGGCCTGGTTCTGCTGCTGCTGCCAATCAGAGAAAGCAGCGTTCAGGCGGAAGTGCTGCATCCGGAAGGCATTGATGCCGCTGCCAACGAAATTCAAAATGAGATCGAACTGCTGGAAGAACTCGCTGAAGAATCCGGCATCGAAGAATTGAAAGACCTGGTGGTTGAACTGAAGAAAGATCTGGAAGAACTGGAAAAGCCGGAAACGGACGTTCGAGAGTCTTTGGAAACCATTTCCGAAATGCAGCAGAAGATGCAGGAAATGATGGCCACCATGAACATCGCCGCCATGGACGCTCAGCTAAGCGCCGTTGCGGAAGCCATGTCGGGTGCAGAAGCCTTCAAGGCCGCTGCCGAACAACTGAAAAAAGAAGATCTGGAAAAAGCGGCAGAAGCTTTGGAAGAAGTTGATGCCGAAAATATGGATCGCACAGAATCACGCCCAACCAGTGAAAAACTTTCCATCGCTGCAGCGTCTGCCAAAAAGAAGGGCATGGGCAAGCTTAGTGAAACATTGGATCAGCTTGCAGAATCCGTCAAAACGGGAGACAGCAAAGGCACGTGCGAAAACTGTAACAAGCTGGCTCAGGCAGTAAAAAAACACAGCCTGTGTAAAAGCATGTGCAACATGCTGAACAGTAAGTGCGACAAGCTGGGCGAATGCAAGAAGCTGTGTTCTGGCAACTGCGACAAAGACGGCAACGGCGCAAGTGCTGGCCAGGGCCTCAACATGGCTCAGGGACAGACCGACAAGAAAAGCAATTCACCAAGTCAGAAAGCGGGAGCGAAATCCGCTGGAAACATCGACGGCCAAAAAACAAAGCTGGACAGCCAGCGTCAAATGGCAACTCTGACGGGCCAAATGGGTGCCGACGGCGATTCGGAATTCGAAACAACAACTTCGACAGAAGCTGAAGAACAGGCAACTCGTCGAGCCAAAGACGCATTCGCCAAGTATCAAAAAATGTCAGAAGCTGTGCTGGATTCAGAACCCATTCCACTGGGACACCGTCAAACCATCCGCAACTACTTCGAACTCATCCGCCCGTCCGGCGACGAAGACAAAGCACTGTCCGCTGAGTAGCCGACCCAGTCGTTACACAGCGGCGAATTGCACCGGCCAAACGCTTCGCATGACGGCTGGCAGTTGGCTCAAAGCTAAGCCCCTCATCAAAACCACGTGAGAACCGCACAACGTCGCAGACCGTTTCTGCGACACCTTGTCAGAGAATCACTATGTTAGGCGACCTAGTGCAATGTGATGGCAACATTCTTCCGCTGGTTATCACTTATCGTCTCCTGCGGCCTCTTGCTGTTCGTCGCGTTGTTCGTAACGCTCCTGTTCGCTAGCTGGCTTGGTTCGCGTATCCGCGTGTCTCGTATTCGATGCCCGCAGTGTGGCCGCACTGTTGGTTGGCGTGCTGGATCGTCCGCGTTTTCTCGCATGGCGAAATCGCGGCGTGACTACATCGCCGCACAAAACGATCCGCCGGAATCGTTCGTTGATTACGAATTCGCAGACATCCTCGACGTTTCCTGTCCGTATTGTTCGCATTGGTTTGAACACGACATATCCCCAACGCCTAACTCTGGTTCGTAGTGTGGCCGGTCGCCTAACATGGTTTTTACGCTAGGCCTTCGGCACACCTTCCTTGGTTGGTCACGCGGGCTGGCATTGGTACAATCTCTCGTAGTTCAGACGTCGTCCGCTTCGTTTAGGGCGGTGTCGTAAAAACCTTCCGTTAGCCGACTGCAGATGAAATCACTGCTCACATTCAGCCTCTTGTTCTGCACTCTGACGCTTGGTTGTTCCATGCCACAAAACACCGGCGACGTGTCTGCACATGATCCATGGGTCGTCCGCACATTCAATGACCGACCAGAGCTCTGGGTGTCTCTCAAAGATCGCATTTCCGCTCCCGTTGGTTCGTTTGGTTTTCTCGCCAATGTCCAATTCGTTGATGACCCCAAGTACTACGGGCTTTCGGATATCGACTTGGTGCACGCGCTCCCGGCTGACTATCCTGGTGGCTTCGTATTTGCGGCAACGGGTGAAACTTCGCCCGAAGATGAAGACACCATCACGTTGCATTACTTTTTTCCGAACTCAACCGATGTTGCGGACTACGAACGCCCGCCGTCAGCTGTCCCTGCTGACGATCTTCAATCGGTTCGTCATCTACCTCACGTCGTACAAGAACTTGAAAACAACTTGTCCATTGCCAACATCGACATGGAAGACGTAAACAATAGCATTCCGGACGATGGAATCTACCGTGGGGTTGACCAATAACCTACCTCAAGCAGTCGGCGAATATGGGTTTTACGCTGAGGCCTGCGGCACACCTTCCATGTTTGGCCACGCGGGCTCGCCTTGGTACAATCGTTGGTAGTTCAGACATCGCCCGCTTCGTTCAGGGCGGTGTCGTAAAAACCTTCCGTTGTACGACCTACCGAGATGGGTGATCCGCGCGGCCTAACCGAAACTGCAATCTACGGCCTGACGGTGGGAATGCTTCTTCCGCTGATTCAACGCCTTTCAGGTTCGTGGCACGCTGCCGGTGTCACAGCATCTGTTCTTTTGCTGATTGCCGCTCCGTTGTGGCTCACAAATCTGCGATACGATCTCCCCGGCTACGCTTACCCATTCATGATTTGGCATCTTCGGGTTGCGATGCTGTGCTTGGCGATCGCGTTCCTGTGCGTTCTCGGAACGGCCGTTGCGAATTGGATGACCTGAATGCACTTCACCGGTCGTACAACATGGTTTTTCGTATTAGGCTTAGATCGTCAAGCTTGAATGTGTTTTTTCTTGAGTTACTTCTCACGTGAGTCGGTCAAGTGGTCATGCAGACTGGCGATGTTCGTAGGTCCGGCTCTTGCTTGAGGCAGAGCGAGCAGACTTCCTGGCCATGTGCGGATGACTAAAGAACGAACGGCTTTGTGACGAACCGATCAGCGACCCCATCGTGCGACGATTGATCGACGGCGCTGGCACGGAAACACTCGCGTCTTACGACGAATCCGCTTGCCAAATCTACGGTCGCAAGCATCGGCGCAAACTGTCTGATGCGCTCGCAGTCGAAGCTGAATCCGTTGGGTGCGTCCCCACGGTTTAGCAAAGCGTACTCTGGTTGTGTCTTGTATTCGTTCCGATCTGGCCGCTGGACGCGTACATCGTGATGCCCTTGGCTGAATACGACGATTCAGACGACGAGGCTGTCAGGTGTCGCAGTGTTCGTGCATCATAAGACATTGGTCAGATTGCGTCACATTATTTAATTTTGGCAACATTGATTGCCGCAGCGGGGATGGCCGTTTTGTGTTGGTGGTTCTAGCGCCGCTTCGTCGCCGGACAAAAATTAAGGACTTGATGTCTGCGCGGTACAAGCCGGACATCAAATTTGGGTTCAAGGCAGACGCGCAGTGGCGGTGGCTTCAGGCGGTGTGGTTGGTAGGGCATTTGATGGAAATAGCATGTTGGGATTTAGTCACGTAGTGACGGCAGCACTTTGCCGTCGGTGATAACCGATGGATGAGCCACCCCAAAACTGTCCTTAGAGCATTCCGGACTGCGGCGTGCCGCAGTCCGGAATGCTCTGTTTAACAAGGGCTTTGCCCTTGACCCAGTGGCGTGGAATGCGGCAACACATGGAACGCTGGAATCGCCGAGCCGCTCCGTTGTCGCTACGAACAACATGCGCGCACAGTGCGTGCATCATTTTAAGTAAGACTTTAATGTTGTTTGGGGCAAGGGCTTCCGGGGATTGGCATCCCACGCAAAGCGCCTCAGTCACTCCGTGACTGAATCGCATCGCAATGACATTGGCCGCTGGAAATCCCTTGCAAAACCACTATCCTGATTGCTGCACGTCGCTGGCCTGTCCTCTGCGACAACATGCCAGACGATTTCTATGCTGTAACTCTTTCTATCGCCGATTGACCAACTGTTGTTTATTATCCGCATTCTTTGGGCGTCGCCTTACACGATGCTTGGCCTTCTGATTGGAGGCATCGGGCTCTGCTTTGGCGGTCGCGTCCGGATTTGCGGTCGCGCGATTGAATTCTACGATGGCGGTACGAAATGGTTCGTCCAACGTCTTTCCCACGGTCAGTTCACACTCGCGCTGACACTGGGGCACACAATCCTCGGCCAAACCGACGCATCACTCGACATCTCCCGCAAACACGAGGCTGTTCACGTTGCACAATACGAACGCTGGGGCCCATTCATGCTGCCTGCCTACTTTCTGTCGTCCGCATTCATGTGGCTGACCGGTCGTCGATTCTACCGGGACAATCCCTTTGAGCGCGAGGCCTATGATGTTTGTGGTGGAGAGCACGATCCGTAGTGCAACGACGGCCAGTGTGGGTGACTTGTTTCTGCTGTTGGCAGCGAGTACAACTGTGGCTTCTATCGAAGCCGGGTCGCTGAGTTCGCGAATGTCTGATAATTATCATGCTGCAACGCTATATTCTTTGCTGGTTGGTCGCTTCGTCTGCTGTGGCATTTGCGTGGCCGGAGTTTGGTTTGAGCTTTGATCCGTTCTTAGCTGCGGGCGGTTCTGCCATCAATTGGCTGATTATGGTGACCATGTTTTGCGTGGGAGCGTTATTGCCCATCGAAGAAGTGAACCTGATCTTTCGGCGTTGGCCAACCGTTCTTGTGGGCACTTCCATTCAGTATCTCAGCATGCCACTGTTGGCGTGGCTGGTGGTGAAGATGACCGCCCCCGATCCGCAGATCGCTGCCGGAATTCTGATAGTCGGGTGTGTTCCAGGAGCAATGGCTTCCAACGTTTTAACTCTGACAGCCAAAGGCAACGTTAGTTATTCCGTAAGTTTGACAACGTCGGCCACCATGTTGTCTCCGCTGGTTGTTCCGTTTTCGCTGTGGCTGACTGTGGCGACAGATGTGAACTACGACGGCTGGGCGGCTGTGAAAGTGCTGCTGACTCAGGTTGTTCTGCCTGTTCTGGCGGGGCATGTGTTAAGCCGCCTGTCGACAGTGTTTCGCAAACAGGCAGAATGTTGCGGATCGACGATTGCCAACGTTTCCATTATGGCGATCATTGCGATCGCGATTGCCGGCAAACGTTCGGAGATGTCTCACGCCAGTTTGTACCTGTTGAGCTCCCTGGCCATCATCAACGCGGGCGGCTATCTGGCCGGGTATTTTGGAGGCAAAGCGTTTCGGCTGCCAGAACCGATGCGACGCGCTCTAACGCTGGAAGTTGGCATGCAAAACGCGGGAGCTGGCATTGTGCTGGCGAAGCAGCTGTTCGGCGACGATTCTGCCGCCGTTATTCCCTGCGTGCTGTATACCTTTGGCTGCATGTTGACCGGAACGGTGCTGGCCACGATCTGGCATTTTTGCTCGCCGAACGATGGCGTCACGCAAAACTGAATGCTGAAAAGTGGAAACTGCGAACCCTGGCGCTCAAGACGGTGTCGCGTGAACCGCCAAACTCTTTATAACTCAGCTTCTTCAAAAGTGAACCAGTGTTGCACCATCAACAAATTGAACTTTCATGAACACAACCGCGACCGGATTTCAGCCCGCCATTATGGCTCGTCGGGCTTCTGAACAAGCCATCGGATTTCTAATTCAACAGGGGCTCGAAAACGCCGACTGTCTGTCATTAGCGGCCGGTTTCGTCGATCTTCAAACTCTGCCCGTGCAGCTTGTGAAAGACGCATCTGCAAAGTTGCTGGCAGACGCAGCGTGTGGGAAACGGATTCTGCAATACGGAACAACGGCCGGTCCGGAAGAGCTGCGATCGGTCTTTCGAGATTACCTGGCGGAATTGGAAGATCATTCCGATAAAGCAACGAATCTGCCTCTTGGCCAGATCATGCTGACCACGGGGTCTCAGCAGTTGCTGGCCCTGGCTTCTCAGGCGATTTTTGACGAAGGCGATATTTGCCTGGTGGCGGCTCCCACGTATTTTGTTTATCTGGGAGTGCTTGATGGCGTGGGCGCGAACACCATTCCCGTCAAAACCGACAGCGACGGCATGTGCCCGGAAGCGTTGGACGCGATGTTGCAGCAACTGGCTGACGATGGCCAACTGCACAAAGTGAAGATGGTTTACGTTGTCAGCTATCACGATAATCCAGCTGGCATCAGCCTTAGCAACGAACGTCGACCTCGGTTGATGGAAGTTGTGAAGAAGTGGTCACGGGACCACCACATCTATATTCTGGAAGACGCGGCCTATCGAGAGCTGCAGTACGACGGCCCCGACATGCCCAGCTTGTGGTCGTTCGACGACGCCGCTTCCAACGGTGGGCGAGAGCACGTGATTCTGGCCCTGACATTCAGCAAAAGCTTTTCCCCTGGCGTTCGAGTTGGCATGGGAGTTCTGCCGCAGGAATTGATAAAGCCGGTCTCGGACCTGAAAGGCAATGAAGACTTCGGCAGCACTCATTTAAGCCAGAACATTGTCGCTGAAGTTTTGAAGCAGGGCACTTACAGAACTCACGTTACCGGCCTGCTGAAAAGCTATCAACTAAAACGCGACGCAATGCTGGCCGCTGCGGAAGAGTTCTTTTCGGACATTGACGGAGTCAGCTGGTTGCGCCCCAACGGCGGCCTGTATGTTTGGATGAGCCTTCCGGAATCGATTGAAACGGGCTTCAAAAGTGCCTTATTCGAACGTGCCACCAGCGTTGACAAAGTGATGTATGTGCCTGGCGAATTGTGTTATCCGTCAGCATGGAAAGAGCGTCCGAAGAACCAGATGCGTCTTAGCTTTGGAGTGCTGAATCCGGAAGACATCCGCGAAAGCATGAAACGCCTGGCGGCCGCGGTTAAAAGCGTGGCGGCTAAACAGGCGTAGACGCGTCGTGGGCTGTAAGGCGAGCGGCAGCTGGAAATCTACCCACGATCAAACCACCGTCATTCCCGCGCAGGCGGGAATCCAGTGAGTTAAAGCGAAAGACCGCAGTCTGGAGTTGGGAAGCTTTGAAGTCACGAAGTGACGGTAGGTGATAGCCACGGGCGCGAGCCCGTGGAACAGCATTCGACAGTCGTTTTCAGTCCTGAAGGGACGACAGGCAACAACGCGAAATGATACGCCTACCGTCCCTTCGGGACTTTCCGTCTGACTTTTTACAAACCACGGGCTCGCGCTCGTGGCTACAACCTGCCGTCACTTCGTGACTGAAACGCATTCGGCATTAAGCCTCTTCTCCAGTTCAATCAGTGTTTTTGCTTTTCAAAATCCTTCACGGCGTTGGGCTAACGCCCTGCGGCTGATGGGGTTACTGCGATGCAGCCGTTTCCTTTTACGAGGCGCTGTCCAGCTAAGAGGTTCAGGATCTTTAACAAGATCCACGACGACACTGTTGCCGGGGGATGGCCCCGAATTAGCGCACAATCGCACACGAATCAGCGCACAAATAAAACGGCACTGATCGCAGCTGTTAATCGCACGCGGCGACTTCACCGCACATCAGCAGCTCAACTGCTCCACGCCATCGCCCGCCGGGGCGTCCCGGCCGCCATCGCCTGCCGGGGCGGCCCGGCTAGTTGGTGAGCAGGGTGTTGTTGTTTGCGGTTGGTTCGGGAGTTCCGTTCAGAGCGAACTTGCGGCGATAGATTTCCTGGTTGGCGCTTTTCAGTACCATTTGGTAGTTTCCCGGCACCAGCTTGTTGCCAAACTTGTAGCTGAAGTTGGCTCGCAGCATATCGCGAGTCACAAACTGGCCGAACTGTTCGATGGTGCGGTTCTCTTCATCCACAAGCAGGCATTCCAGCCACATGTCTTCGTGAGGCGGGTTCAGGTTGGCTTGGGCCAGCATGAGTTCTCCGAACTGAAATTCAGAACGTCGATTGGCCAGAAGTTCGCCGACGGTGCGAGTTCCGATTTCGAAGTTAAAGAACTTATCCTGTTCGCGAACTCGCTGTTCTTTGCTGATCATGGCTCGAGCAACGGTCGCATCCATGGGCTTCAGGCGGTAACCACCTTCGGCAGTGTTGGCTCCGTAAATGTCCATGCGAAGTTCGGCTTCCGTTCCGACGATCGCACAAAACGCGGCCAGGCAAGACCAGACGACTGCCGCCGGAACCGCTTGAGGCATGCGAGCAAGCACTTGCTTTCCTGCGACGACCGGCCAGCTGAAGAATCGCTGGATGTTCAGCTTTCTGAAAAACTGCCGAACAATAATCACATCACGTTCGCTGGCGAAAGCGAAGTATCCGCTGATGCAGATTGCCGGAAAGATGTACAGTCCCAGAGTGAGCCAGGTCATAAAGTGGAAGGTTGCTCCCAGACCAAGCACAACCAGGCGTCCGATTGGCCGCCAGACCAAAAAGGGGAACATCATTTCCCACACGACAGCCATGTATGCACTGACCAACAGCATGGGAGCCCACATGGCCATCACTTCGCCGACCGGATTTTCGTAGTTCCAGTTGCTTAGCATCCAATAGCGCATTTGCTCGCCACTGAAGAATGAATCGGTCTGAATTTTGGTAATGGCTGCTCCAAAATAGATGTGAGCAAACAGCAGCTGAATTAGTCGAGCTGGCCAGACGGCAAACGTTGGTAAGGTGACATTGGCACCGCCCATGGCGCGTTTCTTTAAGAAGGCATCAACAGACCAGACGGCTCCACAATTGGAAACGGTCAGCAGTACCAACAGGTGCGACGCAATGACCGAATATTTGGTCATTGTGCCAACTCCATCAAGGAAGTTGAAATAGATGTACAGCGTGGACGCAATGCCCAGCGACAGTCGCGTGCGAAAGCCAACAACAGCCATCAGCAGGCAGATCAGCAGCAAAGAATACAGCGGCACTGCCAGGTTGGGTGGCAGCACAGGCAACACGGCGCCATGTCCGAATAGTTCGAACATCTGCACGGTAGAACCGTCTGCCGTATAGAGTTCACGAACGCGAGGAAACCGCATAAACATCGGGGTGCCAGCCGCCAGAGGCAGCAGCATCCGCACCAGGGCCACGCCAAACGGCACTTCCTTTGCGAAGAAGAAGCGGCCAAGTTGAGTCTTTGGTTGGTCTTGAGTTGCCGGTAGATTCATCCGTGAATCTCCAATACTTCGTGAAGGTGTTTTAGGCTTCTTAAAACAGCGAACTTGTTCACATTGAGTCAAGTTTTCTGAGCGACGTAGTCGCGTTTCTGAGCGGTAGCTCAAATGGTCTGAGGCACAGCCTCGTTAAGGTGCTGAAGCAATGCTTCGGCAATTTTTCGATCAAGGACGCTGAAACAGGACAAGGCTTCAGTTGGTTGAGAGGCCGGTGCTGTAGCTGGAATTCAACGACTGCCCGGAAGACTGCGACGTTGGAGTAAACAGCGTGCTGTACATTGCCGTTGCCTGCTTTGATTGTCGTTGCAGGCGAGGGTTATCGTACACGGAATTCAGACGTTGCTGAGTGTGCCAGTCGGGATTGATTGTCAGAGGCGTTCCGTCTTCAGCGCAGATGGCTCGCAGATGAAAATAGCTGAGCTTGTCGTTGGGGCGTTCAAAGTAATGAGCGTAAAGATTGGGAGGCAGGTTGTACTGCTTGGGCCAGACTTCTTCGACAACATAAACACGGTCGATGCCTTCGTGGATCGTGTGTTTCATGACGTTGTCGATATGCTTCGGCAACAGATGATTTGTGTTGTCGTAGTGAATTCTGGCAACGTGGCCGAAGGGATGAAATTCGCCCCATGGTTCACGCATTTCAAAATAATTGCCTTTGGCATCTTCAGCGATGATGTGCGTGCGAGCGTCCCATGCGGTCCACCCACAGAACATGTCCCAGACCACGAAATAGCTAAGCGTGTTGCCGCAGGTTCCAACTTTCAGAGCATGCGCCATCACTCCCCACGACAGGAAGGACACATAAACTCCGATAAACGATAAGACGATCAGGTTTTTCCAACGCGACATCGCTAACCTTCCCTGGTGGCGAAACTTTTGCGTACAACGAATGCTGGCGGAGGCCGGGCAAAGGAATGTCTGCCGGGAAACGCGATTTAGTCTTCAACGGCCAGCGTCCGCAAAGGATCGCAAAGCGGGCGTCTTGCCTGTTTGCGAGTTATCCTTTCGCATCCTCCGGAAGCAAAAGACGACCGACGTTTCGGCCATCCGCAGCAACTTCACACGGTCAATCTGCAATAATTGCGAATTTGGGTCAATATCGATCTGAGATTGACCGAGAATCCTGCCAGTTCCAGGACGTTTCTGTAAAGTCGTTCAAGTGACATGGCAGCAACAGAATTCCAATACGGGATAATTCCCCTGCTGCGTGCTGAGGAACGGGCGTTTTGGCTGTGATCCCGGTTGACCTGATGTTTCAGGGCAGTACTATGCCGCTTGAATTTGACCGAATTTGGCCGGAAATCCGTCCACGCAAACACTTTAACACTGTCGGAGTCTCAAGATGCGACGATTTCTCGTTGCCGGTAACTGGAAAATGAACACCAATCGCGCTTCAGGTGCGGAATTGGCGGGAGCTTTGGCAGTCAACGCGCCAGCTTCGGAAACCGGTGTGGAAGTTCTGGTTTGCCCTCCTTACCCATATTTGGCGGGGATTTCGGACGTCGTTTCCAAGAGTGCCGTTCAGCTGGGTGCTCAGGACGTGTATTTCGAGGCTTCTGGTGCATTTACGGGCGAAGTTTCCGTGGAAATGCTGAAAGACGTCGGTTGCAGCCACGTGATCATCGGTCATAGCGAACGACGCCATGTGATGGGCGAAACGGACGAAATGATCAACAAAAAGGTAAAAGCGGCAATCGCTGGAGGCCTGACTGTTGTGCTTTGCGTCGGCGAATTGCTTAGCGAACGAGAAGCTGGCAAGACGGAATCCGTTCTGGATACTCAAATGGCGGGCGGTCTGGCGGATGTGTCTGAAGAAGACGCCAAAGATGTCGTGATTGCGTACGAACCAGTCTGGGCGATCGGAACCGGCGTCACAGCCAGCCCGGAACAAGCGGAATCTGCTCACGAACATCTTCGCAAGTGGGTGACCAGTCGCTACAATGCCGCGTTTTCCGATAAGATTCGAATTCTGTACGGCGGCAGCGTTAAGGCCGACAATGCAGAAATACTGATGGGACAGCCGAACGTCGACGGTGCTCTGGTTGGTGGAGCCAGCCTGAAGCCTGAACTGTTCATTCCTATTATCGAAGCGGCTCGGAAACTGGCAAACTCGTAGTGGTTCAGGCAAACATTCGCCGATCGCTGTGTGTTTTCCATTCAACTTATCAGATTGCCTGACCTTGGTTCGGCGGAAATGTTTCCGCACGGAATTGAAGTGAAGGTCCTATTAAACCTGCAGTCTCCCGAAAATTGATGTTTCGGGCTGCCATCGGAGTTTGCGGAATCATGAGTTCCAGCTTTACAGTGTACACGTTGGGGATCGTGCTGACTTTTTCCAGCGTCGTGATGATCCTGTTGGTTCTGATTCAGCGAGGTCGTGGCGGTGGACTGGCAGGAGCATTCGGCGGCCAGGGCGGTCAGAGCGCCTTGGGTGTTCGAGCGGGCGATATCTTTACGAAGATCACAATCGGCGTTGCCGTTGTGTGGGTATTGGTGGCTGGCCTGCTGGGAATTTCTATGCGAGCCAAAGCGGCCAACGACAAGGCTGGAACCGTTCTGGAACTTGCAGAAGATGATCCGGAAACAGAAGCATCAGCTGACGGTGAGGCAGCTCCTGAAGTAAAGACTGCTGATGAGCCAACCGACCCAGCCGCAGCGGGTGGCCCGTTGGTAACACCAGCGGAGCCAGTTCCAGCCAAGCCAGAAAACTCTGCAACAGAAGCAGAAGCCAAACCAGCAGACACTGAATCTGCAGAAGAAGCGGCTGCAGAAAAGCCTTCTGAAGAGAAGACAGAAACTACAGAAGAAGCGGCTAAGACAGAGCCAGCACCAACTGAGACTTCTGAAGCTGAAGAAGCTGCCAAAACAGAAGAAGCGGCACCGAAAGTTGACGAGCCGAAAGTTGAAGCACCAGCCGAGCCTGTTACTGAAGCTACGAAGCCAGAATAGACCCGGTGCCGGTCACTGGATGATTTGAGGGTAGGAATCGGACCTACAGATGGCCACCAACCCCAGGTCTTAGACGGACAAAGTACTAGCCTTCGTCTTCGATGCTTGAATGTTTTAGTGTTGGCTGTCAGCAACGCTCAAGTGGCAACAGTTGAGCGGCATATTCTAAACGCCATCAGCCATAAGCCCGGGCGGCTTGTTTTTTCATGTAGACAGTATCGTGCAGTTTGCAGCTAACAGATGGACTGCAAGTCTGGCCACATCATGGCTGGTTTCGTATTCACAATGGGAAAGGTTCATTCGTGCTGCTAAGCATGACGGGTTTTGGCAATGCAGCTTTGTCTTCAGAGACGGCTCATGTCAGTGTCGAACTAAAAGCAGTTAACAATCGATACCTCAAGGTCTCGATGCGTCTGCCGGAAATTGCGGCGAAGTTTGAAAGCGAAGTGGAAAAGCTGATCCGCGAGCATATTGCTCGAGGTTCCGTGCAGCTTTCGTTTCGCATCAGATTAAGCGCCGTTCGCGCTGGGCACACGATTAACACGGAAGTTCTTGAAGCTTATATGAACCAGCTGGCGGCTGTGCAGGCAAGCTTGCCAGCGGGCTCTGCTTCTCAGCCAGCGTTGTCAGATCTGCTGCAACTGCCTGGAGTCATCGAAGACGCAGAAGTCGCGTCGGAAGTTAGAGAAAGCATCTGGCCACTGCTGAAGTCCACGATCGAAGAAGCGTTAACGCATTTTTACGACTTCCGCAGCATCGAAGGCGAATCGATGCGGCAGGACCTGAAACTGCAATGCCAGGTGATTGAAGATCAGGTCAACGAAGTGGAAAAACAGGCACCGTCAGTGGTGGCTGAATACCGCGAAAAGCTGCTGGATCGAGTTCGCAAGGCCATTGCCGATACGGACGTGCAGTTGGAAGATAAAGACGTCATTCGCGAAGTCGCCACTTTCGCAGATCGCTGCGACATCAACGAAGAGATTACTCGGCTGCGATCACACATTCAGCAGTTTCATGCCTTTATCGACAGCGAGAAGTCGCTGGGCCGAAAGCTGGAATTTGTCGGACAGGAAATGTTTCGAGAGATCAATACAATTGGTTCCAAGGCCAACAATGTGCCAATTGCTCATGCCGTGGTCGAAATGAAGGCGGCGATTGAACGCATTCGGGAAGTATTGCAGAACGTAGAGTAGTGCTGCGTCACAGCTCAATTTTATGGTATTGGATCTTGGTAAAGATCCTGCGACACGGGGATCTTTAATAAGATCCACTACTAAGCAGTTGAAACTTCGGATGCCGTAGTTGGACTTGCCAGAGTGCAGGCCATTGTCAGTGGCATTCCAAAGTCTGGTGACTGCGGCGACCACAAAATCAAGATGTAACAGAACAATCGTTATTAAAGTTTTACTGGAAATGATACGCGCACGGTGCGCGCATGTTGGTCGGAGCGACAACGGAGCGGCTCGGCGATTCGAACGTCCCACACTATTCCACCATCCATGCCAACGGGTCAAGGGCGAAGCCCTTGTTCGGTTTCTTTGATAGTCTGAGCCTTTGCTTTGTGGCGGGCGTGCTGAAAATTACTTCATGTCGACACCTGATCGCACAAATTCAGATTTCCAACGCGTGGTCGTTCTTTCCGGTCCCAGCGGCAGCGGCAAGACGACGATCGTTAATCGCCTGACGCAGGATTCGCCCGTAAAGTTGCTGAAATCTGTGTCCGCAACCACCAGAAAGCCTCGACCTCAGGAAATCCACGGCGAAGATTACTATTTTCTGTCAGATGAAGACTTCCGCCAGGGGCTGGCAGACGATCTGTTTATTGAACACGCCGAGGTTTTTTCGTCGGGATACCTGTACGGGACACTAAAATCTGAGATCGACCGTGCCTGGCAGGATAATGCGTGGGCTTTCCTGGAAATTGACGTCGAAGGGGCTCTGAATGTTATGCAGCAGTATCCCAATGCTGTTACCATCTTCCTGACGACGCCTGCAGAAGAGTTTGAGAAGCGTTTGCGTGCCCGAGGCACCGAAAGCGAAGAAGTCATCCAAAAACGCCTGGCGACGGCTGCCAGCGAAGTAAAATACGCCGGACGGTATCGCTACATTGTCGTCAATGACGAACTGGATCGAGCTGTCAGCGAAATCTGTGAGATTTTGAAGTCTGAGGAGACGAGCAAGAATGCATGACGAATTTCGTGAAGACGAGATCGCCCGAAAAGTCGGCGGCCGCTTTAAGCTGACCACGCTTGTACAAAAGCGAATGGTGGCTCTAAACCGAGGTGCGAGAGCTCTCGTGGATATGCAAACCAAAGATCTGATGCAGATTGTGGTTGCTGAAATTATGACCGACAAAATCTATCTGGACACCAGTGGGCGAGTTCAGGTTGTCGCAGACGAATCCGAAACCATCGATGCTCTGCAAGCCCTGCTGGGCGCCGATGACGGTCCGGGAATCGACGATCTTTAAGCCAGATCCGCAATGTCAGCAGCCAGTGTTTTCGTAATGCTGATCTGAAGACTCAAACAAAACTAATCAACAGGCGTTGCCAACTGGCAACGCCTGTTTGCGTTGGTAGCTGATAAGTTTGCATTGGAACACTGCCGAACACGATTTAGGATTTGAAGTCCGCTAGCAGCGTGTCCGGATACCCGTTTCCCCCTGGATATCATTGATGAAATGG
>ERZ887942.83-NODE-83-length-74971-cov-55.189639_pt1 | contig 74971 bp, 52 predicted proteins | sample MGYA00521099_ERZ887942 | MGnify/ENA primary metagenome ERZ887942 (study PRJEB32303, sample SAMEA104408605) | aquatic metagenome | biome: Brackish water; feature: Pelagic; material: water | place: Baltic Sea | collected 2014-06-07T06:48:00 | depth 16,251 m ... | reverse complement strand
AATCAACCGTCCACAATTCTTTTCACCGAAAGAACGGTTTTGTTAGGCGTTCTAACAATGAATTCCTCAGGCAAGTAACAACACAGCAACTAACAGCAAGTTGGTTCCCCTTTGTTAAAGACATGACCATCTGCGGAATTAAATGCTATTTGACACAAAACAAATATTGCCAATCTGCAACAAATGAACAGAACTCCAGAAAAACGATAGAGCATGTTCGGACGGAAACGCTGCCATGCAATTTGCAGAAGCCCTGGATTCGTTAACCGTTAGTCAGGTACCGAGATCCCAAAGTCCCGACTACCTATCGATAACGTCGCACGATTTATCGCGCTCGATTTTGCAAAGACAACGCAAGACTGGAAATTGCGTTACACAAATCCAGAAGCATCGCTCGCAGCTAGAAGCTGCCCGCCGCGAGTAAAATTAAATCACGTTTCCCATCGTCTTCACCGGTCAAACTGCGGACGCGTCAAACTTCTTCGTCAGCCGGATACTCGTCATTCAGGTGCGACTGTAACTGCTCTTTTACGTGCTGTGGAAGAGCAGCGAACCCAGCGTGATCTTCAAACCAGTTGCCATCGGCCAGCATAATTTTGACAGCTTCAGCTTCCGGGATCTGATCAGGTTCCGCCAGACGATGATACAGCCAGTTGCCTCGCTGCGTGTACCACAATTTGTCATTGATGCGGATTGCTTTGGTTGTTTCAAACCAACGACCGTCTTTAATTCGCAATCGCATGATGACAAGCTCACTTCAGAATAACGCATTTACAAAACACAACAACACGACGCTGAAGCCTGTCGCTTCCACGGTCGCTTCGCATCTGCAAACAACAAACCCAACACAGTGCATGGCACCTACACCACAATCCATTTCGTTCAGCTGAACCGGCACATCGGGACCCTGCACATCGGAATCCTGCACAACCCTGCCCTGAACCACCAATCGACTCAGAGCCTTACTCAAAATAAAGCGCGCACGGTGCGAGAATGTTGGTCGTAGCGACAACGGAGCGGCTCGGCGATTCGAGCATTCCATGTCTTCCAGCCAACCACGCCACCAGGTCAAGGGCGAAGTCCTTGTTAGGCAGCTCACGTATCACAATATGGTAGCGACGCGGTTCCACAGATGTCGAACGGACCTGCACGAATTCAGCAAGTCCAATTTCTCTGAAATTCGCAACTCAACACACGTCTGCCAAAAACGTTCAATATTGCGATTGCCTATCTGATTTTTCCGCCGACAATCGAAGTTCCAGCTTCGGTGCAGGCAATTGACGGCTCGAAGCAACAGCCTCCCATCATCCCAAATCACGAAAGGACGCTTCAGCAAAGGACTCCACGACTGATTAAGTTCGAATGCTGGCGGTGAAATTCACCTGCAGGTACGGAAAGTCATCACTAAGGTGTGCTTTCAAATTTGCCCCGCCAACAGATGTGACAGAAAAACGTCGAAGTCCCCAACAACCGGATCCCAGCCCATTCACAAAACCATCAATCCGCTCGACGCGAAAAGGGAATTTTCATGGATACGTCAACGATTACCGCAGACGAAATTATGACCCGACGACTGATCTTCACTTCTCCCGAGACGCACGTCATTGAAGCAATTGAGAAACTGGTGGCCTACCGAATTTCAGGAATGCCCGTCATTAACTCAGCGGGACGGTTTGTGGGTCGCTTTTCAGAACGCACTGCTATCGCTGCTCTGGACCTGGTTGGTGCAGTAACCCACTCAAACGCGACCGCACGCCTGAAAAAAGTGAAAGCGGGCGACCTGATGAACCGTTCGGCTTTAGTGCTGAGATCCGAACTGGATGTCTTCCACGGAATCAACGAACTGGTCAGCCGCAAAGTTTCTGGTGCTCCTGTCTTGAACACAGACGGAACTTTGCACGGCGTGTTTTCAGAGCAATCGGCGATGCACGTGTTCATTGGACTTTGCTGGGAACAACTGCCATCATCACATGTCAGCAGTTGGGTGGACCGACATGAAGGTCGACAGATTGAAGAATCCACGGGCCTGGATGAAATCATCGATCGCTTTCAGGAAACGCCCTATCGCCGACTGATGGTTTTACGCGAAGGAAAATACCTGGGACAGGTCACTCGTCAGGACGCTTTGCACGCTGCACTAAAAACCAGCGCAGAACCGCTAGCCGCGTCTCGCCTGAATCCAGGTGAACGGCAACTTGGCCTGAAGACAACTGTCGGAGGCTGGATGCACCACGATTCTGCGTGCGTTAGCCACAAAGCCAACGTGCTTTCAATTGCACAGCAATTTTTGAATTCCAACGCCAGACAGCTGCCAGTGCTTGACAACGGTGGAATTGATGGCCAAATCAGTCGCTGCGACTTACTAAAAGCCGTTCAGCGATTCTTCCCATCGAACGACCGAACAAAATCCAACGTGCGTCCTCTGTATCTGACATCCGTCAACAAACGCGATGTCTATGCGGTTACGTGAATCATCTGCAAGGCGACGTGAAAGAAACATGTGCCCTTGATAGACGGTAGAACAAGCCAGCAGACCGCAAAAATAATCCTTCGGCAGAATGGGTTTCCGATTCCAGACAACTATGATCCGTCCGTTCATAACGCATAAGCCTTCTGTTAAGTAACGACCCAGGTCGCCTTAACAGAAGGCTTTTTCTTGTGCAGCTCGCCAAATGCCAAATGAAACACCTATTCAGACGTCTCGCTCAGCGTAATCGTGGCTGGAATTTTCTCTCCCTTTGGCACCAGAATCATCGACACAGAATTCACGCAATGCCGAACGTTCTTGTCGGTTAAACCTTCGCCCGTGAAGACGTGGCCAAGATGCCCCTGACAGTTGGTGCAGACAATTTCTGTGCGGTAACCGTCTGCGTCCACGTGCCGAGTCACTGCGCCTGCGATTTCATCGTCAAATGCGGGCCATCCGCAGCCGCTGTGAAATTTCTGATCAGAACGATACAGCGGCGCGTTGCAGCGACGACAGATGTAGGTACCTTCATCTTCCGTATCGGTGTACTCACCAACAAAGGCTCGCTCCGTGCCTTTATTGGCGATCACGAATTCTTCAAAAGAAGTCAGTTTGTTATATTTTTTCACAGCATCTTCCGACACGACGGGTTCCTCTTGCTGAGCTTCCTGGACCGCAGACGCTGCTTGAACATCGGCCTCTGCCTGGTCCGACTGAACATCGCCTGAAATCATGTCTGGCGACGTCGCCATTTTTTCTGTACAACCGATCAATGGCAGCAGTACCAAAGTACAGATAATCTGAAAACGCATCATCCGATCCTTCACTGGTCTCATCCTGACTTACCGGTCAACACCGATACAATTAACGCTCGACGGACAGATAATAGTCGTTTTCAGACGGAAGATCGACAACAGATTTTGCTAAGCGAACACAAATATCCGTGTTGCAGTTCACATAGTTGCGGTTTTTACCGAATCCCATCACCCGCGTGAACGATTCCGGCAACATTCAAATGTGCTCATGACTGCGAATGTGGTCAGAACAATAACACTGATCTGCCGTGCATTGACTGCAGTAACGGAAGTCCATTTTAGGATGGGAAGCATCCGTAATTCCGCAGGTATCACACTTGTGATTGAATGACGGCGGACGAACGGCAAATCGCTTGGCCTGCCCCGCCATATGCCTCTGCCCCAGCTTCGCTCGCCAAAGAATACTGGAGCCAAAAAACACAAAAAAGTTTGCCACGGCAGCAGCCACAGACAATCGCGTGGACCAATCACCGGATACAAACGTCAGCACAAACCCAATCCAGGTCAGCAACGCAAACCATTTGATCTTCACTGGCAGAATGAACATCAGGCAGAGTTCAAAATTTGGATTCAAATACGCAAACGCCAGAAAAACGGTCCCTTGCAAGAACCAATTTGAAACGGGAATTTCCGGAGTCAAAAAACCGACAGCAACCGTGGCTACGTACCCAATCAACCAAAACAGGTTGTACTTAAACGTGCCCCAAAACGCCTCCAACGACGTGCCCATCAGATAAAACAGATACCAGAAAAAAAAGGCCCAGATCGGGTAAGTATCTGGAGGTACCACCAGAAAACTAAGCAGCCGATAGACTTCACCATCTAGAATTTTCTGCGGCACCAATTCCACGCGTGACAGAAGTGCAGGATCAGCCTGCATCCCCACAAAAATCGCAACCTGTCCGGCGATAACAAACAACGTCAGGTTTGGAACAGCAAACCGCCCCAATATTCGTTCCAGCTTCGATATCACGCAAACACCCTGCTTCACAAAACAAAAGCTCTATTCCACTGTCGGTTCGACAAGTTCCGGATTGTCGGCGATCACAGCTTCCACATACGGCGAATCCGCCGACCGCAGCGACGACCAAAGACCGTGATCTGCCATTGTACCTCAAATTCCAGTTCACAGCGAAGCGGAAGTAAGGCTGATGCGACCGCTAAATCAGTACCATTTCTCAGATTAAATCATCCTTCATGGTTTCATGTCAGACATGCAGAAGCTTTTCGGCCAGCGACTGCAAATTTGCGAAGCTCTACTTTGCCTGCTGCGATGTCTCCCGTATTTTCAACTACCCGCTTAGGGACTCGCGACTGCCTTTGTCAGCTGGCTGCCACTAACAGTCGGCTTCTTCCACAGCACTTTTGTTGTCGGTCCTTCCCCGCCGGTGTGAACCATCAGTCGCACGCCTTTGGGCACAACGTTTTTTGTGCCAACATTGGCATTTGCCAGCTCAACCGATTCACCCTTGGCGTTGGTAAAATAGAACTTCGCCTCGCTGCCTTTGCGAACAATCCTCATGGACTGAACTTCGCTTGCTGGCAGAGTCTCACTTCCCAACGAATTGTAGTTTTTCTTTCCCGTCGAATCTTCAGTCACTTCAATCGCTGCGACCTGCTGACTGCCGTCCTGCCGACATACGGCCTGCACATCGATGCGGTGGCTGAGTTCTGATTCAAAAACCAGCCTGAAGTAAGCGCCGGAGTGAGCTCCCACCGTTGGCTTTTGTACGTCCTGCACCTGAAGGTCGACAGAAACATCGAAATCACCCGTCAAACCGAATTCAGAATCCAGCCGAGTTTCCTTCCAGGCATCGGTGCCTGGCGTGGTAACAACAAGGCCATCCTTGCCTGTAAAAAATTGAGTCGGGTCGCCTGATCTCACCAGCAATTCGGACAAGTCAATATCGGTAGCAAAATTGACAGAAACAGTTGTCTGGTTGCCTTCCGGATTCAGCACGGTTGTCTTCACATTGGGCTCCGTGGTTAAAATCTTATCCGCCTGAACGGTGAAGTCTTTCCAGACAACCGACACGCCTCCTACACCTCCCACCTGAGCTTCGAAGTCGATTCCGCCCAGCACCACAGGAGCATCCGAAACTCTTTCCGCCCTTAACACGCGAAACTGCGAACTGTCTTCTGCAGCGTACATCCACAGCACCACATCGCCTCGACGTGACAGCCGAAACCGGCCAAAGTTCGCCGTGTCCGGTGAAGATGATGAAAGATATTTCGTACCGTCTTTGTGATGAACGACCCACATCGATTCCACAACCTGATTGCCGTTGCCGCGAGTTCTTCGCATAACTTCGACGATATCCTTCGTGTCGTTCATAAACGTCAAACCCAACTGAATGCCCGACGACTTGTCTGCGTCTGGAGTTTTTACGTTGAGATCAGCAAAGGCAGCCGTCACATCAAAATCGCCTTCAATCGCCAGATGCGGTGAAAGCGTTTTGGAAGTCCAGCCTTCGCCGCCGGAATGATTCACAACTACGCCCGCAGAAGTAACCTGAACAGCCACACCATCAACAGAGTTCACCGACGCATGAAACAGTTGTTCTGGAAGTCCAGCAGCTTCAAAGCTGTGCGTGATCGACTTCGAAGCATCGGTCGGATCAACCTTCAGGCTGAAGTTTTCGGCCAGACCGGCAAACTGCTGTTCGGCCAGCAAAGGCAGTTCACGACGCCAGTTGCCCTGGTAAGTTACGTTACGAACATTCGCTTCCGTTTGCCCGGCGTAATGAAACAGCCCAAAGAAACGCTGATCAGACTTACTCAGCACACGACGATAAATTTCCGTGTCATTCAACGTCAGCAATAGCCGATCGCCGGTCAACGTAACCTGCATATGATTGACGCCGGTTTTCAGTGGCAACGGATCAGCCGTGATATGGTTGCCGTCAATCACCGTGCTATTGTCTGGCAACAGACCATCAAGCCCATAGATGCCGTCGGAAATCAAGTGTTCACTAACGCGATCTTTACCCAGAATGAATGCCAATCGTCCCATCGCCGGATGGACGTGCCGCACGCCTGAATCGGCTTCAGCGTCGCAAGCAAAGTCGTATTGGATGGTCCCGTCTTCCAGCAGAGGTCGGTGATATTGCAGCAGGCTTTCTCTGGACTCCATGCCATCAGATGCGCGGCGTGTGCCAACAATATCAACACCGTTCTTCACCCAATCCGATTCGCCCTGCCGGAAATGCCCAGCCGTCCAGCCCTTTAAATCCGCCTGGCCTGACAACTGCAGCACATCCGGAACAGCAGGAGTGCCGGTGATCTTTAGGTTGCGAATACTGCCGCCTTCGATATTTGCACCGCATCGAATTGCCAGCCATGGGTCCGGAGTCTCCGAAAGTTGTTCTTCAAAGATTTTGGTGCCATTCACCCAGCGACTGCAGATTCCGTTCTGCACCTGCAACTTACATTGGAACCAGTCGCCAACGTCCAGCGGAACACTACTGAACTCCGTTGTGGGCAACGCCAGCCAACTGCGGCCATGTTCATATTGTTTGCGAGTCGAATCGATTCCCAGCCAATGATCGTCATAAAGGAAGCGAACTTCGCGCCAGCCGAATGATGTCATCTCGCATTCAACAGTGAAGTCGCCGTGCAAGGGAACGGAGTAATACAGCAAATCTTCTTCGTGTCCGCAATGATGAGTCGGGCCACCGTACGGGTTTTGGCTCCATTGAGGCGGTCCAATTCCCAGTGATGCTGTTTGACCGCGAACTCGCGTTACGGGAATCCAGTCACCATCTGGCGGCAACGCCTTTTCCAGACCAGCGGCGATGTTCCAGCGACGCCGTGCAAGACCTCGCATCGCTCTCACCGAATGATCGAACTCCCAGCCATTGGATATTCCCGCGTTAAATTGCTTATCCACGATGTATTCCAGAATCTTCAGCCCTCCATCAATCGTCTCTGGAAACTGAATCGCATTCCACGCCGTCACAAATGCCGACCATCGAAGTCGCTCCGTCTTTTGCCTGGAAACTTTTACACGTTCGTAGACCGCGTTGATTTTCTTGTTTGCCTGATCGAAGTCGCCTTGAGCTGTCGCAATCGCCGACAGAATGGCATCGCAGCTTCTGACATTCTGTCCAAGCCTGTGATTTGCGGAAACGAATTCCACCTCTTGTTTCAACTCGTCCAGTTGCCCAGTTTCAGCGGCGGCAAAAACCATATCCAAAGCGGGTGACACCAATCCACCGGGCTGCCGATGCCAGCTCTTCGCCACCGCCGTTTCTGTTGCTGCATTCGCACTGGCAACCGCACCATCTTCGCTTGCTGAGACTTCTTCGGCTTGCGAATCAGCCGCCGAATACGCCGGAATAAATCCTCCCCGATCTCGCACGTATAAGGTGTTTGAATCCGGCAGTACCCAACGCCTCAAAGCTTTAAGTCGATCGCCAGCCGACAACGTTTCCAGGTCACCAGCCACCGTGTAGCCCAGCAGACTGAACTTTTCCTGTTCAATTGCTCCGGACAACGCGTGGCGTGATTCCTGGGAAAGTTCGATGTTATTCTGCGACAGAATTCCACCTTCAACAGCTTCCGCGAAGGTCTTCGGCCAATCGCCGGTTAGCACAACATTTCGAACACCGACAGCTTCATTAAGTCTGTTGCGAAAGAACCCGAATTGAGTCTGCAGTTGCAGTTCATGTTCTCGTTCCAGCACCAGTTCGCCGTTAAGCACCAGGCGAACGGTCCGCCCATCAATGGATAGCTCTGCCTTGTTCCAGTCGTTTTCTCGCAGTGGCAACTGATCAGGCCCTCGCTGCGAACTGGATTCCACAACGGCGTTGTCCGCGGCCAATGGAGCCCATTCGTGTTCAGCGTCTGTAATCCAATGCAGTTTTACGCCGTCTGGATTTAGCAGAAATGCCAGCTGCCCCAGTGCCGGATGACAGCCTGATTGCCCAGGTGTGTATTGAAATTCCCATGAAAGTTTGTCGCCGCTCAGCATCGGTCGCAAATACGTCAACAGACTTTCAGACCCCGCACCGCTGGAACTGAAGTTCGCAGCCGCTTTCAAAACTCCATCTGCGAACAACCAATCAAACGAATCGTCAGGGGCGGCATCAGCAAACGCCGACGTTAATGATTCGTTGTAGTAAGCACTCCATCCCCGCAGGCGATGATCCGTCAACAGGTTCACCTGCTGCGGAATCCGTGGATTTCCCGTGATCTGCAATTTCGCAAACCCCGCCGACCAGCCGCCGCTGGACTTCAACGCCAGAAACGGGCTGGCTGCCGACGACATGTCACGATAGGCCACGTGCCGATTGACGCAAACGACAGACTTATCGTCAGCGACCTGCAAGGCCAGATGAGTTAAAGCAGCCTGATCCGAGGTGAGATTAATTTCAAAGTTCTTATGCAATGGGCGAGCAACATGCAAAACAAGCAACGATTTGTTGTACGCCTGGTTTTGAGACAAAATTCCATCGTAAACAAACCCACCTTCTGACCAACCCCCTTCTGTGACCAGTGCCGACACTTCAAAATCGCCGACCAGCGGATAGCGAAAATACAACAGTCCATCCTGAGGCGCACTTAGATTCTGCACGAATTGATCGTGTACAACCCATGATGATTTCACACTTCCACTGGAATGCGTCAAATAGCTGTCACAATCAGCCATGTGCCCGTACTTCAGATTGGGATCAGCCAGAATACCGGGATCTGCGCCGGCCTGCATTACATTCAGGTGCTCAATGGCTTGCCGAACGTGCGTTCTTACAGGAGCGTTTTGAGTATCTTTGGACTTGCGATGAATCACATTCAGTAATTTCATCGCAGGGCCTGCCAATGCAGGCATCTCCGCCGCACAGGTCGCCAGCAGATAGTCGTCTAAACTATTCAGCCGAGTTCTTAATGCCGTGGAATTACTTAAAGCCGCCAGAGACTTTTCGCGACCAAGCAGAATTTTCTCCAACAGCTTCAAATCAGGCTCAAGAGATTCACGTTGCGACATAAACACTAAAACATCAACGCCTTCTTCAGGTGAATCGATAAACGGTTGCAAGTCGGTGGTTAGCTCCTCCAGCCGTCCCGCTTGTTTAGCGGCCTGAACAAGCATTCCGCCGGAACTTACGACATCACGCAACAGCCCCATGCGAAGTCGATCGAAGTCTCCAACAGAAACATGCTCCTCTGCACCGGAACTTGTTGCTGGCGGCATAAAGATCGGCAGCGGCGTTGAATACGGCATAAATCTGGAATACAGATTGACGGCTTTGATCGTAGCGCCGGGAGTACACAGTTTACGTAGAATCTCGTAACGCTTTTTCGCATTAATGGTCAACAGGCTGCGAAACAGCGTTCCAGAGTAATCCTGTGAAAACGAACGTCCGGTCACAGCCTGCAATTCGGCGTACTCAGCGATTAAAGGCACTGCATCCTCAAACAACCCCGCTTCAACGTACACAGCGACCGCCGTATTCAGCTGTGCCTGTCGCATTCTGGCCACGTAATCACTGCTGCTACTGCTGTAACGATTGTTATAAGTCGAATTTACATTCAACAGGCGAGCAACAACTTCCCGAACTTTTTCTTTGTTACCGGCTCTGGTATAGCCCGCCGCAAGAAGCTTCAGAATCTTTGTTGCCGGCTCGACGTGGTAGTTTCGATTCGTAGTTGAACCAACAACAATCGGATCAAGCACTTCCTCAACAATGGCGACAGCATCCATCCCAACATCAGGAGAATTCAACATTGGAAAGGCCAGCTGACCGGCAATCTCCGCATCGTGTCCGGTAGGCGCTTGAGCCAAATACATTTTCAATTGGCCAAGTTGCGTCTGCAATAACGTTCTGTCCGGCATCTGAGCTGCCAACATCGCCTGCAACACCGTTGCTGGAACTCTGGCACGTTGACTTGACTTAATGACCTCCAGTTTTGAATTCAACCGCTCCACTGCATTCGCAGCCTGAGCCCACTGAATCACGTACGTTGCCACACTGGCGGGTTGCAAAAAATCTGCCGAACCTTGTGTCGCTGAAGCAATCGTTTGTTCGTAAAAGAAAACTTCTTCCGGACGACCTGCTGGAAGAACGATGGCCTCCAGAGTTTCGTACACAGCCTGCGGATCAAATTTTTGTTCTTTCCAAAGCTGGCTCAGCTCACCCAGGTTCTTGCGAATCATGTCTGTTGACGGAGACACGCTATTTGCCCCTGGCAGTGTTGCTCCAAGTGTGCGGAACCCCTGAACAACGGTCGAACCTGTTGGGGCCAGCTGGATCGGCGGCCCACCGTTAAGCGATTCCTTCGCGGCACGTAACGACAACTGCTGCATGCCATTCGCAGCAGCAAGTTTGGCGATCTGCAACGCTCGTTCGACCTGCTGGCTACTGTGAGCTTTGGGAACTTCGCGAGTTGCCGAGTCGGCCGCTGCTTCACTTGCTGAACGACCGCCAGAAACAGTTGCCTGAGCCATCGCAACCGGCGAAAGCAAGACGAACGCAAATATCGCGAAAACACGATCTCTCATGGGATTCGTTCCTGAACGAGTTCCAGATACGGACACTTCCATCCTAACCCCAAGGGTCGCAAAAGTGAATCACCCGGCCCGTAGACGTCCTCCACACACGCAGAATCGCCTGGTTGTGCGGAGCGAAAGCGATTCAGCGCGTATTGAATTGCCCCGAAACGCAAAGTGGCGGCCAAATTCGGCGCCAGCCGCCAGCACAATTAAAATGGCGGACTATCGTCAGCGTCGAACAAACTGGTCAACGTTTTTCGCGCGGGAGGTGCATCAAATTCATCGTCATCTTCGTCGTCGCCGCCAAAGTGTTCTTCTACAAGCGCCTCGCCCGGTTCTTTCTGCATCTCAAACAGAAACCGCGATGCCACAGATTCACGACGCTTACCCCACTTCATACGAGTTTTTGCTCGCGTAAGTGTCAGATAATCCATCGCTCGGGTCACGCCCACATATGCCAGACGTCGCTCTTCCGCAATGTCCTTGGCCAGATCACTTTCGACGCTGCGTTTGTGAGGCAGCAGGTTCTCTTCCATGCCGACCAGATAGACGCGGGGAAATTCCAACCCTTTCGCACTATGCAGAGTCATCAGCCGCACGGCGTTGTCGGCCAGTTCCGATTCTTTGTCATTCTGGTCGCCTCGATCCATCAAAGCGGTCGTTTCCAGAAACCCTTCCAGCGATGGCTTTCTGGTTTTCTCAGTGTATTGACCGATCGAATTCACAAGATCTTCCAACACCTGCTTGCGCTGTTCGGCTTGAGTTTCTTCTTTGTACTGACGGTCAATTTCACCGTTATAGTTAATCGCCTGCAACAGCCGTTTGGTGGTGTCTGCAAGGCGCTCGGGATGTTCAATCGTCTCTTCGCGAAAGCGATTCAACAGGTTTTGAAAGTCGCTAAGAGCGATCTGGGCTTTCTTCGAAACGTGCCCGTCAGCAATTCCCTGAGGAACAACTTCCCATAGACTTTTCCCTTCCGAAACCGCCAACTGAACCAGCTTCTCTGTGGTCGAAGCACCGATTCCTCGAGTCGGAGTATTAATAATTCGCAGCAGCGATACTTCATCGGTAGGCGAACACAACACTTTCAAATACGCCAGCAGGTCGCGAATTTCTTTGCGATCAAAGAACGACTGACCGCCCAGCAAAACGTAGGGCACATTCAGACGACGCATCTCCGTTTCGAACAATCGAGGTTGTTCGTTGGTACGAAACAAAATCGCAATGTCTCTCGGACGCACGCCAAGTTCGGTAATCAGGTATTGAATTTCCTGAACAACGCTTTCCGCTTCCAGCGTTTCGTCTTCGTAGGCCAAAATGCGAACGGGAGATCCACCGGGCTTGTGAGCAATCAAAGTCTTGTCGTGACGATCTTTGTTGTTCTTCACCAACCTGTTGGCGTAATCGATGATCTTGTCGGTACAGCGATAGTTACTTTCCAGGCGAATGGTTTTGGTGCCTGCAAAGTGATGGCCAAAGTTCAGAATGTGAGTAACCTCAGCACCGCGCCAACCATAAATCGATTGATCGTCGTCGCCCACCACACAGATGTTGTGATGCCCAGCCACCAATTGTTCGATCAGTTGAAACTGAACTCCATTGGTATCCTGGTACTCGTCAACCTGAACGTGATCGAAGCAATTCTGATGTTTCCTGCGGATCTCTGGAAACTCCAAAAACAATCGGTTGGTCAAAACCAGCAGGTCGTCGAAATCGACCGCACCGGATGCTCGCAATTGTTTTTGATAACGTCGATAAGCCATCGACGCCAGAAAGTCGAAGTCTGCCGTCACATGATTACTGGCTTCGTTCTCTGTGATAGCCGACATCTTCCAGCTGCTGATCTTGTTCAGCAGATCACCGGGCTTCATCGCTTTGTCGCCCACGCGAATTTCACGCAGTGCCGTGCGAGCCGCCGCTTCCTGATCGCCTCGGTCGTAAATCACAAACTTCTTGGGATACCCCAGCGCGTTAATGTCTTCACGAAGTACGCGAACGCAGTAGGCATGAAATGTGGAAACAACCGGCTTCAAAGTTGCCCGTGCCCCCAACAACGCCAAAGCACGCTCTCGCATTTCTTTGGACGCTTTGTTGGTAAACGTCACCGACAGAATGCGGTCCGCGCGAGTTCCGTGGCGAATCAGGTTCGCCATACGATACGTGATGACGCGTGTCTTCCCGGTACCGGCCCCCGCCAGAACGAGCATTGGGCCGGACAGCGTTTCCACTGCTTCTCGTTGAGGCGGGTTGAGTCCAGAAAGGTTCAGCATAGGTCCGAAAACGTTGGAAGAAAGGCTTTTTGCGGGGCGGGAGACTACTGCGAAGCCGCAGCGGCTGCAACCGGATCGATGATGTTTCTGGCATGACAACCAGCTTCATGCCGACAGTGTAACGAACTGCCCACGACGTCAAGTCCTGAACCGCGCGAATCGCCAGCTCGCCACGACGACACCGCCAGTCAGGCTGAAGAATTCATCGTGATCGATCGTTTCAGCTGAATTCGATCAAAAAATGTTTTTGTCGAACACCAAACTTGAAACGCACCACGTGTCTAATTCGAAAGCCGATCGCAACATTCCCTTACTTCCCGGGTAGTACCCAGCCAGAATTGAAGTTGGCCGCCCAAACGATTTCTTCGTCAAAACCACCGTCGGCATTCTTCGTGAACTTCTGAACAGCGATGTCTCCCAATCGAGGAAACAACCAGCTGTTGGAATTCTTGAAATCCTGTTCGTGAAACGTGTGGCCGGAATTGATCACGACATACTTCCGAGGATTCAACGGGTTTGGGAAGATCATGCTAAGCCCGTGAGTCTTCGCATCAAAACTTCTGTCGCCGATTTTGATGTGTTCAGTCGTCCATTCTACAGGCAGCTCAGGAAGCACTTTTTGAATCATCGGGTTCGACGTTGCATCGCCGAACAAGATCAGATTCTTCCCTGGCAAATCGTCTTCGCTGACATCGGCAGCCTCCACAACAGGTATGGCCGCTCGCATCCACTTGTCGAATTCCGTTTGAAAGCGGTTAAACGTCCAGTTGGCCCATTGACCGTGATCGTCTACACCAAAGCCGCCGCTGCCGACGACACACACAAACGGTGACATGAAGGCATCATCGATGGGGCCCTGTAATCCGTGACGTTTATTCAGATCCGGATTGTCAGAAAATGCTCGAGACTCATCATAAGTTTGAGCCGTCCAACCGTTGCTTGTTTTTTCGTAATAAACGTTCGGCAGCAAGCCGTCTGCTGCGTCACTGCAAGGAAGCAACTGGTCATCAATGTCAACAAACTGAGCGATGTCTCGAGCAATACTGAACACGGCGACGTTGGTCACACTAATTTTCACAATTCCATTATCCCCGATTGTGGCTTCAATGGTAGCTGGTTCGTAAACCTGCTCCATTTCTTCAATCGTCGCCCAATCGCATTTGTTGTATTTTAAAGTTCGAGTTGTAAAACGAATTTGCCGACGGCCCATGTTGCGAAGCCTGCCAGCGTCGGACTTCTCTTTATGAAACGCCATGTACTCTTTAAAACTATCCGGATGAAACTTATGTCCCATGCCCGGGCCGATCAAAAGTTTTACGTCGACGTCCAGAGCTTTAGCCGCTTCTGTCACTCGAATGGCCGAAGCTGCCTGAGGATCAAGTTCGCCGCCATAAGCACACACGGGCACGTTAGCCGCATTAAGTGAATAGTCCAACGCATCGTAAATGCCAAGCGTTTGGTGTTGCCATTCCGGAAGTCGTTCGGTCTGTTTCTGATACTTGTAAAAATCGACAAAGCCAGCACCAGGTCCAACCGATGACCAGGTCGCCGGATGATGCAGCCCAAGATGCCACGCCCCCGCTCCACCCATCGAAAAACCTCGAAGCGTAATGCGATGATCGTCAATCCGAAACCTCCGGCGAACATCAGACATCGCTTCAAACACATCGGATTCGCCCGCCCAACGATACGCATTGTTTCCTCGACCATAAACGTCCAGCTGAATCCAATTCTGGCCTTCTGGCAAAGCTTTGCCTTCGTGCTTTGAAATGAAATTCACTTCGTTCATATCGTTGGAACGACCGTGCAACACAACCTGCAAAGGCCAGCGATCTCCGGAAGTCAGATTCACACCTTCCGGCAAAGTCACAGCATAGGGCTGCACCGATCCGTCGACGCCCGACACATAGCCTCGAATCGATTGCCCGCTGCGCCATTCCCACGATGCGTTGCCAGCCTTCAATTCCGCCGCTCGTTCGTCACCGATTCGCAAGGCCGCAACCGCCTGCTTTGCGTATTCCTTCTTCGGGAATTCGTTATGCCGCAGCATCCATTCAACCGCCTTCGCAAAAACAGCAACGTCAGCAAACAGCAACTTTCCGTCTCGAGTCTGCGTTTGCGGGGCCTGCTGTAAATCCGCCAGAGTTGCCTGCAAGCCCTTCAAGCCCGCCTGCAATCCCGCAACAACTTTGGGGTCCGGCCCCTGAGCCGAAGAGACGTCCGCAACCAAAGTAAAGCACAGACACATCCACAATACTGTTCGAAGATGACTTGCCCAACACATTTTCGTAACCCCGGAATCGCTCAGAAAAAAGTGATGCAAAAATATATCCAGCCGCGCAGAAGAAAAGCCCGCGCAATCGCCACGGGCACACATCAGGTTTATTGATTAACGGACTGAGAAACAGCCCTGAACAAAAATCGCAAAGAACAGGACGTAAGAACAAGCGTTAACTATCTCAACAGCCTGAACCTTACGACGCTCGTTCAGCAGATTCAAAGCCACAGCGATTATGAGCACCATCACAAAACGGACGGTTGGCAGAAGCTCCGCAACGACACAGCGCAAACGTTTCTTTGCCTTTCAGATCGAACTTGTTTCCATTGGCATCTTCCACGACCGCAGGCCCCGTGACCAAAAACGGACCATTATCTCGCACAACAATTTTAGCTTCTGACACGTTTCATGTCCTCTATATTTGAGCATCACAACATCCGCCGAAACCCGACGGTAAATTTCTCGCCAAACGCTTAAGCTAACGACATGTCGACTATTCAGCAATCAACGAGTCGCGATCTGCTCTTCTAACGCAGGCGAAGTTCGCCTGTCTTTTGAAAATTGCGAACACTTGACCACTTTGACTTTGAACGCCTTGCAAATAGCCACGATTAGACTTTTTCTGGTCACGTCAATACCTTGCAGTGGCTCCAGTAAACAAATATACATCGACTACAGTAGTCTGACGACGTTCCTCAGCTCAGAATGTACGCAACCGCGAACTGCGGCGCTGTCGAATAGAAAGAACGTTCTTCATGCAACATCATCATCGCGGACTTTGGGAGACGTTTGTCGGTGATGGACGGTCGCTGATTTCATTTTGCGGAATCTGCCTGGCACTGGCGGGCCTGTTCGCAATTTTTCAGTCGCTCACCGGACACTTTCTGCCGCATGACGTAGAGTTTCTGCAGATGGCAGCGGAAGAACTTTGCAGTATCAACGAATGCCGCATCGTGCATTTTATGATTCATGACCGCATCAGTTTTGGTGGATCGCTGGTCGCGATCGCCTTTCTGTACCTTTGGCTGGCCGAATTCCCGCTGCAAAGCCATGAACCATGGGCGTGGTGGACGCTTATCGCCAGTGGCATTGCGGGCTTCGGTAGTTTCCTCACCTATCTGGGATACGGTTACCTGGATACGTGGCATGGCGCGGCAACTCTTGTGCTTCTGCCGTGTTTCGTTGGCGGGCTCTGGTTGCAGCATCCGTTTCTGATTCCTGTCAAAGCGAGCATTGGCTGGAAGACCCGGCTTCGCTTTGCCTGCGAGATTCAGAACCGTTGCCGGCTTTCGCTTACCGCAATCCGGCCTGCTTGTCTGCATGTTAACCCCGTCGTGCTGTCTTCTTTATCGCAGAGACCGCACAGAAGCAGAGGCTCGCATAGTTTTCATGAAAGCAACTCCTGATCTCTGCGAACCTCTGCGCTTAATGCGTTTTGTTCCTCGTTACCAGGCTGGCGCTTGGGAACGAGATAAAGAAAACGTACACTTCAATTCGCCGAAAGAGTTGTTCGACCAGACTATGGCGGAGAAATGATGTTTCGAAAACGAGCTTTATTCATTATTGCTTCCAGCGTAGTGATCCTCGCAGGAGCCTTGCTGTATGAGTTCGTCGCACAAGCGCGTGCCGCTGCCCGCTGTACTCAATGCAAGTCCCACATTTTCCAGGTTGGTTTTGCACTACATGTTTATCTTGAAGCGTACGGCGAATTTCCTCACGATGTGGTCGACGAGGACGGAACACCGTTGCTCAGCTGGCGCATAAAGATACTGCCCTACCTAAACGCAAAGGAACTGTTCGACGAATTTCATTTGGATGAGACGTGGGACAGCGAACACAACATTAGTTTACTGCCGCGAATGCTGCCCTATTTTCAGTGCATTGACTGCTCGGTCGAACAGAAAAGCGGCTTCTGCACAAACTACTTCTATGCGGAAGACAGACCCGTATACGCCAAAGAACGGGTCAGCGAGCTATTGCTGATTGAATGCTCCCACTCCGACATTCCGTGGACCAAACCCAGCGATCCGGCCATGACAGAACTAAGCTTCGTCGTCAACAGCCCAGGGCATTCCGTATCGAGCAATCATCGAGATGGCAGCGCGTGGGTCTGCCAACTAGATGGCCGCTGCCGCCGCGTAAAAACCGCTGAAGATGCCAGGTTAATTGATCCCTGAACAGGCAAGAGTGCCAACGACAGATGATGCCTCGCCCCGACATGCTGTCTGCTTCTCTGCGCTCTGTTCCTCGTTACCCGGCTGGAGCTTGGGAACGAGTTGCAGAAAACGTATACACAGGATGGTTATGGAGTCGGTTCAAACTGAACCCATTCAATATTCTTTGGAAATTTGTCTGGTTCTAAACGAGTCGAATGCATCAGTTGGACTTTCCAGCGGTCGTCTTCTTTGACCATCACTGCACTTTCGAGCCAAACGACGGTCCGCAGCCCGCTGTCACGACGAATCTCTGCCTTATTCCAGTAGCTCACCCAGGCCACGTCGCCTTTGTGTCGAGCTCGAATCTGCCTGAAGAAGTTCTTGCGCTCATACGGTTGGCCCTTGGGCTGAACGGCGTCCACGAGCTGCTGCATCGTCCAGTCTTCGCCATGTTCGAGTAATTGGAAGTCCTCTGTTGAAGTCTCCTGCATCGCCTTGCCATCGTGTTTGGACATTGCGGCAAACAGTTCTTTCACCGGTTGAAATGCAGGATGGTCCTCAGCTTCGACAATTCCGTTCAAGAATAAAACTCCACAAAGCCAAACTCCGAAACACACAATTTGAAGCACCAAACCACTGCTTTTCACGACTATCACTCCAGTTATGTAAATGAATCGGGGCCGATCTGAACATTGTACATGGAGACACAATAATGTTTCGAGCCATCGAGACGGAAACATCCAGATCCAGAACCCAGCGACCGACTTCTATAGGTCGCATTTGGGTGTAGCTTTAAGCGACGAGTATTGAATCTTGTCGTTCGAGGCAACGGCGGCTTTGGTGCTTCGTCTACCGCGAACGAAAGATCTCGCTGCTTAAAGCCTCGACGACCGGTGAATTCTTCTGCCACAGATGAAACACAGATGTGACGCGGATCAATGATTGGGCCTATCTGTGTTCCATCTGTGGCTAAGAACTTTTCTCTGTCGCTCTACTTGATGCCGCGCGCAGGCGACGAGCTAATCGGTTATGCAAATCAGAGTCTTCGCAGATCTCGATTACACCACAGAAGCAGCGTTCAATACGACCGATACTTGTACGGGCGGCGAGTTGATTCGGCCGCTTGGTTGAGCACTTCATCGAGCGGCGTCAGTAGTTCAGGGTAAACTGATTGCGGGAGAGTGCAGCATCTGTGAAAATCTGTGTTTTATCTGTGGCGATAAATGATGGAGGAACCTTGTCGTTTGAGCACAAAGAAATTACGGAAGCGATCATTGGAGCTGCGTTCGAGGTTCACAACGTCCTTGGGTACGGATTTCTTGAGAAGGTCTATCGGAAAGCGATGCAGGCAGAACTGATTCAAAGGGGCCACGGGTGCGAAACGGAGGCGCAAATCAAAGTACGTTACAAGAACATCCTGGTAGGAGAATATTTCGCGGATCTGTTCGTGGAAGAGCTGGTAATCGCTGAACTGAAAATCGCAAAGACATACCAGGCTGCGGACGAAGCACAATTATTGAACGAACTGAAGGCAACCGGAATTAAGTTTGGGCTGCTGATCAATTTTGGCCGTGAAAAAGTTGAGTTCAAACGGATGGTGCTTTGAGCAGAGCCGTATCTGACTTGTTATTTCTAAGCCACGGATGAAACACAGATTTGCACAGATGTTGCGAGGTTCAATGCTTGAGCCTATCTGTGAAAATCTGTGTTTCATCTGTGGCTTGGAACTACCGCGAACGAAAGATCTCGCTGGTTAAAACCTCAACCACCATGGTTCGCAGACCGAAGTTATCGGCTTTGACGCGAGCAAGAATGTCGTCGATCTCGTATCGATCGCCGCGCTCCATGTGACGCCCGGTTGAATAGGTCAGCAGCTTTTCGATCAGGTTGCGAGCGAACCCGTCACGGCGATCTTTGGCGAGAACTTGTTTGAAGCTTTCAAAGTCTGCGTAGGTTTCGCCGGAAGGGAATTCTCCTGATGGATCAATCCTGGCCGCTTCTGACTTACTATTGGACTTGGGATATTTTGTTCGCCAGCGTCCGATGGGGTCGAAGGTTTCGAGGGCAAAGCCGAGCGGGTCGATGTTGCGATGGCACACCACGCAGGTTTTGTCGGCGCTGTGTTTCGCCAGCTTTTCACGAATCGTGGTGGCTCCGCTGACATCGGAATCCAGAGCGGGCACTACGTCGGGTGGCGGGGGAGGCGTGACGCCGAGAATGTTTTCTGAAACCCAGACACCTCGAGTGACCGGTGATGTGTCAACTCCATTCGCACTGACGGTCAACACGCCGGCCATCCCCAGCACACCGCCGCGTTGCTTGCTCTCGGCCACGCTCACACGTTGGAAACCATCCGCAAGACGCAAAGTGTCGCGTTCGGGCAACTGGTAAAGCTTCGCCAGGCGTTTGTCGACAAACGCGTAGTCGGCGTCGATGAAGTCTGTCACCGGGCCGTTTTCCTGAAGCAGATTCGTGAAGAACAAACGAGCTTCCTGCTTCATCGACTCCGGCAGGTTCTCTGAATAATACTCCCAAGCCGCTTTGCGAGGCGGAGGCAGGTTGCCGATGTCTCGCAGGTTCAGCCAGCTGTCCAGAAACCCGTTCACAAATTCATACGACCGATCATCGCTAAGCATACGTTGAATCTGCGTCGTCAATTCCGCAGACTCAGTCAACCGGCCCGATTCAGCTGCCGCGAACAACGCGTCGTCAGGCGGCGCGGCCCACAGAGCGTACGAAAGTCGGGATGCAAGATCGAACGGCCGGAGGGCTCGTTCGTCTTCCGGCGTGATTTCGCTGAGGTACAGAAACGAAGGCGAGCACAGAATCATCTTCAACGCGTCCAAAGCTGCCTGCCGTGGCGTGGCTTCTTCGGCCAGGCGTTTCTGGTAAATGGTTTCGATCCGTTTGCGATCAGATTCATCCAGCGGACGTCGGTAAGCTTTCTGACCGAACGCATACAGTTGCTCCAATGCTGAATCCGGCTGAAACCCTGCGCTGCCAAACACGGCCAGTTCTTCGTTGCCTCCGCCCACTTCTTCGATGGGACCGTGAACCTTGATTTCGCCGATTCTGATATGAGGCAACTTGCCTTCGCGAAGCAGAGTCGTGCGGCTGACACCATCCTGTGGCTTCTTGAATTCATCTTTGTAACGTTTGTTCGTTTCGATCACCGACGCCCGTGATTCGTACGGGCCGTTAGGGAAAATGAACCGCGGTGTCTGACCAGCTTCCAGCCAAACTCGAAAGGTTAACCATTCGGGCTGATCGTCGGGCACGATGGCGGTTGCCAGAACCGGTTCAATCGCTTGTGGATAATGAATGTGGCCTTTTGTCACGTCGCCCGGTACGACACCAATCTGAAACGGTTCAGAAAAATCGATGCGAAAGATCTTCGGATCGTAGTGAGTATCGCGGTGCATGGCCTGAGCATTCACTTCAATATCGTAAAGCCCGGACACCGGCACGCCGCCAAGAAAATCTTCAATGTGCCCGTAACCGCCCTGACGCGTATCCGTATTTGGCTGCTCATACAGGCACAGAAACTTGAATTTGAACACGCTTTGGTGCGAGTTCGTCAATTCTTCGTACTGACGAAAATTGTCAGTGAAGTGCCACGATTCCGGCTTTGTGGCCGGCTTGCCCAGTCGAGCTTCTACCAAGCGAGAAGCGGCTTGAAAGTACTGATCCAGCAGAAAGCCGGACGTCACCAACGATTCACCAATCGTGTCAACGTGCTCACTGGTGTTGTCTTTCGGAAAATCGGCCGTCAGCCCCAACGTGTCGACTCGGCGATCAAACAACGCCGCCAGAGTCACTTCATATTCACGGTTGGAAAGCCGTCGCATCACAGTGCGGCCGCCCGTGCTTTTCACCTTATCACGAGCCTGCTGAATATGCTCACGCAATTCGGTCACCACGGCAACACGTTCGTCGTCAGTCGGTTGATCGGCATCTTGGGGAGGCATCGACTTCAGCGTCACCTGGTCGATGATTTCGTCAGCCGCGATCAACTGCTGCACGGACTTCAAAGGCAGAACAAACGAATCAAACGCTCGCTCGCCTTCGGCCGTATCACCCTCATGGCACTGGATGCAGTACTTTCCAATGAAGTCAATCGCCACCGTGTTCGGTTTCGCACCGTCGTCAGCCACGACAGGCATGCGGCCGGCGAGCAGGCAAGCCGCAAACGCGACAACAAGGGCTCCGCCCTTGACCCAGTGGCGTGGCAGGCGGAATAGCATGGGACGTTCGAACCGCCGAGCCGCTCCGTTGTCGCGACGACCAACATGCGCGCAACATGTGCACATCATTTTTAGTAAGACGCTAACTGAACAGCGCCCGGTTGAACAAAACTGCTGCCGATTTGTTGTCTTCATGAGCCGCAGGGCGTTAGCCCCGGTTCCTCCAAATGACCCGTAAAAACCGGGGCTAACGCCCGGCGGCAGATTGCGATTTGGCGCTCTCCAGCTAGATGCGTGCATGACGATCGGGTTTACGAAAAGGTGCCAGTGCTGGTTCCGAACGATTCTTTCTCGATGCCCATGCGCTGAGCGATATCGACAAACAGATTGCATAGCGGAACCTTGCCGACACCGTCGGAAGCAACCTTCTTGAACTGCCCCTTGCCGTAACCACCACCGGCCAGAACGATGGGCAGGTCGCTGTTAGTGTGCGAACTGCCGTTGCCCATACCGCTGCCGAACAACACCGCCGTGGAATCCAGCAAGCTGTGTTCGCCATCCTGCATACCAGCAAGCCGAGTCAGAAATTTACCGAATTGTTCCAGCTGATAAGTTTCCAGGGTAATCAAATTCGCGACTGCTTCTTCATCGTTGCCGTGATGCGAAAGGCTGTGGTAAGACTTATCGATTCCCAGATTCTGAGGCAAAAAGCTGCCGCCGATTTCCAGAGTCGCCACTCGAGTCGAATCGGTTTGCAACGCCAGCGCGATCAGTTCGTACAGCATCGGAAGATCGTCAACCGTGTTGGTGTCGGCCGGTTGTTCAAACGGCGCTTTCGGCTTGGGCTGATCAGACCACTGCCGACGACCTTCGAGCCGTTTTTCAACGTCGCGGATTGAACTGAAGTATTCGTCCAGTTTGGTCTTGTCTTCCTGGTTGACGCGTTTGGAAAGCGATCCCGCTTCTTCTCGAATAGAATCCAGAATCGAAGCCTGCAGCGAATTTTCTTTAACCTGCTGAGCCAGGCGTTCCTTCGATTCCGTCACAAACAACTTGCTGAACAATTCGGCCGGGCCAGTAATCGGCGGAACTCGCACACCCGACCTTGTCCACGACATCTGGCAACCGCCGTGAATGCCGCCTTCGGAGCCGACAGTCAGCGAAGGAAACCGCGTTTGAATGCCCACTTCATCGGCGATGAACTGGTCAATGGTAACATTGCCATCGCGGCGATTTTTCGATTCGTGATGCAGCACGCCCGACAGGAACGTATGCACGGCAAAGTGTCCACCGCGCAGTCCGTGATCGAGTCCTCGGTAGACGGTGATCTGATCACGATTTGCCTCAAGCGGCTTCAGCAGGGTCGTTTGTTCGAATTCGCTGCCGGTGGTTTCCGGAAAAAAATGCTTCTGCTGAAAGCCAAGCAAATTCCCGACGGCCACAAAGCGACGAGCCCCCGCGCCAGCTCCGCGAGCCTGTTGAATGGCCGAATCACGCCCAAACGACTTCCCCATCAAAGACGGAAGTCCAGGCAGAGCAAACGATCCGGCAAGAGTGCGAATCACGAATCGACGACGATTGAAATTGGTTAAGTTTGTCATGCCTAAATTCTAGCCTCCAAACGGCCCCAATGCTACGACAAGTTGAATGGAACAACGTAGGGCCGGTTCCCACCGGCCGTTGCTTATCGATAAGCTGTCATTGTCTTGAGGTTTACCCCCTACTCACCAACCGTATTTTTGATTCGATCGAAACAAGGAACTTCATCTCGATCTCCACACGCCCAACGCTCGGGATACACACCGGCTTCAACCCAACGATGAAAGCTCGACCATGGCCAATCAGTCGGGCAGTGGACGTAGCCATGTTTTACTGGATTGTAATGGATGTAATCAAAGTGGTTCTGGAAGTCGTCTTCCTCTTCGATGGTGTGTTCCCAGAACTTCGGTTGCCAAACTCCACGGCGGCCATCGTTCTTCCTCCCATCGGTGACAGCACATTCGGTGCCACCGGCAGCAAGCCACCGCTGAGTAAACTGCGTCTTGATCCACTGCCATCGGCCAGAGTAGTTGGCATCTCCAGATGGCATGCACCAGATGGCGTGGAGATGATCTGGTAGCAACACGAGAGCACGAATCTCAAATGGATGTGTTTGTTGGCATTCTCGAATCACATTGCCCAGAATCGTTCGCGCGTTCGGCGTTGTGAAGACTGGCCGACGTTGGTCGGTCACAACGGTAAAGAAGAAGGTTCCACCAGGAACAACGGCTCGTCTCCAATTCGGCATGTCAGGATATTCAAATCAATGGTGGACGAAACACATTTAATCCCGCATTCCGATCGGAAATAGGTTGCGAAACAACTTCGAACGGCCGGTAGGAACCGGCCCTACTTGGCTGTGCTTCGGGTGGCAGCCGTTGGCTTTGATTTCACGCCCACGGTGTTGACCGTGATGACTTCATACTTGTGCGGCGCGTCGCCAGCCGTTGTGTCCGTGAATTCCATTTTGGCCAGCGGTTGCGTGGGAGTATCGCTGTATTGCAGGTTTTGAAACAGTGGGCGGCCATAGCGATTTATGCCGCTGCCGGTGACCTCAGCCAGAAATTTACCGTCACGGATGACGATGAATTTTTCAATGCCACTTTCCAGGTCCGCTTCCGCACGCCAGGTCAAACGGCTGCCTTTGATTTCAACCGCCGTCGGTGCGGGCGGTGCCGTTGAATCGGCGACGTTTGTGTCCTGGCGAAACTGCATCCACGCCTTGGCGATGCTTTCGTCCGGCAGCCAACTCATGGTCAGCGGATCCCCGTCGAACGTTGCCGCGGGCACCGCCGTCGTTCCAGTGGGTTCGGCCAGCCAGGCAGTTTCCTGTGAAATCGTCTTCAACGCTTCGCCCGGCTGTTCCGGCAATCTTAGTTCAAGGCATTTGTCCAGCCAGGGAATCGCCATGTAGCGAGAATTTCCACATTCGTGAGCCGTCAAGGGATCGATGGCAACTCCCAGTAATCCGCCGCTTGCTCGAACCTTGTTGAAGAACGCGAGATTGGAGGGCCATACGCCGGCGAACCGACCATCCTTCACGGTGACGCCTTCTTTGGTCCCCGGATTGCACATCATGGGAACTTGCAGCGCCGCGTCCGGAAGTGAGTGCGGCTTAATCCCTGTTCGATCAGGGTTCGCTTCAAACATCGGCACACCAGATCGAAGCCACGCCGCAGCGATACGTTCGGGCTGAGTCATCACCATGCCGCCGCACCAATGCCCACCGCCGCTGTGTCCCCAAAGTGCAAGGGGAGCATCGGCGAGTTCCGGGTGCCCAGACATTTTGCCGAGATCTTTAAGGGCTTTATCAAACGCGGCGGCCGAACCGTTTCTGGGGTCGCACCACATTTGACAGTCGGCGTTTTGAGGCTGTTCGTACGATGGCGACAACAGAGCACAACCATGCTTCTTGGCCAAGGCCTGCCAGTGCAGGTCGTAAGCGCCCGTCAAACCGGAACTGCACGATCCTTCTCCGCAACCATGCTGGTGGACGATAACGCCGCGAAGTGTCTGAACGCCTTCCGGAATCCAGACGGTGTAATTCACGGCAAAGATCAGCTCGCCGGGTAGCTCGGATGCTTCGTATCGAACGCGATGGTACGGAGCTTCCGCTGCGGGAAACGTATCGTACGGAGCCTGCTGAGCCATCGCGGCGGTTGTGGCAAACGCAAAGGTAACGACGATCAGCTGAGTTGATCGTGAGAGGAATGAATTCATGTCGAAGGTTTTCTGTTGCTGATATTACCTATTTGCTAAGTAGCGACATTCCACAGGTTGTTAGAGGCAGTTTCAAAACCGGGCTTTGTTTCCTGTAGGTCCGGTTCCCACTGGATAAACCGCTGCGAATGTGGCCGGTAGGAACCGGCCCTACAGATCACCATCAGTTTTGAAATGAGTTCTAGCAAAAATAACCATTCTTGCGGCAACATGATATCGTCAAATATACGACGGCGAAATTATGGTCGCGGCGGCCTTACTTGTTCGTCGCCCAAATCGCGTGAAAAGCAATAGAAGACGCTGCGGAGAAAAATCCCTGCTCGGCACCTGCCCGCTATGCGTTCAAGCGGGCGTTCCTTAGACCAGCCTCATTGCTTCCGGCGTGCTTTGTCCCAAACACTTTCCGTTTCAACCTGTTTCTCGTCGGCAACTGCTTTGCTCTTACCATGTCGCTGGTCGTAACTGATTGAGTACACATATAGCGTCTCAACTTTTTCGCGAGCCCAGGGTGTTTTTCGAAGAAACTTCAAACTGCTGTTGATGCTGGGCTGGTCGTTAAAACATTTGATGTTGATGCGCTCACCCAACTTCTCCCAACCATACTCAGCAATCAGGTACTCAAGGATTGCTTTTAGCGTGACGCCATGTAGCGGATTTGCAGGCTGTGATTGATTCATGTTTTCTTTGGCAAAGCGATTTGATTAATTTGCCCCGGTGGTCATCGCCAAACAAAGTGCGTTGAGTGGCCAGGGACAAACGTGAGCCAGCCGTGTAGTTTGCCACAACTGTCGCGACATATCCACGCAATTCCAGAATGGCGACGGTGACGGGTGCGTTGACGGGTTGTCGCCAATCGCAGATTGTTGATTCTTGAATATCGGTGGGCAAGGCTGGAAAACGACAATCCGCGTCGGGGCTTTCTGATTTTCTTCGCCGTCTTGCGCGTTCCATTCAGGCGTCTTGCGTGTATGTTGCGGGTGGGCAGATTGATTTTACCTTGATCCGAAATTCGAATACCGCGGCTTCATGAACATTCAGCTGATAGTGACTCATCCGGGCGGAGCCCACAAAGACGATTTTCTGGCCTGTTGCTTGTTGGCACATTTACACGGGGTGCCGATTCAGCGACGTGAACCAACGGATGAGGATTTGGCGGATCCATCAATCTGCGTCGTCGATGTTGGCGATATTCATGATGCCGACCTGAACAATTTTGACCATCATCAGTTCCCTCGCGATGCTCCGCCACTGTGTGCGCTATCACTTGTGCTGCAAAGTATCGGTCTTTACGAAGACGCGTTGGCATTCTGCCCATGGCTTCGTCCGGCCGAATGGCTCGATACGCTGGGACCAAACGAAGCGGCTCGGTTAATGGAGATTCCTCGATCGGCGTTGGGAGCACTCAATTCGCCTGTCGATATGACGATGCTTAACCGCTTTGCAAGCCACCAAGAAATTGGTCCCGAAAGCCCGATTTACCAGGTCATGTGCATGGTGGGCGAAGATATCGTCAACTACCTGCGGACGCTACGTGAACGGCTGGACTACCTAAAACAGCACGGTCAATACTGGACGATTGAAACAGACGGTGAACCGATTGGCGCATTGTTTCTGGCGCACAGCGATACAATTTCCAATGACCCTTCGTTTGGGATCTACGCATTCATCGAAAGCGAAGGAAAAGCAAGCGAGATTCAGGCGCTGGTCTATCCAGATCGGCGAGGTGACGGCTACGGATTGACGCGATACGACGACAGCCAGCGATTGAACTTTTCGCAAATCGAATCACTCGACGAAGTCCGATTTGCACACAAGAAAGGCTTTGTCGCAAAAGTCACAACAACAGATCCAACGCGGTTGAAGCAACTGTTGGAACTTGCCGTTGTGAAAACAGAATAGAGACCACCGCCCTGAATGAATTCGACCACTGCTGCTGCCTCCAAACCGCACAGATGGCGATTGTGAATATCCCCTCCCCCGAAACGCAACATCCCCGCACCTTCGCCTGCTTGTCTGGCACGCGAATGGCTGCCGGAATTCCGTTTCCATTGCCTGTTCCGCCAGCGCCCTTTACTTGTCAGCGACGCCGTCTTTCAGATGCATTTCCCGCCTGTTGTAAGATTTCCTGACTCACTTACTGTTGACACAGTAGATACTGTCGATACAGTACGTTGAGAACAGGAGGGACGACATGACAAAGAAATCGACGGTGGCGGCGGGCGATAGTGGTCAGCCGGCCGAATTTGAAATGCAGATTCTGGGCGTTATCTGGGAACACGGGCCGGGCACGGTGCGGCAGGTCATGGAACGATTGACCGACGGCAAAGATCGAGCCTACACGTCGGTGTTGTCTGTGATGCAGGTGATGCAAAAGAAGGGCCTGCTGGCCGTGAATGGCCGCGATGGCCTGGCCAATATTTTTGAAGCCGTGGTCAGTCGCGAGAAAGTGGTGGTGCCTATGCTGCAGGGTCTGGTGACGAAGCTGTTTGGCGGTAGTCGCAAGGCGGCGTTGCAACATCTTCTGCATGAAGACAAAGTCGACCCGGACGAAATCAGCGAACTTCGCAGCCTGCTGGATGAAGTGGAAGCTCGAGGAAAGCCTCGGAAGAAAAAGTCGTAGAGCGTTGGTGATGGATTGTAGCTCAGTGGTCCCCACTGAGAGTTGTCGCAGCGAATCACAGCGGAGACCGCTGTGCTACATAAAAAAGTTTCGGAGCAACCGATGTCTCGCATTGTTCATTGGCTGACAGATCATTCTCAAATTGTGGTGGAAGCCCTGCTGCATTCGCTGTGGATCAGTTCGGTTGTCGGGCTGTTGGTTTGGCTGGCACTGCGGCAGTTGTCTGTGAAGCACAGCAACCTGCGCTATGCCATCGCGCTCAGCGGTTTGCTGCTGACGGTTGTGGGCACGTTTGCGGCCGCGTCCAGCGTTCATCGCCTTCGATCGCAGCCGGTCGCCGAACTGTCGCAACCTGAAGAAACTCAGACCGGCGTATCACAGGTCAATAGCCAATCAGAATCAGTCGTTGCAGAACGTGCCACGACGTCTTTGCCGCCGTCATCAAATTCGAAAGCGATTGTCAGCACACCAACACCTTCGAAAGATGGCCAGGGAACTGAAACGGCAGTCGGCATGCAAGGCTCAGTGCCGAGTGTCGCGGCCTTGCAGTGGCAGGAGATCAGTCGCTGGTTGTTGATGGTCTGGATGATCGGCGTGGGGTTGATGGTGCTGAGAACTCTGAATGCGTTGCTGGGTTTGCGTCAGCTGCAACGAGCTTCCGAAGTGGGCGATGGCGTTGATCTGACCGACTTGCAGGCGATGGCCAATCACCTTTGCGAACGCATGCAACTGCGTCGGCTGGTGACGCTGGTCATGAACGCCAACACGACGCATCCCGCGGTGTTGGGCTTTTTTAAGCCCGTGATACTGATTCCGCCGGCCATGATGACCGGAATTCCACCGGAACACTGGCAGTTAATTTTGGCGCACGAACTGGCTCATGTCCGCCGCTTTGATGCCATCGTCAACCTGATGCAGATGCTGATTGAATCGGCTCTGTTTTTTAACCCTGCCGTGTGGTGGATTAGTCGTCAGGTGCGCATTGAACGCGAAGCCTGTTGCGATGCGATGGCTGCGAAGGTGACAGGTCAGTCCATCGAATTCGCTCGCATGCTGCTGAACGTCGCATCCGGCGATTGGCAACACAACGCCACCCAGGCTTCAGCGGCAATCGAACGCCCGCCGGCCATGCAGACTTCGCTGGCGTTGACAATGTCGCTGGCCGATGAAACTCATTCGGGTTCTGTGCGTGATCGAGTCACTCGGCTGGCCGATCCGAATCGCAAATCCGCGCCTCGGTTTACGAAAGCCGGATTAGCCGTGGCGTTTTTGGCGTTGATTGGAACGGGCTTCGCATTGCAAAGGGGAACCGACTTCGCTGTGCAGAAAGTTGCCGAACTGATGACTCCGGCAGAACGAGTCGAAACGCTGGCTCGCCTGCAGGCAGAACAATCCGGCGTGTTTGTGAAATCCGGCACTGCGAACGGTGCAGCGGCGACTGAAGAAACTGACTCCAACGTCGACGCTGTCGAAGCCCCGAAGACGATGTTTGAAGTCAAGATCATCGTCCGCACAAACGACGGCGAACCTGTGCCGAAAGGACTTCTGCTGCGTTCGACGTATCATACTCGCAGGAATTCGACGTCATCGTATTCGTCCTCAGGAACCGTCACTTCGGGGATTGATGAAGGTGTGCCGGTTTACGAAACATCAGTCAAGTTGCCGCAATCCGAATTTGTGATTGGTGGATCAGCGCCGGGGTATGCGGCGTTTGCTACGGCACCGCGGACGATCTATGAAGCGGCCGATGCGGCGGCCATCGAAATCACGCTGACGAAAGGTTTTGATGCCAAAGTCGTTGTGCAGAACGAAGACGGCCAGCCAATTCCCGGCGCCGCGTTGACGGGCGGGGCGCTGGTGAAACTCGACGGTTCATCCACCGGCGCGAACAGCTTGCAGGAAGTTGCCGATGCGGACGGCGCAGTTCAGCTGACTAACTGTGGTGAGTTGCTGTACAGCCTGCGAGTTCGAGCAGCTGGCTATCAGCACGAAAGCTTTGAAGTCCATGTGCAGCCGGATGCTCCCACACTGTTGACACTCAAAAAAGCTCGGCCAACGATACTGAAAGTCGTTGATGATGGAACGGGGGAACTTGTCCGAGGTGCGGTGTGTGTTGAGCAGTTTCGCGAAACCAAGTCATCGAACAACAGTCAGAGCATGTGGTCGACTGATCCACGTGACCGTCCTCGTAAAGAATGGGTCATCCTGAGCGAATCAGACTCCGACGGCATCATGAGTGTCGACCAAATGCGAGACGACATGAAATATACTGTCGCCATTTCGGCGGAAGGTTACGGCACGTTTGGCATCAGCAATCTGGAAGCTGGCATTCCGGAACGTGAAATTCGGCTGCACAAACCGATCACCGTATCGGGAAGAATCACCGGCAATCTGACTCAACTGCAGAAGGACAGAAGTTCGCCGGATAAGTTCACGCTTCGTTACAGAAATCCGCTCGGTGGCGAAGAAACACGGACGGCAAGTATTCTATCGACGACAGTTGATGCGGAGGGCCGATTTGTCATCAACGATATTGTTCGCGGGGTTATCGAATTCGACCTGCCGGGCAGCGAATCACGACAACGGATAACCGTCACGGACTCAATGGACGACGTTGAACTTCAGATTGCCGCACCTCAGCCAATGCCGCAATCGGATATCGCCAATGTGCCGATGAGGGATGTTGTTCTGCGATTGACGGGTGTCAACAAAACGGCAGCGGCTCGCGGGTTTCTGCGAGTGTCATGGCACGGCGCAGAACCGGGATTGATTCAACCGGGCACGGACGAGCCATTCGTTGACAACCAGATCAAGCTCAGCGTTCCGGTGGGTGTACCGCTGCGTTATGAAGCTCACGGCATGGTTGGGTATTTCGTCGAACTGAAAGGGCAGTCCGTCAACATCGAAGCCGGTAGCGGAGCTCAGGTAATTGACATTCCCGCCGAACCAGCCGGTGCCGTGCATGGACAGCTGATCGGCGTGGATGGACAGCCAGCGGCAGGTGGGTTCATCAACGCGTATCCGGCCAGCGTTTCGTGGCTGGAAAGCTGGAATGGCGACGCTAAATCTTTGAATCCATCTTCCCAATCCGGCGGTTCAAAGTTCTTTCGTTCTCTACCGTTTGGCGGCACTTACGTTGTGTTCGCACGAATGACCAATGCGGACAGTCTGCAGTGGGCTGTCAGCGAACCATTCACCATCGACGGGGCTCATCCGGTCAAGCAACTGGATCTGCAACTGCAGGCTGGCAAACCGGTTACGATCCGATTGCAGGGGCAAGATGGAAACCCAATCACAACCGCCGATGTCGAATTCACCATCAGTATGAAATGCGAAGGAATCACAGGTACCAGCAGCTTCTCGCTGATTACTTTCACAAACTCAAACGGCATCGCTCGCTTTGCCAGCGCGATGCCGGAAGACAGCGTCGGTCCACTGACCATCACCGGTCGAGTGTCCGTGTCTAACGTGCCCAGGCATATCGGCTTTTCGGCAGAACTAAGTGAACTCAGCAAACGCGACGGAGTTTATGAGTTATCGCTGCAGCCCGCGGTGTCGGCCAGTGGCATTTTGATCGATGCGGCAACGGGCCGTCCGGTGCCCAACGCAGCAATCCGAGTCTACCCGCGAGATTTCGAAGCAGCGTCATTCAAACAGAATATCCGCACAACAAGTGACGCCAAAGGAAAATTCCACTTCAACAGTCTGGAACCGATCGAATACACCGGCCACGTTGATGGAGCCGCCATCAAAGGCACAAAGATTACGATGCTGCCCGGTGGCGGCTACCAAATGAAACCTCCTATCACAGGACTTACGAGCTTATCAATCGTCGGCGGAGCTTCGCAACCCGTAATATGGGAAGTCGAACTTGTCCCGGACCAAGACTTGAAACCATTGCCATAGCCGGACCTGCTCAATGAGCGATTGACTCTTGAAACACCGGGCTCTTAATACTTCTCACAAGCAACGCGATGCAAATCAATAAGTCAGTTCGACACCCGAGTAGAAATTCACACCGGGCCTAAACACGCCTCGACCGCTGCGATAGTCGAGGTGTTCTCGATAATATTTATTGGTGATGTTTTCGATACCAGCAGTGAACAACCAGGGACCATGACGTTTGAAGAATCGCATGTCGTAGGTTGTGAACCCTGGTGTTTGAATTTCCTCCAACGACGTCGCCACTCGATTCTGACGATCAACAATTCTGGCCGCTAATTCCAGGCCCCACGTTTGTTTCGGAGTAGGATCGTGCAGTCGAAGCCCCAAACGCGATTCCAAAGGCGTGATGCCCGGCAGCGATTCATGACTTCGATCAGTAATCCCGCTGCGATCATCGCCGCTGCCGCCGAATCGTGACGATTTGTTGCGCCCCAGGTCTCGTCCTTCGATATAACTAATCGTGCCAAAAGAAGTCAGACACGGCAGTAGATCCACTTCGCCATAGGTTTCGAAGCCGGCAAGAATCGCGTGATCTGTGTTGACGAATTGAGCCGACACGGGAAAGCCCCCAACGCCACCGGCTCCGCCTGATGGAGAAAGACTGTCGTAGGTGATCATGTCGTCGATCCACGAGAAATACGAATGAGCACCAAACCGCGCTTTGTCGAAGTTGCCCTGCAAGCCAAAGTCGATCTGAGTCAGCCGCTCTTCTTTTAGTAACGGATCTCCGTTAAGAGCCGTCAGCCCTCGTTGCAGACTGCCGATAAACGATGACATCGCGTAGAGCTCCGTCAGCGTGGGAGGACGCTGACCATGACCGGCTCCCAAAGTCATCGTCCAGTTGTTGTTAAGTTTTTGTTCAGCGGACAGGAACAGGGACCACAGATAGAAGTCGCGATCAAGCGAATCAACTTCAAAATAGTCTTCCACACTTCCTGGCACACCGTCAACATAACTGTCAGCAGTCGCCGAAATTACATCAAACCGGGCACCGGCACTAAGCGTCAGTGTGTCAGTGTGTCAGTCACTGGTGCGAGTTCCTCCCAGTAAAAGCCCACGTCAGAAGAGTACGATGGGGGAATGGGAAAGTTGTAGTCTCCCGGATAATCGATATCCAGAAGTGGTTCAATGTCGTTCAGTTCCTGACGAACGTGAGTCAGGTCGATACCGAAAGAATTCTGCACTTCTCCGGTGAGGCCAAAAGTGGTCTCCCACCGAAACCCCATAGAACTGCCTTCAGCGTCCGTCACGGCAAAACCATCGTTGCCCGACAGTGAATACAACGTTTGCGACAGAGAAGGGATTTGATACGCCTTGCCGGATTTCAAAGTGTCGCCTTCAAAGCGAGTTGCGTTGTACCACACTTCGGCATCAACCTGATCTCCGATTGCAGGAGCCGTATCCTTGTACTTGACTTCGTATCCATCCGTGACCAGATAGTTGATGTCGTAGACCAGACCCGGAAATTCAAGATCTGTCTGGTCGAGTCTCAGGTAATTGAATTCCAGACTCTTGTGAGGACAGAGGTCCACGCCAAAGGCGACAAACAGATCGCGAGACTTATAACTGGACGGAATCTTCGTACCGGCACCTGTTTCGTAGTCAGTTCCGGTTCGGTGTCCATAGCTGACTCGGTAGCCCCAATCATCAGCACCGCCCCACAGCGATTGGCGGCCATACGATTGCTTACCATTAGAATCGTAGTCAAAGCTGGCGGCACCGTGTGACTCATAGTTTTCATAGCGAGGCGTTTGGATCAGATCGAAATCGACAAATCGAAAGCCGGGGCCGTAGCGAGTGCTGTATGGCCCCTTGATCAGAATGATATCGTCGATCAGTCGCGAGTCGATCTTGTTCATCATGGTGTCCAGGTCAGAACGAACGGGCGTCCAGTACGATCCCGATGCCAGAACCTGACCGGCTTTCTGTCCGCGAACTCGAGTGTCAGTGACGATCGGCGTGCGTTCCTGAGTTGAAATGCCGTGTGATGAAATCGCCTTGCGTAACAGGTCGCCCACGTCGTTGGAAACGCGTCCTTTGGATTCGGCCCCAAAAACAGCATCAGCAGCGGGACTATGAGCCAGTCTGCGGCGACTTTCAGACAATCGGTCTACTTGATTGACTGTACCGAACAGGTCTTCTGGCGCGGTCAGCTTATATTTGCGATCAGCCGGATCCTCGGCTTGTTGAGGACGCCGATCAATGGGGGCCATGGGAGCTGGCTGGCCAAACTGCACCTGCTGAATCTGCTGCTCCGCGGGGTACTCAATATGATCCGACTGAGCAGCCGTGGTGCCGGCAATCCCCATCAGCAATGCGACAATACCGGCGCGCGGCAACCTTAATCGATGGCGCATCGATTCAATCCTCCGTGAACTGCCGGATCATGGATCACTTCCGTGAGATCCGGATTCTTATTTTCTTATGAATAACAGTGGGGCCCGCACCACTCTTTCACGAAGGTGCACCGTCTTTTGATCGTCGGCAATTTCGCCTGGCTGAGCAAAAAAACGGAGTAAGTCCTCCCATATGGGGGTTTTCCACCTCCCTGAGCGTTTAATTATTCGCTCTTAATTAACTGATCAGCCGTCAGACCATTCGGTTTTAGCAACCGTTCCAATTCGGCAACCCACCAGCACAAACGTCGATTTCCAGAGCAAGTCAGATGAATATTCCGGGCTCTTTCCAGCTGTAGTTCAGCCTGAGCAACATCGGCGGAATCCCCGTTTGCCAGGATGCAGCCCAGCACTGCATCGTCCACGCCGTTTGGAAATCGCCGATTGGCCATCGCTGTTCTGATACTTTGAGCGGCTGTGCCTTCTCCATTGAAGTAAGCAGCGATCGCTGCCGTGCAATGAAGGTCGGGTGAGGAAACAGATGATACGTCAATACGGCTAAGCGTGTCGGCCGCTCGTTTCACATCGCGATGACTTTCATCGCATTCCAGCAGACATTGAATTAAAGAACTCGTGGCCGAATCACTTCGACTGCTGCTTGCTACCGACTCAGCCTGAGAAAGCTTCGTCAGCTCAGCAACAGCGGCGTTGTAATGTTCGACGGAAGCGTCAAGGTCTCCAACGGCAATCAACGCCTGACTGAGTTCAAACTGAGTCATTGCAATTGCATGTCGAAACTGCGGCGGTGAATTGTCTTCCATGCGTGCCATAAGATGAGCATGGGCTTCGGCAAAACACTGAACGCTGGCGGCTTTATCGGCTTTGCTCATCATGCAGTGCCCAAGGTTTACAAGAGCATGTCCGTGTGCCAGGTGGTCCGCAGTACTGGCTGCAGATTCCTGCTCAAGGTATTTGAAAATATCAAGCGAGCGGCGAATCTGATCTTCCGCTGCAGCGTCACCAATCATAACAAGTACGTGCCCCAGTGAAACATTGCAGGACGCCAGCCGAGTGGCAGTTTGGCGATCTCCCTGACCTTCCTGCAATAAACCGGTCAGTTCCGTTACGGCGTTTCTCAGCATACTTTCAGCTTCAGCCAGTCGGTTCACTTTCAACGCCATTTGCCCGAGATTTGCCTGAGCAATCGCAAGGTTTTCACTGAAATTGTATTCGCCAAACAGTATCTGGCGGGATTGAGACAGATCAGCAACGGCCATGCGATAGCCTTCTTCGGCTGCCCAGTCATCTCCCAATTGCCGTTCTTCGTCCGCCCAATGCATTCTGGCAATGGCGCGAGTTTCCAGCAGGTCCGGGCGATTGGGATTCGTTTCCAGCCGAACGGTTATTGCATCTGCGTGACGTTGCAGCACCCGAGCCGCCTTCGAATGCTGGCCGATTGTGACATAGGCCGCGGAAAGATCTTCACGCACCGTTCCCAGCAATAACTCCGTGCGTGAATCCGCATGATGTGTTGAAATGTGCTCTGCCCAATCCAAAGCGGACTCAAGGCTGGCAACCGCATCCGAATTTTGGCCGATGTCCTGATAGCCTCGACCAACCACCAGAAATCCTCTGGCAATCGTGTTTCGAAACTCGTCGCTTGAATCGTTAGCCGTGAAGTCTCTCATTGAATTCACGGCCTGCAGCAACTTCGTAGCGTAGTCGGCGTTGAAGCTTCCATCACGAATCGCACACAGGGCAAGACCAATTTCTGCATTCAGTTGTTCACGTTGCAGAATCACCAGATGGGCCACCTGAATACCACTCGCGGACACGCTTAGGCTTTCGAAAGCGTCAGCAGCTTTCTCAAAAGCGTTGCGGGCGTTCGTGTCTTCGTTCGTCAGCAGATACACGTCACCGAGTCTCAACAGGCTGCGTGCGGTTTCCAGCTTTAACCCGGGATCGTCAGCACTGGATTCATACAACTGCTGATACTGCTGTTTTGCACGAACAAGCAAATCCTGCCTTACGGCATGCAGGCCAGGAAAGCGATCCAATGTGCCGCTGAGTCCGATCAACCACGCATCTGCTGCGGTGCGCGCGTCTTCCAGGCGATCCAGTGCCTGTACTTTTGCCAGACTTTCTTCCTTTCGAGCCAGCACTTCGTTTGCATGAGCAGTAGTGGCAGCTTCCCGGGCCAGGCGTTCCTGCTGATGAGCCTTTCTGACAATTGCGGTTGTGGTCAAACTGGCAACGGTGATAACAATCGTCGAAACCAATGCACCCACGACGGTCGCAGGTCGACGACGACAGAATCTTGCCACGCGTTCCAGTACAGAGTCCTTGTGAGCGGCTACGGCTTCATTGGCAAGGTACCGTGAAACATCATCGGCCAGTTCGGACGCTGTTTGATATCGATCTTCCGGAGCAAGTGAAATTGCCTTCACGCAAATTGACGCCAGGGCAGATGGTAATTTTCGATCAATGGATCTCGGATGGTCGAACTTTCCTCTGACCACCTGGTTCAGAGTCGTTTGAACATCGTCGCCATGAAACGGCGGACGACCGGTCAGGATTACGTACAGAATTACTCCAAGAGCATACGTGTCGCTGCGACGGTCGAGTTCGTGAGTTGCACCTCTGGCCTGTTCCGGCGCCATAAACGCAGGCGTCCCGATCACGGAACCATTTTGCGTTGCAACAGGGTCAAACAATCCAGCTGGGGCTGAATTCGCAACCTGAATCATCGGCGTGCCGCCGCGGACCGTCGCTTCGCTTCCCGCAGGTTCCCTGGAAGCAATATCAATCTGCTTCGCAAGGCCCCAGTCGACAACAACTGTTTCGCCGAATTCTCCGATCACCACGTTGGACGGCTTAATGTCTCTGTGGATGATGTTCTTGCTATGGGCATACGCGATTGCGTGGCACACATCAACAAACGAATTCAGCAGCGATAAAAACTGAGTGCGTTTGCCGACACCTTCCGGCAACGCATGATAGTCGCGAATAACGTCTCGCAGGGTGACGCCATCCAATAGCTTCATTGCATAGAAAGGCTGATTGTCGCGCGGGCAGATGCCTCGTTCGTACACCGGAACGATACCAGGATGCTGCAGTTGCCCCGTTATTCCGGCTTCGTGTAAAAAACGGCGAGCAAGTTCCGGATCGGCGTTTGTGGCCTGTGTTAGCTTCTTGACGGCAACATGACGATCAAGTTGCCGGTCTATTGCTCGCACAACGACTCCCCAACCACCACGTCCAATTTCCTGTTCGGCAGCGTAGCGATCGGAACCGGTGGGTAGTTTGCCTGAGTAGTCTCTGCCGGACTGGCGGCTTGAGGTCTGCTGTGCATTGGCGGGCCGGGAATGCGATGCCGCAGATCGACCGCCAACCGACCTTGCCTGACTTTTCGGCCCCAGCGTATTCAATTGAGAACCGACAGATTGCGACTTTTCCGTAACGAAACGATGAATCGATTCGCGCTGACTGCGCGACAAAACTTCGTGATCGTCGATAACATCGCTCACGCTACGACCGGATTTTATCGATTCCAGCAACACGTCTAAAACCGCATCCGAAGGTACGGCTGCCTGTCGGCCACCTTCAAACAACATGGCGACCAGATCAAGATCATCGGCAGGTGGTTTAACTGCAGACACGATTTCGCCCGCCGTGCTTGGCTTCGTATAACTTCATGTCAGCGGCCTGCACCAACTGAGAAGCAGCGTCGTGTTGCGGCAATTGTGTCATGTCGGCCACACCAACACTGATGGTGATCGGCAGTTCGCCACAACACGTTGTAAACGCCTTGCGCTCAACCTCACTGCGACAGGTTTCCGCAAGCAAACAGGCTTCGGCAAGTGGTACTCCTGCCAGCAGTATGGCGAACTCTTCGCCGCCGTATCGCGCGAATACATCGTGTTCGGCCACACAGCCACCGATTCGATGACCTATTTCCTGCAGAACTTCGTCACCCGCCAGATGACCATGAGTATCGTTAACCGACTTAAAGTGGTCGATGTCAAACAGAATTAGAGACAGCGGTACATGACGATGAACGGCACGATGGAACTCGCGCCCGATGATGTCCAGAAACGAACGCTTGTTAAGTGTGCCCGTCAGTCCGTCACGAGTCATCATTGAATAGACGGCTTCGTGGTATTGCGTTTCGATATGATTTGTAGACAGAAACTTAAAGATGAAGCCGCCAATCTGGATACGATCTCCAGGGCTAAGCACGGCTGACTGCAGGCGGCATTCGTTAACGCAGATACCGTTTGTACTGCCCAGATCCGTAATCTGATACTGATCGTCAATTCGCTCGATCAACGCATGTCTGCGTGAGACGGACGAATCCGGAAGACACAGGCCGCATGTCACTTCACGCCCGATCGTCGTTTCCGCCTGAACCAGTTCAATCAGATTGCCGCTGACAGCCAGAGGGTGAATCTGTAGTAAACAGCCTTCTCCTGCATCTGCCGCGCGCAAAACCGTATTCGCGGTAATGGTTTCTTCCCAACCGTCCTGAAACATCGATGGCCCTTCTTCTGTTATCCAGTTGCGATCTTCCCGCCGGGAAGACTCCCAAGTTTGCTGACCTAACGCCGCAAGTTTGGTTCGAATTCAACTGGTTGAAGGACGTCATCACGTGAATCAGAAATGAATCAGCAAATCAGCGCCCCGGTCGGGCAAACCTTAATGAAAGTACCGATTACAACGAACACACCAAACAAAACCCGACGTAGGGAATACGCTCATTCAGGAACCTGCAGGCCGAAGTATTCGTGAATGAACTTTTTGCGATCGTCTGTTGCCTGGACGTACTGCACCAATGCATAAAGTTTTTTTTGATCTCGCAAAAGCTTGGCGGCACGCAGTTCTTCATCGGCCAGCTTTTCCGGCATGGGCCCCAGCACTTTGACGCTGCTAAGATCAACTTCGTCTTCGATCACACCGTATCGTTGAAACATGGCCAGTGTCGTCTCAACACGGCGATCGTGCCGTTGTCGATCGCATAGGCGTTCTCGCAACCAGTCGATGCCAAAAGCCTGAATCTGTTCAGCGTCGTTCACCAGGTGACCGTAAACTCGATGGTAGAAGTCGGCGTCAGGATTGCTCCAGCGCAGAAACTCCATCTGAGTATTCAAATCTCGCTGGTCGTACAACAGCACGCATTCAGACGGTTCTCCGTCGCGTCCGGCTCGGCCAATTTCCTGATAATACGATTCCATCGAACCTGGCACATCGGCATGAATCACAAAGCGAATGTCTTCTTTGTCGACCCCCATCCCAAAGGCATTCGTGGCCAGCACAATGCGGTTACGACCTTTCATGAAGTCATCCTGAATGGCTTTTCGCGTGCGACGATCCAGATCTCCATGATAGCAAACATGTGAAACGCCTTCTTTGCGCAGGTTCTCGCTGAATTCTTCCAGAGTACGAATCAGCGTAAAGTAAACGATGCCACTACCTGTGGATTCCGGCGTGATCCACTCTTCAACAACGGCGTGAATGGAATCGAGTTTTTCATCGCTATCCCACACATCAATAACTCGCAAGTCGAGGTTCGGTCGATCGATGCCTTCGTGGAACATGGTGACATCGTCAGGCTGTAATCCAAGCTGCTTGACGATATCAACCTGTACTTCGGGAGTCGCCGTTGCGGTTAGCGCAATCGTGGTTGGATTGCCCATGATGGCTCGCAGTTCGGCCAGCCGAGTATAGTCGGGGCGAAAGTCGTGGCCCCATTCGCTGATACAATGAGCTTCATCGACCGCCAGCAGACGCACGTCGCGGTGAGCAAGCACGTCCAGAAATTCCTGCTTGCGAAAGCGTTCCGGAGTCACATACAGCAAAGCATATCGACCTTCAGCGATTGCCTTGTACCGTGAAAGTCGCTCCTGTTTTCCCAGAGAAGAATTGATAAACGTCGCCTTGATTCCGCGTTTCTGCAGCGAATCAACCTGATCTTTCATCAAGGCAATCAATGGTGACAACACCAACGTGATGGGCGGTTTCTCAGCAGACTTAGAACTGTCTTCGTCAATTGCCAAAGCTGGAATCTGAAAACACAGCGATTTGCCCATTCCGGTTGGCATAATCACCAGAGCGTGCTTATCTGCCAGCACGTGTTCAATGATCTGCTGTTGCGGACCACGAAACGTGTCGTAGCCGAAATAGGTTTTCAAAATCTCGTTTGTATTGGCCATGAATCTTCTTCGTAACGAACCCGCATTCTGTGGACGCGGTCGGTGTCGCTGACATCTGCGGGTAAGTGAATCTGCCCGGCGGATGAGTTTTCAACTGACGGGCCTCAACGGGAAAGGCGGCTGAGCTATGTTGTGCTAGTTCGTGCTGGCACGGCTGTTTGCCTGTTCAGCTGTTGAGCTATTCAGCATCAAGCCCTGTTCAGTTTAGCCTGTGGCGAACACGCCACAAACAACGAAACGTCGGCCTTTCAACCACGGGTTAGACGATGGAACTTTCGAGACGCAAAACTAGCTTGCGCTCCATTCCCCTTTGGGTTGTGCATGGACAACTGGAACGGTGCCACCCTGTATTTCGTCAACTTCAGCCACCAGCGAGGCGACGTCGTCTTCAGCCAGAGCAACGGACACAGAAAATTCGAACTTCACTTCCTGTTTAGATCCCAGACTGATGACTCGCCCCTGTTCGCGTTCAAACATTCGAAGATTCGGAAAGCTGCTGCCGGGTTCAAGTCCGGTGCAATAGCCATCTTCTTCCGCTTGAGTGTTCTTCCACAACGTAAACCAGGGTAGCTGTGCTGTGTCGAAGCGAATAGCGACGGCCATTGATGCGTCCGCACTTTTCAGAACAGCTGTTGAACGTCCATCTTCGCCAGCGATGGGTTTTGCCAGATAGCACTGTTCTGCGTATCCGGAAACCGGCCCGGCATAGGTTTCCCATGTGGCAACGTCTTCGCTGGCTCGCGCGTCGCGAGGCGCTATTTCTTCTGCGGCAATATGAAACGTGCTGCCTTCGCCCAAAAACGGTCTGCCGAAATTACAGTGGTACAACATTTCAACTTCCGCTGCTGACGAACCCAGATTCTGCACGGCGTCGCTGATTTCAAACGAACTGCTGCCAATGTACGTTGTTAATGTGGACGTCAGTCGCAACCGACCGCCGAACATACTGCATTCGTCGATGGTGCCGACAATGCGAATTTCACCGCCCTCAGAAATGTACACTTTCACTTCGTGAGCGGCCAGATTCGCAATTCGGCCATGCAGCGGCAGAAACTGTTCGGACACTACGTTTCCGGCCGCATCTTTAATCACGTCTGTGCCCGGGGCTCCATGCCAAGACAGGCCGCAGCGGCAAATCAGCTCGTTGAATCCGTCCAGCCAGCCAATTCCTCCTCGACGCATCTGATCGACGAAAGCCGGGTTAACGGGGCGTTCAACGGGCGACTTCCATTCCAGCGGAACTCCAGCCACAGAACCTTTCCAAACACCCATTCCGCGAGTCGGCAAAATCGCCAGCTTTGTGCAGCCATTATCCAGCCAGATCACATCCACGCCATCCGACAGGCCGCCGCACAGCCGTTGCATGCGGACGCTCCAGTCGCCGTCAGACCGACCAATCCCGGTTGACGGGGCGTCAATAATGGTTTCCGTATCGTGGATCGCTCTATCGACATTCAGCAAAGTGAAAGACTTGGGCACAGTAAAGTTCCTATGAACCAGACGTTAATAAAATACCTGCGTTGAGGAATTCGAATTATTGCATCAAACCCGCTGACGTTGAATCAACGTTGCCGACGCGACACAGCTGTGCTTCAAACTTCATCGCGACTTAAGGGCAAGGCCCCGGCCGTTGCGACATTTCAGGGTGTGATCGCGTATTTCATGCTTTGACACTCAAAACCGCGTTTGAAGTGGAAGTGTGAAGTTTCCGCAGCGTCATCAACGCACTTTGGTGTTAACAGATCTTATCGAATTCGTTCATTCGGCGTTATGTACCCGAATGGCGAACGTCATTCGACTTCGCGGCTTGCAAAGTCACCAGGAAATGGCTGGAATCTGTATTCTGCTCACGTTTTGGGCAAGACACATCAATCAAGAACTCTTTAGAGAGGATAAGAATGAACGTTCGAAAACTTGCAGCTGGCCTGCTTTTATTGGCAATTGCAGCACCAGGAATGGCTGAAGATCTGGATCTTGGCCTGAAGGGCAAAATGTATAAGGCTCGCCTTGTACTGGATGGTCTCAGCAATCCGTCTTCAGTGAGCTTCAGCCCTGCTGGAGTACTCACCGTCTGCGATTCGGCCAACGGTCAGGTACTTTTAGTGAAAGATGGCAAAGCCGAAAAATACATCACCGGCTTCACAACGGAATATTGGAAAGTCGACGCCGAAACCGGTGCCAAGAGATTCAAGCTGGGACCTCTTTCATCCGTTTGGGTAGACGACAAAACTTTGGCCGTTGCTAATGCCGGCCTGGCAGACGGCGAAGAAAACATTCTGTTCTTCACCGGTCCGGGCACTGCAGCAGACGGCAAGGCAACCAATGCTGTCGGACCAACATCAGACGATCCCAAAGACAAGGGTGAAGGCAATCTGACGGGTCTTAGCCTGTCTGAAGACGGCAGCACAATCTACGTCGCTGGTCAGGGAGCTGATACAAAGACATGGGTTCTTGCCGTAGATGTAGCCACTAAGAAACTTGCCGGTCTTGCTTCTGCTGACGAAGCGGGCATCGAAATCAATTCGCCGATGGCGACTATTCCGTGGAACAAGCAATCGATTCTGGCATTGTACTCAGGAGCTGGCGGCAAAGACGACGGTCTGATTGTTCAGTGGAATGTAGAAACCGGCAAAGTCATCAAGAAATGGACTCTGCCTGGCCTGACAGACCCAATGGGCTTTGCCAAACTGCCAGATGGTCGAGGGCTTGTTGTTGTCGACAACAACTGGGCACTGACGGAAGTAAAGGCCGGCCGCCTGGCTCGAGTCAGCCTTGTTAAAGACGCTGACGAAGCCAAGGTGAACATCATTTCTGAAGGTCTTCACGGCCCGGTTTCCTGTGCGTTTGGTCCCGATGGCGATTTGTACATCGCTCAGCTGGGCGCTGAATTTGACAAAGACAAAGGCCAGATCATTGCGATCTCTGGCATCAAGAAGTTTGAGCCAAAGAAGGCCAAATAGCCGACACTGCTGAACGACAGTAAATCGAAAGTGATCAGAGCCTCGGACTGCCAAACTGTCCGAGGCTTTTTCGTACTCATCAGTTGATTCCCAACAAGGGCTGCGCCCTTGACCCGGTGGCGTGGTGGGCGGCAAGACATGGGACGTCCGAATCGCCGAGCCGCTCCGTTGTCGCTGCGACCAACTGGCGCACCGTGCACGCATCAATTTCAGTAAAAATCCAAACGTTAACACAGCATCAAGGTTTCCGAATGCTTCGTCCACTTCCTGAATTGCCAACCGCCGCGAGTCGAGACTTATTCTTCACGCTGCCTGGAAAAGCCATTTGTCGTCTCACCCTTCTTTTGACTCTATTTGCCGCACACTTGCTTGATTGCCGTCCACTCGTTGCCGAGCAAGCCTCACTTCCCAACATCGTCGTGATACTGGCGGACGACATGGGTTACGGTGACATTCAGGCATTGAATAAGAAATCAACGATCCCGACTCCAAACCTGAATCGTATGGCGACTGAAGGCCTGACGTTTACCGACGGCCACTCTCCATCAGCAGTTTGCACTCCAACTCGCTATGGCTTGCTGACGGGGCGTTATTGCTGGCGAAGTCGATTGAAACAAGGTGTGCTGGGCGGATACAGCGAACCGTTGCTGGAACCTGACAGACCGACTGTCGCCAACATGCTGAAAAAAAGCGGCTACAACACAGCCGCTGTTGGCAAGTGGCATTTGGGATTGGCACTGCCATTGAAATCGAAGGACACCAATACAAAAGCGTGGGATGGAGATCCGGGAATTGATTTTTCAGGCCAAATCACTGACAGCCCCATTCATCACGGATTTGATTCCTACTTCGGCGTGACGGCGTCTCTTGATATGGCTCCGTATGTTTATGTCCGCAACGATCGATTTACAATGTTGCCGATGATTCAACAGCAGGCGATGGAGTTTCCGCACTTCGTCAGAAAGGGGCCGCGAGCCGAAGACTTTGTGCTTGATGAAGTTCTGGACAAGCTGAAGGATGAAGCCGTCTCTTATGTTACCTCAGCGGCGAAGCAGGATGCACCGTATTTTCTGTACCTGCCGTTGACAGGGCCGCATAAGCCAGCTTTGCCACACGATCGGTTTCGCGGAAAAACGTCGTTGAAAGAATACGGCGACTTCGTCCATCAGGTTGACTGGACTGTGGGAGAAATCCTGAACGCGATCGATGCCAGCAACGAAGCAGACAACACGATTGTAGTCTATACCTCCGACAACGGATCATACATGTACCGCTACGACGAGGCCGACAAAAAAGACCACGTCGATGATGTCAGCGTACAGGGTTATCGAGCCGAACACCATATGGCGAATGGTCAATTGCGTGGCACCAAGTCAGACGTCTGGGAAGCCGGTCATCGAGTTCCTTTTCTGGTCCGGTGGCCAGCCACTGTGAAAGCGGGCACCCGTTGCGACGAACCCGTTTGCCTGACAGACATTTACGCAACCTGCGCACAGGTTGTCGGCGCAAAGCTGTCATCGAATGAAGCCGAAGACAGTCTGTCGTTACTGGAAATGATTCAGGGAAAAAACGTCAAACGTCATGCTCCGGTGATTAACCATTCGATCAGCGGGATGTTCGCGATTCGAGATGGCAAATGGAAACTTGTAGCAGGCACCGGTTCCGGTGGACGAGCGATCCCGAAAGGCAAGCCTTTTGAAAAGCCGTATCAGCTGTTCGACCTGCAATCAGACCTTGCGGAATCCAACGACGTTGCAGCAGCACACCCGGAAATCGTGGAACACATGACCGAGCAGTTGGAACACATTCGCAGCAGCGGTCGGAGCGTCACTCGCTGAATCAACACCGCTGAATCAGCACCGTTGAATGGTGGGCAATCACGACGACAGAATAACGGCAATCGCAATTTCATCGCAGAAGTGCAGAGGAAAACGCTGAACCTTGCAATTCATCCGGATGGCCCCTTCCCATCGACGGACAGTCTCCCTGATTACCCTGCACCCAACCTGGATTGATAAGTTTAACCCGATTCGTAGAGAAGGTCGGGCGCAACCCGCCGCCGTCCTCCTCGAGGAGGACGGTTAACAGGGAACCCCTTATTTTCAACCGCGCAACGTATAGCGTTCGATCATTATCAGCGGACGCTCACAAAAGCGTGGCAAGTCTGGAGTCAACAAACTCACGGATCTCATCCCGCACACGACGATAGCAGTCCAGCGCCGCTTCTTCGCTGGCTGCTTCTTTTGCAAGCTTTGGCGGGTCGTCAAAGCCGACATGAACGACCTTCGCCTTCGTCAGAAACGCGGGGCAATTTTCATCAGCGTGCCCGCAGACGGTCATCACCAAATCCAGCGGAACATCCGCAAGGGAACTGGCAAGCTTTGAGGATTGCCCCGAGATATCCACGCCTGCTTCTTTCATGACCTGTATGGCATTGGGATTCATGCCGTGAGCTTCGATGCCAGCTGAATAGGCTTCGATCGTGTCACCGTGGAAATGTCGCGTCCAACCTTCAGCCATCTGGCTACGGCATGAATTCCCAGTACACAAGAACAGAACGTTCTTCTTCGCCATTTTCGTTTCCTTTGTTGGTTCATGTATGAATCAGGCTGGTGATTCGCTTAGCTGCGTGATTCGTCGCAACGCATCGATCCCAATCGGTGGATCGGTCTGCCAGGGAATAAGTGCGACGCGATCAGCAAGCTGAGAACGAACTTCCTCAATAAATGGCAATTCGTGGTGCTGACGGCGCTGAAGCGTCGGATCGGTAACATTAAGTGTGGCAAGACTTTGATTAATCACCCACGCAAACGGTTCGATCTGTGCTCGTCGAAGGTCTTCCTGCAACCGCGCGGCTTCGTGTACAGGCGTAGCTTCCGGCAGAGTCACAATCAAGACACGCGTAAAACTGGAATCACGCAAACGCGGCAGCAGATTCTCAACCGATTCAGGAATCTCATGAGATTGACGAGACACTTCCCGGTGATATGCCAGAGCCGAATCAAGCAACAAAATGGTGTGCCCCGTAGGAGCTGTGTCCAACACCACAAAGCGATTGGCCCCTTCAGCCACGGCATTCGCGAATGCTCGGAAAACGGCAATTTCTTCCGTACAGGGCGATCGCAAGTCTTCTTCCAGCAGTGCCTTTCCTGCGGAATCCAAATCTTGTCCAGCCGCTTGCATGACTTCGCTGGCATAGTCAGCCGTTTCTTTCGCCGGGTCAATTCGGCCCACCGTTAAACTCGCAATCGTATCCGCAGCGATCGTCGCAGCAATATGAGCCGCCGGATCGGTCGTTGATAGATGCACGTCGAATCCACGTTCGGCCAAAGCGACTGCCACAGCTGCCGCAACAGTCGTTTTACCAACGCCTCCTTTGCCCATGGCCAAAATCACACCATGACGAACGGCCGATAATTCGCCGATCAAACAACCAAGCCCGCGAGGAAAAGAATCCGCGTCAGGAACATCGTGTTCTACTTCAGTTGTCTCTGCCGAAAACTGGCCCACCTGACGCAATGATGCGATTCCCAATAATCCAGCGCCCGCCAACGGAATCGTCGTCCGGGGAAGCCTGCCGATTGATTCCGGCATAGCAGCGATCGCATGGTCACCCCGTTGCTGCATCGCAACGGCCACGGGATCGGAGGGCGTTTGGCTTTGGAAGACTCCGTTGACGATCAAATGCTGATTGCTGACACCAAGCTTTCGCAGCTCTTCACTTGTTCTGTTCGCTTCGCGAAACGCCGACTTATCCGGGCGAGTAACCAATACTAAAGTCGTTCCCGCCGCATCGCCAAGGGCATTGACGGTTTGCTTATAGATCGCCTGCTGTGCCTGCAAGCCGGCAAGCGGTCCAAGGCAAGACGTTCCTGATGTATTTGTTTCCATAAATCCTGACCATGCAGACGGCAGCGTCAACAATCGCAGCGTGTGGCCGGTCGGTGCCGTGTCAAATACTACGTGGTCGAAATGACTTGTCGCTTGTTTGTCGCCAAGCAACTTTGCGAACTCGTCAAAAGCCGCTATCTCCAACGTACACGAACCGGAAAACTGTTCTTCCATGCTGGCGACGGCTGTGTCTGGCAACACGCCACGGTACGGCCCTACCATTCGTTCGCGATACTCCCGAGCGGACTCCTCGGGATTGATATTCATCGCGAATAGTCCTGGCACACACTCAACCGCGGTCGGCTTATTCGCCAGCGGCGTCTGAAGAACTTCATCAAGGTTGGAAGCCGGATCGGTTGAAACCAGTAACACACGCAACCCGCGATCGGCCAACTGAACCGCCGCCGCACACGCCATGGACGTCTTTCCGACACCGCCTTTGCCCGTAAAGAACAGGTTTCGCGTCGGCTTCATTAAGAATTGCATTGCTGTTCTCCGTTTAATGGTTGAGTCACTCAATCAGCAGCATCCAGAATCGCCACAGCATCCGCCGGAGTCGACTACCGGTAGAGTTGCTTTCGGTTTCATCGTCGTACCAGTCCACATCGCAAGGTTCTCACGAGACGGATAGTCACCGCGACTAACCACGCGGTCGTCCACAATCACCAGCGGCAGGCAATCAACACCGTCATCGGCAAGCATTTTCTTCACAACTTCGTTGCTCACATATTCCGCCGGGTTTTGAGACAGATTGAACCGCGTGACCACGTTTCCATGAGACTTCAGCCAGTCCAGATCGGCTGCAAAACGCGGCAGTACCGGGTCGACCTGTGGGCCGCAAACACCTGTCGAACAGCACATGGCTTTGTCGTAAATCAGGACTTTGCTCATTGTCACATTCCTTTCAAGAATCTTTCTGCCAACACAAAATCGCCCATCGACGAATAACGATTAATCTGGGCAAAAAAACAGACACCTATAATCCCGTGACCAGCGCCTTCAGCCTCTCAAGCTGAACGCGATTGATGCAGTAACACACCTTCGGTCCATTAACTTCGCCCTGAATCAATCCGGACTCTTTGAGAATTTTCAGGTGTTGTGAAACGGTCGATTGTGCCAACGGCAAACAGGCCACAATTTCACCACACACGCATGCTTCTCGCCCAATCAATAATCGAACGATCTGCACCCGAGCCGGGTGAGCAATCGCCCAGGCCAAATTGGCAAACTCCTCCGCCGTCGGATCAGCCATCAGCTTCACCGGCGTCGAATCACATGGCTTCCGTTGTGTTAATCGCTTTGCCATCTTTGCCCCGCATCGTTCATCTACGATCAACGATAGCCATGAACTCTGAACGTGTCAATACGCTTATTGCGAATCCGAACACATAATGAAAATGGAAGACACATAGAATGTTCGTATTGCTGGTGCGGTTTCTCATTGCTCTTCAAAGAACATTACAAAATCGAAGTTCCTGCTGACATGTGAACCACTTAAATCAGGACTCAATCAAAAACATGTGAGCGAAGGAAGCCTCTGTTTTATGGCTTACCGATCGCGAACAGGTGCTTTTCGCCTCGGATGAAGATTTGGCCGTTGGAGATTGCTGGCGAAGCGAATGTAAATTCCCCCAGCGGATTTTCGTTGACGACGTCAAGCTTCGATCCAGGGCGAACAACTTTTGTCGTGCCGTCGTCGGCGATGAAGTACACCAGACCGTTGGCAGTCACCAGTGATGCACTGAAGTGGTTGCCGACTCGGTCCTGCCATAGTCGATCACCGGTTTCTGTGTCGAAGCAATTGGCGGTGCCTCGGTCATCAGCGACAAACAGGTGTTTTCCAACAACAACAGGTGACGGCACGTAACAAGCCGCCTGTTTGCTGTGCCATGCCACATGAGTTCCTGAAACATCTCCGGTGCCATCCGGGCGAATTCCAAGAACATGGTGAGTTGGAAAGCCAGCCGCCATGTAAAACTTTGATCCATCAAACACCATCGACGCCACAAACTGTTCGGTTGGGCCTTCAACCAGCCACATTCGTTCGCCAGTATTTGGATTTAAGCTCACGACTCGCTTGCTGCCGGACATAACCATCTGTGTCTTGCCATCGATTGTGCGGATTAACGGCGTGCAATAGCTGCGAGTCTTTTCTTCTCGAGGAGTTCGCCAAACCTGCTTGCCGGTGAATCGATCCAGCGCGGCGACATACGAATCGCCGTCATGATCTCCGTTGATGATCACAAGACCTTCATGAATTACCGGCGACGAACAGAACCCGTGAACGCTGACGAAAGCACCCGTTGTTGTTTGCCAAAGTTTTTCTCCAGCGAAGTCATAGGCTGCCACAACGATCTCACCGGGAGTCACCGGTCGAGGCTTGCCAACGTTAGCGGCATCCACTTCATGCCCATCGACTTCCAGAAACGTCACATAAACGATCTTTCCGTCAGTGGCTGGCGTTCCGGAAGCATGGCTGTTCAAACGGTGTTTGGTCTCCAGAACAGACTTTACAACGGTCTTCTGCCACAACGTTTTGCCAGTTGCTCGATCCAAGCAAAGCAGAACTCGAGCTTCCTGATCTTCCAGACAACTGGACAGAAAAATACGATCGCCCCAAACGATTGGCGACGAATGCCCGGTACCCGGCACGGCAACTTTCCAGGCAATATTATCGCCCGTTTCGCCTTTCCATGAAGTTGGAATGCTTTGTTCCGCTGATGTGCCGTCTCCGCGAGGCCCCCGCCAGCATGGCCAGTTTTCCGCCAGACTTCGCGAACTGCTAAACAACAACAGCGCGGCAATCAGGTTAAGCAACACAAATCGAAATCGCATCAAAAAGATCCCGGAGGGAAGGTGGGGCAGGGTAGACGGAAGGCAGATAACGTCATGGGGATTATGCGCAGATTATGTGAACAAAAGTCACAAATACAAACCCCGTGCAAGCCACATTAAACACGGCACTTCAGGAATTTGACGCAGCAACAGTTAAAAAACACAGGCGATCAGAAGCTTCGGACAACAAAACTCATAAACAGATCTCAGACAATCGCATGCACGGGCGAAAGTAATTCCGAGACATTTCACTTTCCATCACATGGGGCTTCATTTATCCTCAGCACCCAAAAGACAAGAGATTCATGTGTCATCGGAGCCTGCATTGCGGAAAAACAGAAGCTGGAAAATGCGCGCTGCGGCGGTTTTGCTGGGGCTTTCGGCGTTTGCTGTTTTCGAAGGACTGTGCCGCATAACGGGTTGGGGAGCGGAATCTGCTGCGACCAGTGACTTTGCTGAATTCGCCGACAAACGCCCTCTGTTTGTCCGGTCAGACGATAGTGCGGAATTTCAAGTTGCCGATAACCGGCGCTTGTACTTCGCCAAAGAATCGTTTCCCGCCGTTAAACAAGCCAACGAATTTAGAATCTTCGTGTTTGGTGGATCGACCGTTCAAGGTCGTCCGTTTTCGATTTCCACGTCGTTTACGACCTTTCTGGAAATCGCGCTGCGACAGATCAATCCGTCCATCAAATGGGAAGTCATTAACTGTGGAGGCATCTCGTATGCCAGCTATCGATTGCTTCCGATTGTCAAAGAATGCCTGAACTATCAGCCAGACCTTTACATTGTGTGTTCCGGGCACAATGAGTTTCTGGAATGCATTACATACACCGACGCCAGACACGCATCCGGCATACTTGCCGACAGCTACGGCCGGCTGAATCAGCTCAACAGTTTTCACCTTCTGCAAAACGCATTCAACTTTGTCACGCGGAAGCCACCCTCAACAGACACGCCCAACTTCCTATCGAATGAAGTTGACGCAATGCTGGACCATCAGGGCGGCCTTGATGCTTATCACCGCTCTGCACTACATGCCGAAGAAATCGAATTGGGGTTTGAATCCAACCTGGTCCGAATGATTGCGATCGCAGACGCTGCCAACGTGCCACTGATGTTTATTGCTCCACCGTCCAACCTGCGAGACTGCCCGCCGTTTAAATCTGAGTTTTCCGCAGCGACCGACGCGACGACTCAACAAAAGATTTCAGAGAAACTGAATCAGGCGTTCGAACTAATTTCAACGGACACCACATCAGCCGTAAGACTGCTGATATCGGCAACGGAAGATGACCCTGCGTTTGCAATTTCATGGTATCAGCTTGGTCGAGCCCTCATTCAGCAAAATCGAATCGAAGAAGCTCACGCTGCATTCATAAGAGCCAGAAACGAAGACGTTTGCCCACTGCGCATGACGTCTGATCTAAAAACAACACTGCTAAACGTTGCCAGCAGCTACCAGATCCCGCTGATGGACGCAGAAAAGCTACTGAGCGCTCAGTCAAGAAACGGAATTCCGGGCGACGCCGTGTTGGTTGATCACGTACACCCTTCGTTTGGAAGCCATCAGAACATCGCTATGGCGTTGATAGATATGATGGAAGCGAACAACTGGATCGAAATCATCAATTCCGAGTGGAGAATTGCCGCCACCAGCGACTTTGAAAATCACGTGCAGTCTTTGGAAAACATGTATTTCCTGAGTGGGCGACGTACACTGGAAACATTGAAACTCTGGACACAGGGCCGAGGCGACGGTCCGCCGCTATCGCAACAGCACAAATAAGCGAATCAATCCGACGTACAGTTATGGCACAAGAAAAAGCGGCAGGCACAGCCTCGTGCACCTGCCGCTTCTATTGATAGCTCAAAACAAGGGCTTCGCCCTTGACCCAGTGGCGTGGTTGACGGAAAGACGTAGGACGCTGGAATCGCCGAGCCGCTACGTTGTCGCTACGAGAATCATGCTCGCATCTTTTTTAGTAAGACTCTAACGAAGCGGTGCCTCAGACCATTCGAGGTGCCGCTCGGAAATGCTCCGCTGTCGCTCTGAAAACTTGACTCAACGTGAACATGTTCCCTGCAAAAGTAGTCTAACTGGACTGGGCCAAGTCTCTATAAGCCGCAAGGCGTTAGCCTCGGTTTTCCCCTGATTCGCAGGAACCGGGACTAACGCCCTGCGGCTCATGTGGATCACAGAAAAATGACGTTTCATCAAACCGGGGTTATCCAGCTAATCCAATGCCTGCCCCCCTCGCGAACGTCACGAAACACGCTCAAGCTTCGAAACACGTCCAGTGCCAACCCATTCAGCAACATAGATATCGCCGTTTTCAGCAAAGCAGGCGTCGTGTGGATGAACGAATTGACCGGCCAGCCATTGGTCAGGCTTCGTCCGCAAATCCTTCACCTTGCCAAGTCGATCAACGGCAGCTCCAAGGTGAGCAACCACTTCGTTCTTTTCGTTCAGCAAGGTTACTCTGGCTTTTAGTTCCGGCACCAGCATCAAATTTTTCCAGGTGTCGATATTAGCGGGCAGGCCGAATCCGGTCAACGTTTCCTGGTACTTTCCGTCCATGTCAAAAATCTGCAGAGTGTTATGAGCTCGGTCCGTCACAACAATGGATGGCACTCTTCCGGGGCGTTTATCCACCCACAAACCGTGAGCCGTCGCAAACTTGCCTTCACCTTCGCCAGCACCGCCAAAACAGCTGACCCAGTTGGCATCTTTGTCGTAGCGATGAATCTGGAATGAACCATAGCCGTCTGCCAGCAGAAATCCGCCGTCATCAAGGAAGCCAAAGTTTGTGGGCAGAAACCCTTTTCGGTTCCATGTTGCCTGTGTGCTGGTATCTTCACCCGCTGCGTAAACGCCGGATTCCATAGGAGCTTTGCGGAACCAGACAATTTCGCCAGTTAGCGTCATCTTGGCGAAACACTTGACCTGCTGATAAGCAGCTACGTACAAAAACTCTTCGCCGCCTTCGTCGCGAACTTCGATACCATGGCCACCGCCCTGAAACTGGCTGCCAAAGGCCCGGACGAACTTTCGATTTGCATCGAAAACAAAGATTGACGGATGATCTTTCTGCTCTTTGCGACCTTCATGAATGACATACAGGTTTCCAGCCTTATCGACGGCGACGTTGTGAGTCGTCTGCCAGTTGTATTTGTCGGGCAGCATGGGCCAATCGTGGCGAACTCGAAACTTGTACTCGCCTTCTCCCACAATTACTTCGTCGCTTGTCCGACTGGCGGTGAATGCCATGGGAGCCCCGGCGATAATAGCCGCCCCGGCAGCTGCCGAAGAAATGAATTGCCGACGAGTCCTTTGGTTTTTGTGCGTCATATCTGAAATGCTCCTGGCCTGCGTGGCTTATATTGCAAATATCGCGGTAGCCACCGCGAAGAAGAAGTCGCCTGAACCTCAAAATCGTACGGAAGCCGATGTTGAAATCAAAGCGTGGCCTCAGAATTGCGACAACAGCGTCTTAAACGCGATGCTGTTTAAACCAGACGACCGCTGATGGATTCTGGCCGCAGGATGTACGTACTTCAGCAGCAGGCACGTTGAACTTGGAAACAGTTCATTAAACTGATCAGGCGCGCGAGTAAACAAAAAAGACTCCGCCTGCCTGATGACAAACGGAGCCCTTAGGAAAGTTGACTCGCAGAAAGAAGCTTGAGAAGAACTAACGTCATCTCCATATGAATACGCGAGTCTTGTCCGGAACTTTCGAATTGGAATTGGTTTGGAAAATACGCCCAGTGCAAGTAAGCAGCTGGAAATGATTGCAGTCGCCGGACAGCGATTGAATTAGCAGCTCGTGTGCCATTTTGAGAATAATTGATGAAAACGGAAAATTGTTCAAACACATTCGCGGGTCAGATTCAAATTTGAATCAAAAATCCAGCAAAACATGATCTGGCCGAAATCAGAACGTGCCAGAAGTGCAGGAAACCTAAGTCACCCCAAGGACAACATCGAAAAGCATTTGCCGCAATGTGCGCGGCCCAAATTGCGGAAGTGTTGCGAAATGCACAACAAATGGGGCTGCTTTGCGGCAATTCCCCGAACGCTTCCACCGCGACCCAGCGACACCAATCTGCCTATTTCAACTCATGACAAGATGCCTTCTTCACGACAGTCTGCGATTCCCGTTTGCACTCCGATGGCCTAAGATGCGTGTGCGAAGATCCGTTTCGCCAGTGAATCTCGTTGATCGGCAAGGATGCCACCATGAAAATTCGAAGTGGAATTGCGAACTGGCTGATCGCCAGATTCGGAACATGGGCTTTGAAAGCCTTGTTTTTGACCGTTCACGTCGACCATCGGAAAGTGGTCGAAGACGGTACGCCCTACAAGGCGGCAGTCGGCAGCACTCGCTACTGTTTCTGCATGTGGCATGACGCAATTGTTGCCGCCGTGTTTTCCCTGAAGACCCATAAACTGGCAGGCCTCATCAGCCGTCACCAGGACGGGTCCTATCTGACTCACGCGGTTAAACTTGTTGGAATAACGCCTGTTAGAGGTTCCGCCAGTCGTGGTGGAGCTCAGGCGACTCGCCAACTGATTGATCAACCAGACCTGCACGTCTGCATTACTCCCGATGGCCCCCGAGGTCCTCGGCGAGTTATGAAAGACGGAATCGTGTACCTCGCATCTCGCACCGGTCGCCCGATCGTTCCGACAACACTGGTCTCCACAAAGTATTGGTCGATTCCCGGCGGATGGTCGGACATGATGATTCCCAAACCGTTTTCCCGACTGCTGATGATTGCCGGCGCACCGATCGAAATTCCGGCGGAAATCAGTCGGCAGGAAATCACACGCCTGACCGAGGAAGTTCAACGAGAAATGGACAGGCTTCACCTGTTGGGACACAGGCTGATTCGCGGCGACGAATCCGTAACGCCTTTGATACCGCAAATTGGCGTCTATCCAAATGACCGATTGCCCAACGAAGCTGACCTGAAGATATTCAAGGACGCGGCTTAGTTTTCCAGCAGCGGACGATGGTGGAACCAGACGCTGAAGAAGGAAGTAATGCGGCCAAAACAACGTTCGCTGTTTCGCAGCCAACCTCCCCCTGGGCAAGTCGATCAGCAGTCACCCGATTGCGAACAAACCCATGTTGGACACATGGGCGACGCACTGACCACGCTTAGCAGACTTCCGGGTCTCAAGAGTTTTCAGGTTCTGAGCGGAATTTGAAAGGTTGGCCTTTTCGCAGCAATCCGCATGAGGTTTAATCGGTGGACGGTGACGTTGAATTTGCGGCCAGGTACGCGAACCATCAAAGTCAGGTTATCCGCAAGCAATTTCAGCATAGCATTGCCCTGCAGACTACTTCCGAAACTCTTGGCGTTCGTCGCTGCGGCGTACGTTTTTTAGCGATCCTAAGAGTTGCACTTCCTCACTCAGGATAAAACGCGTGGATTCCTCGCGCCCGCGATTAGTTGTGTCCGGAACACCGGACGACGCCAGAACACAGTTCTGCGAAATTTTGGGCGACACAATCGATGTTGTCCTACCGGAGACTCCCGGCGCAGAGGATGCTGAGGGCCTGCTGTTGCTGGGAAGCGCCAAGGGCCGGTTTCGAGACATTCAGCTATGTCTGGACGGCTTTCTTGATGCTGTTCCTGATGGGCTTGTACTGATCGATTCCAACGGCGTCATTGTGTGGCACAATGCAAGGTTTCAGCAATTTACTGGTGTTGACCAAAGCGTGGTTGGTCAGACATTTTTGAATTCTCTGGGATCACCTGAATTGCTCAGCCCGCTGCCAGTTTCACTTCAGCCACAGCCTGACGAAACTGTAAAGGCCATCTACAAAACGGGCGAACGTACATTTGTTTCGATCCGAGCGGCCCGATCAACTGAGTGGTCTGACGCTGACTCATCGAAAAACTTCACTGCGATTGTTATTCGCGACGTCTCTGAAGAGATTCTGGAAAACCAAAAACGCGAGGCGATTTACAAAGCCGGCATCGAACTTGGGGACCTGTCTCCTGATGAAGTCACTCAAATGTCACACGCGGATCGTACTGATCTGCTGAAAGAAAAAATTCTGGAATACTCCCAGGACATTCTGGGCTTCGAAACCATCGAAATTCGAGTACTGAATCCGGATACCGCTGAGCTGCTTCCGCTGCTGGAAATCGGCATGCAGCAGGAAGCCGCCACAAGAAAACTTTTTGCCGCACAGACTGGCAACGGAGTCACAGGGTTTGTCGCCGCAACTCGGCAAAGCTATCTTTGCGAAGATACCAAGCGGGACGCAATGTACCTTAGCGGAGCCGCAGATGCCCGCAGTTCACTCACCGTGCCTTTGGTCATGCATGAAGAAGTTCTGGGCACGTTTAACGTAGAAAGCCCCGGCGCGAAAAGCTTCGACCGGAAAGACCTGGATTTCCTTGAGGTCTTTGGTGGAGTTGTCGCTATGGCCGTTAACCAGTTGCAGCTGTTGGTTGCCGAAAAAGTGGTAACGGCAGCCGAAAGCTCTGTGCGACTTCGTAGAGAGGTCGCTCTTCCAACGGACGATATACTTTCCACCGCAACGGCGATTCTGGAAAAGTACATCGGACACGATCCGGACGTTTGCGAAAAGCTGCAGCGAATCGTTGATAATACTCGCAAGATTCGCGGCCAGATCGAACGCGTTTCAGAAAACACAGACTCCGCGGAGACCGGATTTCGCAGTTGCGCCATCCGAACAAGGATTGAGCGTCCGGCTCTTCAGGGAAAACGAATTCTGGTTGTGGATAGCGACGAATCGGTGCTCACTTCAGCTCACGAACTTCTGGAGCAGCACAGCTGCATCGTCGAAACGGTTCGGTCGGGCGAAGCAGCCTGCCAAATGGCTCGCAGCCATCCCTACGACGTCGTGCTTACGGACATCCATTTACCCGACATGAACGGGTACGATTGCTTTTGCAAGATTCAGGATATCCATGACCACTTACCCGTTATTTTAATGACGGGTTTTGGTTACGACAGCGGGCACTCAATTGTCAAATCGCGTCAACGAGGCTTAAAGTCCGTGCTGTACAAGCCGTTTCGCAGAGAGCAACTGCTAACGGAAGTCGAAAAGGCTGTTACGCCGCCGCCGCCACATCAATAGAACAAGCCTAAGGCAATAACTCTTCAGGTTTCACGCTCGCACGTCAATTGCAACTACGTGCATGCGAAAATGCGTGACGTTTGGGGAGGCAATCACTACTCGGCAAAAAACGAGCTCACAGCACTGCGCCGCATTAAGCCGAGTTAATTGTTTTCCGTGCAGAATCAGCATCGCGACTGCTGTCAGAATTCCGCTATCAGAAGCGGCAACATGCCAGTCGCATCAGATTCAGCGGGCAACTCTATTCAGCTTTAGGTTGCTCAGACGATTCGCGTTTGATCGCCTCATAAATTTCTTCACGGTGGACTGTCACGTCTCGGGGAGCATCGATTCCAAGACGAACTTTGTCGCCTCGAATTTCAATTACCATCAATGTGATGGAATCGCCGATTACAATCTTCTCATCTTTTTTTCGACTAAGTACAAGCATTTCAAGTCCCCGGTCAATCTTTCTTCTTGAACGATCGCCGCCCGTCCCCAGCATCGTCAACTGCTACAGTCGCAGTCAACAGGGCAAGCCGTGCCAAATTAAGAACGCAGTGTCCGTCTGTTATGGACGCCATCCGTCCGTCGCGTTTGAGTCTAAGGCACTAATTCGGTCAGACGCGATGGCTTTCTGCGAAAATTGCCGCACTGCGAACTCTATCCCTGCAAGTTGTGCCGGTTTGTTCCTACAGCAACGCCTTTGACGCATCCTGATGTACTAAATGTAACAATGGTGACGGCAATTCCGTTTTGGAAAATTCAGCCTGTACTGACTACTCCTGATGCCCTCGAAATCAGGCAACAGCTAACCGTAGGTACATCAATAAACGATCGTGGCACGCTCATGCGAAGGACTGTTTGATTCCGTCAATGAAACTCGGACGCACTCCGACGTTGAAAACGAACCGTCTATTGAGCATAAATGCCATGAGCCCGTCCAGCTGGACCTGTTCTTAGTACAATCCGGCAACTCAAAGCAGATTTGCGAACTGAACTGAACCATGCCCCAAGCTAAAAATATCGCCGACCGCCTTCGTCATGCCGCCCTGGCCACACCGCATCAAAAGGCGGTTGTCTTTCCGGAAGGTCGCGATTCGGCTGGCAGAGTCTCCTACACTCACCTGACGTTTTCGCAACTCGATCAGGAAGCCGACCATATTGCCAAAGGACTGATCAGTCTGGGAGTACGGCCAGGAAACCGCCTGGCGATGTTTGTACCGCCATCGCTGGAATCAATCGCACTTACGTTCGGAATTTTTCGCTCCGGAGCAGTGTGCACGTTGATTGATCCGGGCATGGGTCGATCCAACGTGTTCCACTGCCTGGATCAGTCAGAACCACATGGGTTCATCGCCATTCCGTTGGTTCACTTTGTTCGTCGCCTGAAATTTCGACGTTACGCCAAGGCACGGCTTAATATCGTTGTGGGCCCCAAAAACAGGCGACTCGGCTGCCCCTCGTATTGCGAACTGGTCAAGCTTGGACAAACGTCTCACGTCGAACTACCGCAAACACTGGCAACAGATCCGGCTGCCATCATCTTCACCAGCGGCAGCACCGGGCCACCCAAAGGAGTTCAGTACGAACACGGCATGTTCGATGCCCAGGTTGACCTGATTCGCGATCGATTTGGAATAGAGCCGGGGGAAGTCGATCTGCCTGGCTTCCCATTGTTCGCCTTGTTCAATACCGCAATGCAGGTCACAACGGTGATTCCGGATATGAATCCGACAAAGCCAGCGCTGGTTGATCCCGTTAAAATTCTGGAAGCCATCAACAATCAGCACGTCACACAGGCGTTCGGGTCTCCCGCACTGTGGAACACGGTTGGAAGATACTGCGAAAAGCACGCTATAAAACTGCCTACACTTCGTCGAGTTCTGTCAGCCGGAGCACCTGTCCCCAATCATGTACTGCGGCGCATGACGAATGCATTATCGGAAGACGCTGATATCTTCACACCGTACGGCGCGACGGAATGCCTTCCGGTGGCGTCTATTGGAGGTCGACAGGTATTAAAGGAAACGGCTCAACAAACAGCGACCGGTGCTGGCACATGCGTTGGCACGGTGTTTGATGGCATGGAAGTCCGAATCGTGAAAGTCACGTTCGAACGGATCGAAAACATCACTGACGCACAGCAATGCAGTCATGGAGAAATCGGTGAGATCATCGTCAAAGGCCCAGTGGCGACTCGAGAATACTTCCGCAGACCCGAAGGAACGACGCTCGCCAAAATCAAAGATGGCGACACGTTTTGGCATCGCATGGGTGACACGGGCTACTTCGACCAACAGCAACGACTTTGGTTTTGCGGAAGAAAGGCACACATCGTATTCACGTCCAATGGGCCTCTGTATTCCGTCCGCTGTGAAGCGATTTTTAATCAGCACCAGAGCATCTACCGTTGTGCGTTGGTCGGCATCGGTGAATACGGGCAGCAAGTTCCCGTGATTGTTGCGGAACCAGAAAAGGGTGCCTTCCCACAAGACTCAGCCGCGGAAAATCTGCTGCGCACACAACTGCTTGAACTCGGCTCGGAAAATAAACTAACGCAGGGTATCCAGAAGATTCTGTTCCACAGATCACTGCCCGTTGATACTCGACACAACGTTAAAATCAACAGAGAAGCCCTGGGCGAATGGGCGGCAAAGCAGCCGATCAGCTAGATACGGTGCCCGCGAGAGCCTTTTGGAAATCGCACCCAACATGCTAAGCAGTTTAGCTAACGAACAGACCTCACAGCCTGTTCAAACAGATGCTTCACAGCTCGACCGCTGATCGTTTCGTCGTTCATCAGTGCGTCAGCAATCAATTGAATTGCCCTTGCGTTCGATTCGTCATTCAGAACGTGTTCGGTCTTATCCAACATCCGGCGAGCCAGCTTGTCCAATTGACGTTCGCTGGTCGCTCGCTTTTCCAACAGGCGTCGTACGGCTCGCAAATCCTGCGATGCACCTTCCTGGCAATAGCGATTTGTTACATGACTTTCGCCCACCATGCCTGCCAGCAGAATCAAAACTTCATCTTCCAGTTCATCTTTCGACGATTTGGTGCGTCCCTTCTGAATCTTGCAGGCCCCCAACCGACTGCCGCCAGTCTGTAGTTGTGCGGGAGAAATCGTCACCTTTTCAACCGGACGACCGATCAGATAGGCCATCACGGCATGCCCCGCTTCGTGATAGGCGGTCGCCTTCAGGGCCATGAGTTCCGATTTTGAAACCAGACTGTCGCTGGGATTCGGGATAGAGTGATCGTCATTCATTGCGCAAGGTTACAAAATCAGCGGCGTGATTGCATCAGTTCAACAATTTGTTGACGGTCCGCTTCCGAAGGCAGACCGTAACCGTTCTCATAGCCGAACAGATCGGTAACCGTGCGAGCTCCAAAATGCCCGTCCATGATTTCCAGATCGTCAGCCGTCACCAGTGCGGGGTGAGGAACTCCGCAGGCTCGACTTAGCGCGATGATTTCTTTACGAAGATTCAGCACATAGTTGGCAACCCGAGCTGACTTGAGAGTCGGATCGAGGCCACGAATCAGCCAGCGATTCTGTGTGGCAACACCCGTTGGGCAATGATTGGTTTGACACTTTTGAGCCTGAATGCAGCCAACAGCCAGCATGGCTTCTCGGGCGACATTCACCATGTCACACCCCAAAGCAAACGCAAACAACGCAGATTCCGGGAACCCCAGTTTCCCAGAACCGATCATGACAATCTTCTCTGAAACGCCACGTTCACGCAGCGTTCGTTCGACCAGGCTAAACCCCTTTTTAAACGGGCGAGCAACATGATCAGCGAACACCAGCGGCCCCGCACCAGTGCCACCCTCTCCACCATCAATTGTAATAAAATCAGGAGCACGATTAGTTGTATCAATCAACCTGGCAAGATCGTACCAAAAGCTCATTTGCCCGACGGCAGACTTTATGCCAACTGGCAAGCCGGTCTCATCGGCGATCTGTTCAACAAAATCAAGCAGCCCATCGGCATTGCGAAAGGCCGTATGAGCCGCCGGGCTGACACAATCGCGATCCATGGGAATGCCACGAATTTCAGCAATCTCTTTGGTGATCTTCGACTGCGGAAGAATTCCCCCAGCTCCTGGCTTTGCGCCCTGGCTTAGCTTTATTTCAATCGATGTCACCTGAGGACACCTGGCGATCGTTTCTCGCAACTTGTCTAAGTTGAAGCTGCCGTCAGAGGATCGACAGCCGAAATAGCCAGTGCCGATCTGCCAGACAAGGTCGCCGCCGTGGAGATGATAGGGTGAAATTCCGCCTTCACCGGTGCTTTGCAGACAACCGGCCAATGCTGCTCCCTTATTCAAAGCCGCCACCGCCGGCGCACTTAGCGATCCATAACTCATGCCCGAGATGTTCACGACAGATGCTGGTCGAAACGCTTTCCTTCGCTGCCGATAGCCTCCCAAAACCTTAGCGCAGGGAAGCCTGTATTCGGGATCGTAGCCCGGGTCGCCTTTGTGCGGCGCCAACATCGGAAAGGTGTTGTGATTGATAATCAGATAGTTCGACGATCGCTCCATCTCGCTGTCTGAACCGAACCCGAAATAGTTGTTCTCCGCTTTTGCAGATGCATAAACCCAACTACGCTGGTCGCGAGTGAAAGGACGCTCTTCATCATTACTGGCAACAATGTACTGACGAAATTCCGGACCCACCGATTCAATCAAAAATCGGAAGTGTCCCAGCACCGGAAAATTGCGAAGAATCGCGTGCTTCTTCTGCGTGACATCGTAGATCGCAACCAGCAGAACAATCGTGAAAAAAATCCCGGCAACAGTCATCCAAAACATGTCCAACTACCCAGCAACAGGATGGCACTCAATCACAATTCAAACTAAACCGAAAAACACGACTACAGAATGCTTTCGTAATCTTTTTCAATTCGCGTCAGATCCAGATGACGCAGAAAATTGGAATAGCACATCCAGGCGCTCAAAGCATGCACGTCTGCAAACTGAGCGGGGACAAATTTGGGAGGAATCACCAATCCCTCTTCCACTGCGTTTTGAAGTGGCTTTAAGTCGGCCAGAGTTGCCTTGCCGCAAAACAACATTGGAATGCGGTTTAGTCGCCCCCGTCGCACGGCAATGCTGATGTAGTTATACACCAGCACGAACCCTTTACTGTAGCTCAGGTCCTTCGTAAAGGGGCCACCCGCTGGTATACTACCCCGGAAGATGCGGGAAGCCAGGCTGAAGCTGTCATGTTCCTGATAGTTCTGACTGCGAAAGAATTCGTAAACCTGCAGGAAGTCGGCCCCATTTTCCGCCATGGCAACTCCGCGAATTCGGTTGGTCACTCTGCGAACTCGGTCAGGAAAAGAGCTCAACGTAACAAGCTCCGTAAGGATCGCCAGCCCCTCCTGAGTCACTGTGGAAGACGGCGGCCCCTTGCTTAGAAACGTACAATACGGCTGCTGAACTCCGTTTAACGTTGTGCCCAAATGCACCCATCCTTCATGAACTTCCAGCAGGCGTATATCGCGAACATTAAACATCGCTCCCTTGCGCAGTTTGATGTAGTCTGCCCCCGCCGCAGCATCTGCCACAATCCCGTCGCTTAGCTGCACGCGAATTGGCTGATCTGTGTTTGGCATCGATTCGTTCAGCCGCTGCTGCAGCATCTGAACCGCATCTTCAGCCGGAATCGATCGTTGTTCTGTTAGCTCCGGACTATGCTGTTCAATAGAATCCAGAGCCTCCGACATCATCCGGCCAAGGTCTGCCAGCGTTGGCTCACCAGCGTAAAACACATCGTCTGCGCTGCCGTACAAGTCTCGAGACTTGCGAGTGAAGGCCGGAGTTCCTCGCGCTGCCAACATCTCAATAACGATTTCATACTCGCGACACATCCGCCGCATAATCACGGCAATCGGGTTGTACTCACCCAGCTGCCTCTGGATGTCGAGCTCCAGTTCTTCCAGTTCCGTCAGCTTCTTTTCCACGTCAAATGGCAGTGGTCGATCGACGTAGTACTGCTGATTGACGGCAGGTAGTTCTCGACACTTCTGAGCGAAGAACTGCTGCTCTATGGTTTCATCCCACTTAATCGCATCCAGTACTCGAATTTCCTGCTGGGCGCGAACAAGTCGGTCCGACAGCTGCCGAACGGTTTCGTGGTATCGTGTTTGTTTACCGGAAATCTCAGACATATCATCATCCATCCGTGATTGAATTTCACAGAGTTATAGCTGATCGCAGGTCGCCGTAACGTCATCAAGTGCAAGAACCTTTAAAAGTTCCGACAGCAGGTTTTCGAAACGGACTGCCCGGCTGGAGTTGGAGACGTGTTTCTCCACAGATTTCCAGCATGCCTGAGTGTCGCTGAAAAGCGGCTATTCAACAGAAACGCCAAACAGCCAACCAATCAGCGATGTGGTTGCCATGGCAGCCAGCCCCCAGAATGCAACTCGCGACGCGGCTTTCAACACTCCCGCCCCGCCAGCCCAGGCCGAGAGTCCACCCAACACTCCAAGTGAAGCAACTGTCGCCACCACAACACTGCTCACCATGTACGAACGAGGTACAAACACAACAACCAGCAATGGCAAAGCGGCTCCTACTGCAAACGAAATTGCTGAAGCAAAGGCGGCCTGAATAGGTCTTGCCGCAAGCTCTTCGGTAATTCCTAATTCATCGCGCAGATGGGTTCCGAGTGCATCAAATTCCGTAAACTTGATGGCCACCTGTTTTGCAAGATCTTCGTCCAGACCACGACCAATGTAGATGTTCGTCAGTTCGATAAGTTCCGCTTCCGGTGTTTCTTCCAGCTCTTTCGCTTCTCGCGCCCGATCCGCGTTTTCCGTGTCAGCCTGAGAACTCACCGAAACATATTCGCCAGCAGCCATCGACATGGCTCCCGCTGTCAGTCCAGCAATGCCAGCCAGTAAAATGCCCTTGGGATCAGCGTCTGCGGCGGCAACTCCAACAACCAAACTGGCCACGGAAAGAATGCCATCATTCGCACCAAGCACGGATGCTCGCAACCAGCCAATGCGGTCTGAGCGGTGATTTTCTTTATGTATCATCCAGACCACTGTAGCCGGAATCTCACCGAAAGAAAAACTCATCACAACGCCACGTGGAAAACCCAGCCGATCATCCAGCTTGCAGCGTGAACGAATTTTGACCACCGCCTGTTCAACGGGACATTTTTCCCCGTGGGGCAAAATGCCTCGCTAAACCTGAAACTGCTGACGACCTGCAGCCAACGACGCGGATTCACCGGAAAAACGCTGATCGCGACAACCTATTAGCAAGAACGGGGCCATCTGCCACGTCCTGAACTCCGCTTCGAAAACCGGCAATGTCCGAATTTTGCTTAGGTTCCGGCAAAATCCGACTTTGGCATAACGTGTGCTTATTCAATCTGCCAGTCAGCAAAGTTGTGTGCTGAGACAGGATGTTCGGAACAGGCCTGACAATGCCGCTGTCAATAACTGATGAGACATCTGGTAACGCCGAACTCATCAGCCCAACACCAGCACGAATGACGAAACCGACCTTCCATAAGACTACCCAAACACAAAAAAAATGTACCAACAGGAGACAAGTGTTATGAAACGTAACTCAAGAAATTGGATCGTGGCAGCACTAGTGCTGTCGGCCATTGCCGTCGGAGCCACTTTGTTTAACCACGAAAGTGGACAAGCAAACGCTGGCACCGCAATCAACTGGAATACAGCCGCCACATCAACCACTGCCGTCGCCAACGACTCAGTATCTCAAAGCCACGCGAAATCGCTTTCGAACGCGTTCCGCAGTGCCTCCGGAAAAGTGCTGCCTTCGGTTGTTACGATTCGGTCGACTGCATCCGCTTCTAAAACCGGCAACGTTATGCAGGAAGGAAATCTTCCGGAAGAACTTCGCAACCATCCGATGTTCAAACGCTTCTTCGAAGACATGCCCGAAAGCCGTCTAGCTCCTCGTGGTCGCGAACAGTCTGGCATGGGGTCCGGAGTGATCATTGATTCGTCGGGCATCATTCTAACAAACAACCATGTTGTGAATGGAGCCGACAAGCTGCTGGTAAAAATTCACGATGGTCGCGAGTTTGAAGCCACAGAATGGAAGACCGACCCTAAAACCGATATTGCCGTTGTTAAAATCGAATCAAAAACAAGTCTTCCAGCGGCCACGATTGGCAACAGTGATGGACTGGAAATCGGCGACTGGGTCATTGCCGTGGGAGCACCGTTTGGTCTTGATGAAACCGTAACCGCAGGCATCATCAGTGCGAAATCACGCGGCATTGGCATTACGGATCGTGAAGAATTTCTGCAGACAGATGCTGCGATAAATCCGGGAAACAGTGGCGGTCCGTTGGTAAATCTTGATGGAGCGGTTGTTGGCATCAACACAGCAATCTCCACCACAAGCGGAGGCTATCAGGGAATTGGTTTTGCGATTCCAGTTAACCTGGCTCGCTGGGTCGGTGATGAACTAATGGCGCACGGAACGGTTCAACGAGCATTTCTTGGAGTCGGCATTCAAGCCATCGACGATACGCTTTCAAAGCAACTGGGGCTCGATACTGTCAAGGGAGCGGTTGTGACAGACGTCCGAAGTGGAAGTCCAGCGGCAAAATCCGGCCTGCAAAGTGGTGATGTGATTGTCGAATTTGATGGAACTGCAATTCGCCGTCCCAGAGACCTGCAAGGTCAGGTTGAGCGTGCGTCTTTGACTGAAGCACATGAAGTCGTGGTCATTCGCGACGGCAAACGAACAAAGCTATCCGTTACTGTTCAAGCTATGCCCGACAACGTGGCGTCTATCGGTCAGTCTCAGGAAAGCAGTTCCGATCCGTCATCAAGTGCACTGGGCCTGCAGTTGTCAGAACTGACAGCGGATGTTGCCAGTCAACTTGGTATCGAAGGCACGAACGGACTGGTCGTCACTGGCGTCAAGTCCGGAAGCCCAGCGGACAGAGCGGGCCTGAGCGATGGAATGGTGATTCTGAAAGTCGGCCAGGTGTCCGTAAAAAGTCTGGCAGACTTCAAGGCGGCCATTGATGCCGCATCCGACAGCGACGGAATCCTGATGTTGGTCAAGTCTGGCGAGTCAGCTCGGTTTGTTGTGGTTAGAAAATAACCATCCAGATGTTCTGCACCGCCCGCAACCTTTTGCGGGCGGTACACAGGCTGCTCACGTGATTTGTCGTTGTCACACCAGCGACACTGTCCGGACAAGCTAAAACAAGCACAACAGTAGCTCGCAGACCGTGAACGAACGCCCCTCAAAAATCTAAGGAGCTAAGAATGATTGCGACACCTCTTGCAGATCTGAAAACGATCGCAACCACACCAATTGAATTCATTGACTCGACAGACTTCAGCAAACCCGATGCTCAGAAAAAAATTCTAAGTTCGCCTCCAGCTTCGCTGCCAAATCGAAAGCTGAGTCCCAGCAACAACGAACTTGGCGTTTATCTGGGCGATAAATGTCGTTTACCGCTGCTCACCGCCGAGCAGGAACAGTTCTACTTCCGACGGATGAACTATCTTAAATGGCGAGCTGAAATGCTTCGACGTTCGTTAAGCATCAATCGTCCATCTGTGAAAAAACTAAAACAAATCAACGCTGACCTGAATCTCGCCAAACAGGACTTTCAGCATATCATCGAACACAACCTCCGACTTGTCATCCCGTTGGCAATCAAAGCAGAACGCTTCGATATTCCTCGCTGGGACGGCATAAGCGAAGGCAACTCTGCGCTCATGCGTGCGGTCAATGGGTTTGACTATAAGCGAGGCTTCCGTTTTTCAACGTACGCAACCTGGGCCATCAAACGGTCTTTGCAAACTCTCGGCCGACGGAACCATCGCGACCGAAGCCGATTCACGCCCACAGAAAACGCCAGCATGGTCGCACTTCCCGAAGACAAAGAAAGCGTGACTGCAGAGGAAATCCGGCACAAGTCAACAGTTCAGACAGTAAACCGATTGCTTGACACACTTGACCAAAGATCGCAATCCATCCTTAGCCTTCGCTTTGGTCTTCAGGATGATCACGCCCCAATGACACTCAAAGACGTCGGCAAACAATTCGGCGTCTCCAAAGAACGAGTACGACAAATCGAAATGCACGCCTTAAAATCACTCAGAAACCAAATCGGCAATGCTGCACTGACGGAATAGAGCAACCAGCCCGAACGTCGCAATAAGTGTGGTCGCACAATGGCCTGACATCAGCCAACTGCAAAATGAATCAGTTGCGTGTGATCGCTTCGTCAAGATTTAATAGCGCGCGAGAGACTGAAATCCAGGCAGCAGCTTCAACGTGATCCGATACAGGCTGGTGTTCTGTGGAACTACTTTTTGATTGGCCAGCGATCAGCAATTCGTTCGCAGCATCAGGCGAAGACCTGTAAAAAGCGAAAGAACTTTCGAACAGTTCCTTAAACACGGCAACCTCTTTTTCATCCGGCTCGCGACTAAGCACAACCTCCATTGCAAACGCCAATCTTGTGTCAAAGGTCGTTGCCGAAGATTCCCTGATTATTCGCTGCGCCAATCCATTGGCGGCTTTCAGAAAAGTAGGATCGTTTAATAAAGTCAAGGCGGCCAGAGGCGTGTTGCTGCGGGGACGCTGAGCCGTACATTCTTCTCGAGATGGAGCATCAAATGCCTTCAACATTGGATGCAGAAATTGACGCTGCCAGTGCACGTATAATCCTCGACGCCATTGCCGCTCATCTGTGTGATGCGAATATTTCCGAACAGGAAAATTCAAATGCCGATAATAACCTTCCGGCTGATAAGGCTTAACACTGGGGCCACCAACCTTATCGACCAGCAGGCCAGAAACCGCCAAAGCCGAATCTCGAATCACTTCAGCCGGCAATCGGTAAGTTGACTGTCGAGCATAAAGTACGTTGCCCGGATCTTTCAGTCGAAGTTCGGGCGTCCAGTAAGATGCCTGCTGATAGGTCCTGCTGTTGACGATCAGCCGAATAACATGTCGAACATCCCAACCGCTCTTGACGAATTCCAAAGCCAGCTGATCCAGCAATTCCGGATGTTCCGGGGCCATCCCTTGACCGCCAAAATCATCAAGCACAGGTGATATCCCGTTGCCGAACATCAAATACCAAAACCGATTCGCGAATACTCTCGCTGTAAGTTTGCCAGCGCCGTGATCTGAATCGACAAGCCAGTTTGCCAGGTCAATTCGAGTCGCTCGCGGTTTGCCGCCGGAATCCACACTTCCCATGAATTCCGGTATCGCCGCGTTCACTATTTCACCACTATCATCCATCCAGTTTCCTCGGGGCAACAGCCGCATAATTCGAGGTTCTTTGGCGACGCTGATCATGGTCAGGCGAGCAGACCGTTCCAGGTCTTCAATTGCAAAACCCATTTGCTTCTGCTGTTCAATCAGCCCGGCATCGTCGGGAGCCAACTTCAATTGTGAGTCCAGCGTGGCCATTTGTTCTCGAAGCTCAGACAACTGTTCACGTTCTCGTCTGGAATGAACTTTGATCTCAGGCGGGCGTTTTGTAGGAAGAGCGTTGGTGCCAACTTTAAAGTGGCCATCTTCATCAAGGTCTGCAAAGAACGCCGCCAGGGAATAAAAATCTTTCGCTGTATAGGGATCGAACTTGTGATCGTGACATTGAGCACAGCCGACAGTCGCTCCCATCCAAACGGCGGAAACGTTGCGAACTCGATCTGCCGCATAGATTGAAAGGTATTCTTTGGGCTGCAAGCCACCTTCATGAGACGTCTGCAGCAGTCGGTTGTATCCAGACGCGATTTTGTCATCGATCGTTGATTCCGGAAGCAGGTCTCCTGCCAACTGAGCACGCGTGAACTCGTCAAATGGCATACCATCGGCGAATGCGTCGATCACCCAATCGCGATACGGTGAAATGTTATGATCCTGATCCCCGTGGTAACCAACTGTGTCGGCAAAACGAACCAGATCCAGCCAGTACATTGCCAGCCGCTCTGCAAAGGCGTCTGTTTGCAACAGGTCGTCAACAAGTTTGGCATACGCCGCTTCTGAAGGGGCCGCAAGAAAGGCAGCAACCGTCTGCGGCTTTGGTGGCAGGCCAGTCAGGTCGAAGTGCAAACGTCGAACAAGAGTCACCGGATCAGCATCCGGCGAAGGTCGAAGACTTTCCTGCTCAAGGCGAGCCAGAATAAACTGATCGATCCAATTGTGAGCCCAGCCGATTTGCTTCACGTTGGGAGCCGGTACATTCTGAGGCTCAACATAAGCCCAATGCTTTCGAAATTCCGCCCCCGATTCGATCCAGCGCCGCAGGATATCAACTTCCGATGCGTTCAGTTGCTTTCCCAAATGAGCCGGCGGCATAACAACATCAGGGTCTGAGTTGGTAATCCTTTGCATCAGTTCGCTGTGAGCCGGATCGCCGGGCTTTACAACCTGATATCCACCTCGATCCGCTGTGGCACTGCCGGAATCGTCCAGCCTCAGATCAGCTTCACGGTGTTTTGCGTCGGGGCCGTGGCAGGACAAACAACGATCGGACAGCAAAGGCCGCACTTCACGATTGAAATCCGGAGGTCCAAAGGCCGTCAAAACGTCAGAAAACGCAAGAAAAATGACGCAAACCGCCAGTGCCTTGCACAGCAAACCAAGCTGAATGGGACCAGAAACCGCCTTACGGAGGCCATTTTTTGCTTTAAACATCAGTTCTTTAAGGCGATTTAGCATGACCAGAGCGATATTGCCTGAGTTCAGGATTTTTGAGACCATTGTCGGTCCCACCTCATTATGAAGCCTCAATTGTCTGAGGATTTTCCGCCAAACGCAACGTGCGCCATCCGTCGCTCGTGCATTTCCTGAAACATGTCCCATTTCGTCAACGGACGACGGAAGAGTCATTTGCCTACTCCGGACCTCAACACATTCAAGCTCCCGTTGCTGCGACGACTTTTCGTCCTGGTGATCGCTGCTTGCCTGCCCGGGTGTCATATGGCACAAAAGACCTTCTCCGTTGATAAACCACGCTCTCATCGTACTGCAACCGATCACTTCGAAATCCGCAGCGATTTCCGCATCGCGAAAGATTCGCCGCTGGTGCTGGAACTGGAAGAACTGCAAAAGCAGATTACCTCCGCCCTGCAGTTACCAAAGCAAAGAGACCCGGTGGTTGTGTATCTGTTTTCAGACGAACAGACTTACCGAAACTACATGCAGACCACATGGCCAACTCTTCCGGCCAGACGCGCGTATTTTGTGGGAACCAGTCGAGAACTCGCAGTTTACTCATTCCACAGCGAAACAATACAGGAAGACCTGCGTCACGAATTTACTCACGGTCTGCTGCATGCATCATTAAACACAGTACCGTTGTGGCTGGACGAAGGACTGGCAGAATACTTCGAAGTTCGCGGGCGAGAAGTCGGGCGAGAACATTCCGGACACGTGAAGTATCTGCAAACAGCACGAGTCAACGGCTGGACACCGTCTTTGTATAAACTGGAGCAGATGTCTGACTTCCAGAAGATGACTCAGCAGGACTACGCAGAATCATGGGGATGGGTGCACTTCATGTTGCACACAAACGAGCAGACACGACAGGTACTGATTAACTACCTTGCCGAACTGGAAACAAGAACAGTCCCTGGCAAACTTCTGCCACTGCTGGAAAAAGCAGCTCCATCATACTACGACGGTATGTTGTCTCATGTGTCCAACATGTCGCGCGGTATCGAATTCGCCAGCCATACAACCCCTACGCGATAATGGCACTGTCCGCAGACAGCCGGACATAATGCGGATGGCACCACGAATTGAACCAGAAGTCTGTCGCAGGCGATAAGCTTCCTGCTGAAGTTCACCTTCCACGCGGGCAATCTGACTCTTCCGTATCGCACGCTGGCACGCGCACAAAACGCGGCCGCGCACAGAAGCCGCTGTTTCCCCAACAAGGGCTTCGCCCTTCACCCAGTGGCATGGGACGCAGAAAGACTTGGAACGCTCTAACCGCCCAGACGCTCCGTTGTCGCTGCGAGCACCGTGCGCGCATCATATTCAGCAAGACTCAAAAACGCACAAAGTCAACACAAAAAACACCTCGGCGTCAACATCGCCGAGGTGCATCAATTCAACTTACCAAAACAACTGGTACGGCAATCCGCCGCTTAACCAAAACCGAGTGACCGCGACACCCCACCAAAAAACTGATGCAAATCAATTTAGCTGAAGAACGCTTGCCGAAACTGCAGTTATTTTGCAGGTGGAGTCGGACGGAAGTTCCATTCCGGGCTGCCTTTCGGATCGGGCGTTTGCGTTGAATGGCCGAGCTTCAGTTGGTCGGTTGTCAGACCAAGATTTTGCCAATATCCCTGTTCCTTAATGAAACCGTAGAAACTGGGATAGTATGGATCAACAAAATCAACGTCTGCCTTCCTGGGCACTTCCTTATCCAACAGGAAATAGGCGGCATTAACGACGATACGTCGCAGGTCTTCAGAAACGAAGTCTACGGACGCTCCGGCTGTCGTACAAAACGAACGTCCTTCCCCATTTCCATCGGGCGTTTTGTAAGTGTGCAACCACGCCAGAGCCTGCATAGGCTCGTTCTTTTCACCTTCCACAATCTTTGAAGCAGGATCAAGCGTTTCAGTAACCGCACCGCGCATCAGGACGGTGTCTGAATCGGTGAGATGTGTCACACCATAAACGTCACTGGGAGCAAACACGTCGGCAACTCCGTTTAGAATAGCGTGTGAAGCATTCGCTTCCTCAATCACTCCGCGACAGCCTTCTTTTTTGTGATGTCCATGGTGACTCACCCATTGCTCACCCAGCACTTTTCGACCAAATTCACCAAAACCAATGCCTCCAAACGATCCGTTGCCGTTGAACGCATGCGTGGCTGTTCGGATACCAATGACTGGTTTCCCGGCGTTCAGAAATTTCGCAATGTGAGCCGCCTGAGTTTCATCGGGCTGACGAAATCGAGTACCAATAATCATCAAGTCAGCAGAATCCAGTGCCTCAAGTCCGCGTAGCCCCTTCGAATTATTCGGATCGATATGGCTTGCCCCGTCAGGCCCAAACGCAAACAAAACCGTACACTTGAAACCATGCTTTTGGCTAAGCAATTTGGCCAGCATCGGCATCGTTTCTTCGGTTCGATACTCTTCATCGCCCGCAATCAACACGGCATGTGGAGCATCACCCTGAACGTTCTTTGCTTCAAAAACCAGAGTATCATCAGCAAACAGGTTGCCTGCACAAACGGAGGCGATGATTGCAAAAACAGTAGTCAACTTCATGGTAGATTATTCCAACAAGGGCGCGGCCCCTGACCCAAAATCGAGCTAACCTGCGGAAACACTCCGTGGTCGCTCATCAAAACACAATATCAAACTGTAACAAACAGTCATTCGGCAAATAGCTCACTCACCCGCAAGCGGCCTGATTGAAACTACGGCACCAACAGATATTCCAATCGTCTTTGAACGGAGTCGTTCTTCCTGACCGACGGCTTTAGCATTTGTGCCGTAATGGGGAAATCGTAGCCTGGTTTTGCGTCACGCAAAAGTGCGACAGAATTAAGAATTAAGCCAGCTTCAATGCCGGAATCCGATTCCTGAAGAGCTTTCGCGAACACTGCCTGCGGCTCCGCAGCGCGCAACAGTCCAAGGAATTCTGCAGCTCTGATTCTTACAAGAATGACTTCATCGTTTTCCGCGATCTGCTTTGCCTTTTCGACAAACGTTTCAGCAGCTGCCCCGTGAGCACTGCAGACGATCAATCCCCAGTATCGAGTCATTGGATCAGCAGATTCCAAAGCCGCAGCGATCCGACCTTTCGCTGTATTGAAAGACTCAAGACTTAAGTCTGCAATATCGACAAGCTTACCAATATCATCCTGCATTCGTTGCCCAAACGCCACTGGATTACCAAACGCTTTTTCAGCTAAAACGCTCTCAGGATAAAAGCTCAGGTCCGGCATAGCCTTCTCCCTGGCGACTAACGAAGCCCGCAGCGTTTTCAGAGAGTCCGCATATTCCGGATTCTTCGACAGATCGTTCACTTCATGCGGATCCGCTTCAATATCGAACAATTGCTCTGCTGGTCGAGCCCTGAAAAAATGGCTCTGAACATCATTCAGCTTGCCAGCATCGAACAGTTCCCGCCACTCCTGATAGGCCAGCATTTTGTAGCGATAAAAGTTGTAAAGACCATCGGAATTGAATGGTTGATAATTGCGGACATATTCAAAACGCCCCTTCCGAAGCGTACGAACGAAGTCATATTTTTCATCAAATCGATCTGCGTAGCCAAACGCTTCATCACGTTGATCAACTTCCAACTGTGTCACGCCTTCACCCAAAAATGGCTGACCGTCAACGCCTGAAGGAACTTCAACACCTGCCAGATTCAAAACCGTCGGGCCAAAGTCGACAAAGCTGACAAACCCCTGTTGCCGACCACCTATTTCCGCATCAACAAGATGCTTCCACCTATCCGGAACTCGCACCACGAGCGGCACGTGCAATCCACTTTCATAGGCGTAACCTTTTCCACGAGGCAGAACTCCACCGTGGTCGCCAAAATAGAAGATGAATGTATCTTCCAGCAGCCCATCTTTCGTCAGCTCATCAACTACGTTACCGATCTGCTGATCCATCTGCATCATGCGATCATAGTACCGAGCATAGGTGTAGCGAAACGTGGGAGTGTCCGGGTGATATGGAGCTACGAAAACGGAATCAGGATCGGTGCTTGTTTTTTCCGACGCCATTATTTTTGGCGAAAAATGCAACGAACTCTCATGGCAGACAGCGAAGCTTTCCATGTAGAAAAACGGCTGACCTTCTTTACGAGCACGCCAGGAAGCTTTCCCAGACGATTCATCCCACACGTTTTTTCCAGCAGTGGCGTTGTAGTCTGTCTTTCTGTTGTTGGCGGTATAGTAACCTGCGTTTCGCAGATATTCAGGAAACATTCGCACACCGTCCGGCATCGGCACCTCCACGGATCGGCGATGATATTGAGTACCAATCCGAGGACCATAACAACCCGTCGCCAGCGTTGTACGAGCAACACTGCAAACGGGAGCGTTTGAGAAAGCGTGATCATAAATCAAGCCGTGTGCCGCAAGCTGTGCGATACGAGGTGTTTCCGCTCCGTGTTCGTGAAACAGTTTCATAAAGTGAATCGAATTGTCTTCGGAAACCAACCACACCACGTTCGGGCGTTCAACGGCAAACGTCGACTTGATGGCAACCAGGCTTAACAACACAAAAACACAAGCACGTAATCTACAGATCATCGGTACCAGAAACTCCTCAAAACAGATCACTGAAACGCAGAAGCAACGCTGCTTCGAGCGAATCCAGCCCAGACGATAAAATTCGTTTTCGCAGCAATAAGCCGCCAACGACTATCCCAATACACATTCAATCGCTGTGCCAAACGCTGAGTATGGTGGTTGCATCCATGGAACTCCAGCCAAACGCAAGTCCGGAAGAAAACCGGGCTGATTGTTCGCAAATCAGCCTTATCTTGGCTCAGCCCGCTGAAACAGCACGAAGCCTGGACCGGAAACGATTTCGGTTAACCAATCAGGAACGGCGGCAATACTGTTCGGCACGGCAAGTGCTGATAGTTTGATTCAGTGGTGTCAGTCC
>ERZ887942.81-NODE-81-length-75484-cov-14.628061_pt1 | contig 75484 bp, 61 predicted proteins | sample MGYA00521099_ERZ887942 | MGnify/ENA primary metagenome ERZ887942 (study PRJEB32303, sample SAMEA104408605) | aquatic metagenome | biome: Brackish water; feature: Pelagic; material: water | place: Baltic Sea | collected 2014-06-07T06:48:00 | depth 16,251 m ... | reverse complement strand
GGATAGCCTATTTCGTGCGCGCACGAGGTGGCGTCTTCCAAGCTTTCCAAAATCCCCACATTGCCAGGAATCGTCGGAACTCCTGCTTTTTTCATGGTCTCTTTGGCCGAAGCCTTGTCTCCCATGGCATCAATCATTTCAGGGCTTGCACCGATGAATTTGATGTTGTTTTCCGCACAAATCCGCGAGAAATCTGCATTCTCAGAAAGGAAGCCGTACCCCGGGTGAATCGCATCCGCGTTGGTGATTTCGGCGGCAGCGATGATTTTTGGGATGTCCAGATAGGACTCGGCGCTCTTGGGAGGTCCGATGCATACGGCTTCATCAGCAAAGCGAACGTGCAGGCTATCAGCATCGGCAGTCGAGTAAACAGCGACTGTTTTGATGCCCATTTCCTTGCAAGTCCGAATCACGCGGAGTGCAATTTCCCCGCGATTGGCAATCAGTATTTTCTTGAACATGGTGCTCGAGATCAAGCAGGATCGACCAAAAACAATGGTTGATCGTATTCTACGGGTGAATTGTCATCTACCAAAACCTTGACAACCTTACCTGTCATTTCGGATTCGATTTCGTTGAAGAGCTTCATCGCTTCAATCACACAAAGCACATCACCGACCTTGATGGTTTGTCCCACCTCGACGAATGCATCCTTATCAGGTGCAGAACGACGGTAGAACGTACCGATCATTGGAGATTTGATGGTGATGTAGTTTTCAGACTGCTTGTCTTCAGCACTTTGTTCTTGCGCTGCGGGAGCGGCAGAAGCAATTGGAACCGGTGGAGCCTGCATTACAGGAGCCATGGATAGAGGGAGTTGCATCACGGCCTCGGCTTGAGTAGCCTCTCCTTTGCGCTTGGGCAAGGGAGATTTGATCGTGATTTTGAAGTCCTTCTTCTCGATTTCTACCTCGGTTACACCCGCTTTGGCGATGAACTTAATGAGGTCTTGAATTTCGTTAATGGTCATTTTCAGACGATTTAAGAGACGAATTTAGGTAGGAAAAGTTGAGGAAACGCTAAAAGGGATGACCTCAATCAGCGTTGGGCGTGTCATAAGCCCAAGTGAGATATACAGCACCCCATGTAAATCCACCTCCAAAGGCGGCAAGGATGATGTTGTCACCTTTTTTGAATTGGCTTTCCCAGTCGCGGATGCACAATGGAATTGTGGCCGCTGTTGTGTTCCCGTATTTTTGGATGTTAATGGTCACCTTCTCGCGAGGCAAGCCCATTCGGCGCTGCGTAGCATCGATGATCCTCAAGTTGGCTTGGTGGGGAATCAACCAGGCCACATCTTCAGGCGCGAGGTGATTGCGCTGCATGATGTCATAGCTGACATCGGCCATTCCTTTGACGGCTGCCTTGAAAACAGGCTGGCCATCCTGGTAGATCACATGTTCTTTGGCGTCAACCGTAGCATGGGTGGGTGGGTAGAGTGAACCTCCTGCTTTTTGACGCAACATTTGAGCTCCCGTGCCATCCACGTGCAGTTTGTGGTCGATGACCCCATGGGTTTCTGACGGTTCGAGTAGGACGGCTGCAGCTCCATCGCCAAACAAGATGCAGGTCGTGCGATCCGTGTAATCCATGATGGAGCTCATTTTATCAGCTCCTACGACGATGACTTTTTTGTAGCGACCTGTTTCCACAAACTGAGCGCCTGTGGTCAAAGCAAAAATGAAGCCTGAACACGCTGCGCTCAAGTCGTATCCCCAAGAATTGGTGGCACCCACTTTATCCGCAATGAGATTGGCAGTGGCAGGAAAGTGCATGTCTGCTGTCACGGTCGCCACAATGATCAAGTCGATTTCTGTGGCTTCAATGCCGCGTTTGCGCAGCAACTCCTTGACTGCTTCAGCTCCCATATCTGAAGTAGCGAGATTGGGGTCTTTTAGGATGCGACGCTCTTCAATCCCGGTGCGGGAACGAATCCATTCGTCGGTTGTATCGACCATGGTCTCAAGGTCGGCATTGGTCAATTTGTCTTCTGGCAAATACCCGGCAACGGCAGTTATCGCAGCATGCATGTTGGTCAGTTTCGTAATGGAAATAGCAAGTAAAGATAGAATGTGACGCGATGTGCGAAACAACAAGTTTTCCTATGCTCACGCACGGCATTGTGGAATGAAATAAGTCCTCAAGAAAAAAGGGAAGCAGATGCTTCCCTTTTTCAAGCGCCCGAGCGCTATTACATTCAATCTCAATGAGGTCAGGCTTCCGCCTTTTCCATTACGATTTTTCCTTTGTAATACAGTTTGCCTTCATGCCAGTGGGCACGATGAAACAAATGGGGTTGTCCAGTGGTAGGACATGTGGCCACAGTTGGCGCGGTCAATGAATCGTGCGTTCGTCGCTTCCGAGTCCGTGCCTTACTTTGGCGTCTTTTAGGATGTGCCATGAGAAATGGTTATTTCAAGTCTTTCAATGCGTTCCAACGAGGATCAATTGCATCGTTTCCATCATCATTTCCTTTTTCATCTTTCCGGCTTGATTGAATTAAATGATCAACCATGGTCGGGTCACAGTCATCGTCTGATGGGTGAACTCGTCTGAAAGGCAAGCACAAATGGATCCATTCAAAAACCGGTTGCGCAAGGTTTAATTCGTGCAATTCCGGCCCCAAGGTCCAAATGTCATTCTCCAAATCGGTTTGCCCTCCAAGGTGAACGATCAAGCGCTCTTGAAAAGTCAAGGGCAATTGAAGATTCGAAAGGCAACGATCGCAAGGGAGTTGGCAATGTCCTCGAAAACTCACGTGGCAATCCAATCCGTTGCCCAGTTTGTCCAGTAAAACATCAACAATCCCCTCGGCTTCGGAGATTTCTGAAAAAGGAAAAGAATCAAAGAACGAGGCATCCACCTCCATCTGAAACTCGTGTTTTCCAGGCTTCAATCCTACGAAGGGTATTCGAAAAGGTGCCAAGTGGTCCACGGGACTCCGGATTTTGGGGAGTGCAAAGGTACGTTGAACAAGTCGATTCAGCAAATTCTACGATGCAATCGATTTGAGCCGATCAAATTGCACAAGTACTTAGCGGCGGTCCCGGTCGTCCTCGCGGCGAACGTTGGTCTGAATCGGGAGTGGATTTGCTCCGTATGACCTGAATTCTTGCCGGTTGCTCCGGATGTCACGAGCCAGGAATATTGCTTCGCGCGTCGAATCTCCTGAGGCCAATCCTTTGCCAGCGATGTCAAACCCAGTGCCATGATCAGGACTTGTTCGTACGACCGGAAGGCCTGCGGTGTAGTTCACACCGTGTCCAAAACTCATGGCCTTGAACGGGGCAAGCCCCTGGTCGTGATACATCGCTAAGACGCCGTCGAATTGTCGGTGTGCTCCCGAGCCGAAAAATCCATCGGCGGCATAAGGACCCAAGACCAGTTTTCCCGATTCAGACAATTTCTTCACCGCAGGCGAAATAATCTGACTTTCCTCATCTCCCATGAGGCCGTTGTCGCTCGCGTGGGGGTTCAGTCCAAGAATAGCAATTCGTGGATTCGGGATGCCGAAGTCTTTGAGCAACGCATCGTGCATGAGCTGGGCTTTGCGCACAATCAAATCGCTTTTCAAAGCAGTAGAAACATCTTTGAGAGCAATGTGCCCCGTGCAAATGCCTACCCGTAAATCGCCAGCTACGAGCAACATCAGAACCTCGTCTACGTTGGCCATGTTGGCCAAATATTCCGTGTGACCTGGAAATTGAAATGCGCTTTTGCGCATCGCCTCCTTGTGAATTGGCGCTGTAACCAAGACTTCCACTTTTGTAGCGGCCAAGTCTTGGACAACGCGTTCCAAAGATGTCATGGCGAATCCACCAGCCTCAGCGGTGACATTTCCCCAGTCGAGCGGCCAAGGCTCTTCTTGAATGGAAATGAGGTTGAGCTGATTCTCTTTCGCTGCTTCTGCGTTTTCGATGACGGCCCACTTCAGGGAGTCTTTGAGCCCCGTAATCTCAAGGGCGACCTCCACCAAGTTGCTTGTCGCGTACAGAATAGGGGTTGCTTCGAGAAACATTCGACTGTCTTCGAAGGTCCGCACGATGGCTTCAATTCCGATGCCATTGGGATCGCCGGCGCTAAATCCGACGAGCGTTGGGTTTTTTTTAGATACCATTTGCAAGGGCAAAGGTAACGGATGCTTCGCATGTCCTAACTTGCAAGAGCGGATGCATTTTGCAAGAATTCACATCGGATGGGCGTCGTTGAGCTGGTTGCAGCTGCGGTGGACTTTATTGCTTTTTGCAATAGGGGTGGCATGGTCTGCTCAAGCAACGCACAATCGCGCGGGTGAAATCACCTATACGCATGTTGAAGGGCTGACGTATGAAATTCTCATCACAACGTACACGAAAACGGATGCGATAGCAGACAGGCCATGGTTGTACCTGTATTGGGGGGATGAAAACGGCGCTCCCGTAGATAGCTTGGAGCGGGAGACAGAGCAGGTGCTAGACAACGATGTTCAAATCAATCTATACCGGGGACTGCATACCTATGGCGGTCCAGGCGTTTTTGAAGTGTTGGTTGAAGACCCCAATCGCAACGATGGTGTCTTGAATATCCCGGGGTCTGTCGATGTGCCTTTTTCCATTCGGACGCTTTTGATCATCGATCCCCAAGCCGGGCATAACAATTCAGTGCAGCTGCTCAATCCAGCGCAACAAAACGCTTGTCTTTTCCAGCCATGGATCCACAATCCAGGGGCACATGATCCTGACGGAGACATCTTGAGCTACGACCTCATAGCATGTCGAGGTTTCGATAGCGAGCCCATTCCCAATTATGTATTGCCTGATGCCGTTAGTGCAGGGGATGATGTCTTCAGTATTGATCCCGAGTATGGAGATTTGACATGGGAAACGCCGCAAATAGCAGGCGAATACAACGTGGCCATCCGCATCCGGGAATGGCGAGAAGTCAATGGCGAGCTGATCATGGTGGGTGAAGTGGTGCGTGACATGCAGATTTCCGTGCAAGTCTGCCAGAATCAACCGCCACAATTGGAAGAAGTAGCGGACACCTGTGTGATTGCAGGATCTTTTTTGACCCTGTTGTTCAGCGCGGAAGACCCTGATGGTGATTTGTTGAATTTGGATGCCATCGGAGCGCCGTTAACACAAGTGGTGAATCCCGGTATTTTTAGTGATTTGGGTGCCGGAATTGGCCAATTGGTGTGGTCTCCTGAATGTGAGGAAGTAAGAGAGGAGCCTTACCAATTGATTGTGCGTGCGGAGGACAATGACAACCAAGTTCCTTTGATGGATTTGGAGACGTTTCAAATTCGCATCATCGCCCCGGCCGTAGAGATTCAAGAGGCCTTGCCCGTTGGCAACGGCGTGATCTTGGAATGGAGTCCACACTCCTGTTTGGAAGCCCTCCCTGAATGGAAAGTGGAGCAAGGCGTCTATCATGTTTACCGCAGAATTGATTCGTTGGATTGGAATCCGGGTGCCTGCGAAACGGGAATTCCAGAGGACCTGGGTTTTGAGCTGATTGCACAAGTTGAGGGGTTGAGCAATACAATTTGGGTTGATTCGTCAACGCTATCCTTCGGTGCAACGTATTGTTATCGCATTGTGACCGAATGGCCGGGGAGTGGGGAATCGTTGTCCAGTGACGCGGTGTGTGCAACAATCGCCAAGGATGTCCCTGTAATGACCAACGTTTCGGTGCTGACAACCGATGCTCAGAGCGGAAGCATTGAGCTGGGTTGGTCGCCTCCAACGGATGCCGATACCGTGGTCTTCCCGGGGCCTTATTTTTACGAAATCCTCGGGCGTTCTAGTGGCGACGGCAACGAGCTGCTGCTCCACCAAACCAATGCGGGCCCGTTTGTGGCATCGCCCGACACGGTTTGGACGCACGATTTGATGGATTCAGAATCGTCGTCCTGGACATACCGCGTGCGGAGTGTTAGCGCAGCCGGTGAAATCGGAGTTTCGACACCGGCGTCATCCCCTTGGCTCACTTTGGAATCCAATGACAACCAACTCACGTTGCGAATTGAAACCACCGTGCCTTGGAACAATGACGTGTATCGGGTTTACAGAGCGGACGCCACAGGAGAATTCCAGTGGATTGGGGACAGCAATGAGAACATCTATGTGGACTCAGGACTCGTCAACAATGTGAATCAGTGTTATCGTGTTGAAACGCTCGGAGGATATGATGGCGAGGGGATTCCACAGACCCTCTACAATTGGAGTCAAGAGGCCTGCGGTCAACCGTTTGATTTGACACCGCCGTGCGCGCCCGTATTCACTCTGGAAGCAAATTGCGAGGACGAGGTCAATTTGCTTTCATGGATGGATGTGGACGGATGCGCTGATGATGTGCAGGGCTATGTGTTGTATTGGGCCCCCACGCTATCTGACAGTTTGAAGCCTTATCAAGCATGGGATGATCCTGAAATGAGTGGATTCTTGTGGAATGAACAGGGTGAATTGGGAACCATAGCAGGTTGTTTTGCTATGACAGCAGTGGACAGTTTGCTTCCTGGCCCGGATGGCACGTTACGACGAAACGAAAGTGAACTGAGTGAGGTGTTCTGTGTGGACAATTGCCCGTTTTATTTCCTTCCCAATGTCTTCAGTCCCAATGATGATGGCATGAATGATACGTTTCAAGCCTTCCCTTGGAAATTCATTGACCATGTGGACGTCCGGATTTACAATCGGTTGGGAGAAGAAGTCTTCCAGACTGACAACCCTGCCGTCAACTGGAACGGGGAGCACCAAGCAGCAGGATCTTCATCGACCGACCGTGCAGCGGACGCAGTCTATTTTTATTCGGCCCGGGTCTTCACTATCCGATTGACAGGGTTGGTCGAAGAACATTTTTCTGGTGAACTTCATTTGATGCAAGGTGTTTCTCCTTTAGTAGAATAAAATCAAGCGATGTTTACAGGAATCATAGAAGGGATGGGGCGATTGGAACACATTGCACACGAAGGAACCAATGTTCACTTTACCCTGAGTGCGCCTTTTGTGGATGAATTGCACATTGATCAAAGTGTCGCCCACGATGGTGTGTGCTTAACAGTGGTGCAGTTGGATGCGGGACGGTACACGGTGACGGCGATTGAAGAAACGTTGCAGCGAACGAATTTGAAGGGATGGGCCATTGGAGGCGAAGTCAACCTTGAGCGGTGCACGCGCGTTGGAGATCGGTTGGACGGTCACATTGTTCAGGGCCATGTGGACACGACGGCAACACTGGAGTCCGTGACGGATTTGAAGGGCAGTTGGAAGCTCTCGTTTCGACATGAGCAGTCTCCAGAATTCATGACGGTTCCCAAAGGATCCATTACCATCAATGGTATCAGCCTCACGGTGGTTGACTCCTCTGTAGATGGATTCAGCGTTGCAATCATCCCCTATACCTGGGAGCACACCAATCTGGGAACGTTGAAGTCGGGGAGCACAGTCAACATTGAGTTTGACATCGTCGGGAAATACGTCGCCCGCATGTGGAGTCAAGCTCAGTCCGGTTCGGACGTGGCTTGAGGCTGCTGGCGAAGCTCGAAATTCTGTCCTAAGTAAACCCTTCGTACCTGCTCGTCGGATGCCAATTCCTCTGCCGTTCCATGTTTTAGGATGCGGCCTTCAAACAGCAAATAAGCGCGGTCGGTGATGTGCAAGGTTTCTTGGACATTGTGATCCGTGATCAGGATCCCGATGTTTTTGGATCGCAACTGATTCACAATGCGCTGGATGTCCTCCACGGCAATGGGGTCGACTCCGGCGAATGGTTCATCCAGTAAAATGAATTTTGGATCGGTCGCGAGTGCGCGTGCAATTTCTGTCCGCCTCCTCTCTCCACCGCTGAGAACGTCTCCGCGGGATTTCCGCACTTTTTCCAAACCGAATTCGGAGAGCAAAGACTCCAATTTGTCCTTTTGTTCTTGAATGGTGAGCGGCTGCAATTCAAGAATAGCAGCGATGTTGTCCTCGACACTCAATTTCCGAAAGACGGAAGCTTCTTGTGGCAAATACCCCAATCCCAAACGGCTTCTCTGGTACATGGGCATGGACGTGATTTCCTGGTCATCCAGAAAGACCTGTCCGGCATCCGCCTGCACCAATCCCACCACTGTATAAAAGCTCGTCGTCTTTCCAGCGCCATTGGGGCCGAGTAATCCCACCACCTCACCTTGCGTTACTTCCAACGAAACGCCATCCACGACCCGACGCTGGCCATATTGCTTGACGAGCCCGCGGGCGTGCAATCTCATAGGTTTCTGAACAGAATCATCCATGGAGCAAAGGTAGTGGGGTGTTGCGCATCGCGCTTTGTTCAAATTTCTGCTGCAAATCCTATCCGTATTCCCCAGCTGTTTTCAGACCCCAACTCTAGATCGGTTCGCCACACAGCGTCAACGCGCAGAAAGCGTAAAATATTTTCTAAGCCAACAGAGCATTCGGTGTATGCTGCGTTCATGCCCGTTGTTTCCGGGCGAATGGCCACCAAGTCCTCATGCTTCGAATCCCAAGTTCCCAAGATCGACTTGACTCCGATCACTTCCCGCAATCCGATTCTCCGAAGGAGCGGTATGTGATTCAAAACGAACCCTTCGAAATGCCATTCGACAGATGCCTTCACCCACCGGTCGGTCACAAACTCCAATGGTTTTAGGAGATTGAAGGACTCCGGGGTCATAAAGTACGTGCCACTGGAAGAAACCACTTCCATCAACGGGTAGGGAGCAGACCCCCAATAAGTCCCGCCTTGGGCAAGCCATTCGATGCGCCCCATTAAACCAATCCGAACGACATCTTCAGCGTCCAAGGTGCTTCGGATGTACTGGTATTGTGAGCCCAAAACCCCGGGCATTCCCCAGGTCATTGTGCCGGTGAGAATGGGCCATTCCGTTCCCAAGCTGATGCGTTCAAATTCGCCGCTTACGAAACGCTCTTGGAATGCATACCTCAAGACTCCTGTCAATTCGGTCGTAATCAATTGGTCCAAGGAAGAGCCGTCCGTGGGGTCCTTGAAATCCCAATCGCCAACGGTAGCAACCCGGCGATGTCGCCACTCCAAGAACCCGCTGAACCCCTTGCCAAATGAATGCAGAATGCTCACTTCCGCGCGGACAACTTCAGAAAGCGGAACGACCGAATCCGTCCGCAGCAGAGACGTAAAGACCTCTCCCTGATCGAGCAAGCCGTTCATGCCGAACTGTTCGACATCGCGTTTGATTTCAAAATACGCCTCCGTACGGGGTGACTTGCGCAGAATAAACCGGGTGTTCAATCCCGCTTTCCACCGCTGGTCCAATGTGCCATAAGCAGCGAAAATGCCCGGCATAAATCGGGTGCTGAAATCATTGGATGTCCGAAGGTCTAAACGAAAGCGGTTGCCTTCAGTCGGGTTCTGTGTGAATGCAGACCACCACGCACCCCACTCCACCGGTCCTGTTGTCACATAGCCCGTTGCTCCGAGATAGCCGAGCTTTCGCACCCAACGGTATGCGGGCATGTTTTGGATTGAGTCCACCATTTCATACACCCTTTGTTCTCTCGAAAGCAGAGGTTCGGTTCGCAATTGAGACCATTGCGCTTCATTCAAACCTTGTGAATTGACCGCAAACACCATATCACGTCCACCGGTCCAAACGGTATCGGGCCAAGCGTCTGACCAGGCACTCTCGCTGAAATCAATTGAGCGCCGGAGATAGGCACCAATGGCACGATCTGAGATGCTCATGTCAATGAGCATGGATTCGTGCTCCATCATCCAAGCTACGGTCGTGTCGGTATCCTTTTTGACGGGGTGAAAGTCCTGCTCCCAGCTTAAGGATCGCACATAATTGACATTCGCTGATTGACTGAGTTGGCCTTCAACGCGGGTTAAGGCAAGGCTTAAAGTGTCGATCCACATTTCTCCCTCAAAGGTCAATTCCCCTTTGCGTCGGGGTACAAAAGCGAGGTGAATTGATGGTCGACCTCTCATGTTCAAGGTGTCGAGAATGTAGTAGCGATAATGGGCTGTTCCGCGGTCGTGCAAAGGCGATGTAAACGCCCGATTCAAGACCAACAATCGATTTTGGTAGAGGTTGATTTCGGGGAAACGGGCATTCATCTCGGAAGGATTGTCACCACCGGTGATCCTTCCACTCATTTGAGCTGCTTCGATGACCGTTTGTTTGCGCGATGGATTGCGAGCGCTGCGCACCGTTCCGATGGATTCGCCAATCATGAGCGGCAGTGCGGTTCGGACTTCGGAGCTGTCGACGTAATTGAAAATCCATGAAAATGGGCCCCACAACCAATTCTCCGTCTGGCTTGGGCTGATGTCATTCACGTCCAATTCAATTCGGGTATAGGCTTTTTGTTTTGAGGCTGGAAGCTGGGCAGGGTCGTTTAAGTTTTTGGCGTCCAGAACCCGTTCCATGAAGGGTTTGGCTGGGTTCACCGCGTCAGGATCGGGTCGAACTTCCGCCTCGATCAACTCAATTTGGCGCGGCTCCAAGGCAATGTTCCATTGCTGGGCAATGCCTCGCGTAATGTTCACTGACTGGCTCGCATATCCGAGGAAACTAACGATCAGCATCCCGGGGCGCCGGGCTGTTTTGAGAGAATACGCTCCGTTTTCATTGGTTGAAGTCCCTTCTCCTGTGGCAGTGAATGAAACATTGACATAAGGCAAGGATTTGCCGCTACTTGCGTCAAAAACACGGCCTTCTACCTCCGTAATCTGCATTCGGCCGATGGGCATAAAGCAACCCATGAAGAGCAGCGTAAGGGCAGGCAGGAAATAGTTCATGGGGTCAGGACCGATCCTCATTGCGCTTGACGACCCGTCGTGATATGACAATGCTCAATTCGTACAAAACCAAAACAGGGAGAGCAACGAGAATTTGGCTGGTCAAATCCGGAGGGGTGATCACCGCAGCAATAACCAGGATGGCAACGAGCGCATGCTTTCTGTAGGACTTGAGAATTTCAGGGGTAACGAGGCCTGCGCGACTCAAGAAGTACACCACAACGGGAAGCTGAAAAATCAATCCAGCAGCCAATGTGATCGAAGCGATGGTCTTCATGTAGGACATGACAGAAATCCGGGCTTCGACATCTCCTAGTTCATAGTTGCCAAGGAATTGCAGAGAGAGCGGTGCGATTACCCAGTAGCCAAAGGCCACTCCGGTGAAAAACAAAAGAGAAGAGCTCAAGCCAATGCCGCTAGCGGCTTTGACTTCGGTGTTCTTCAGAGCAGGACGGACAAATAGCCAGCCTTGCCAAAAGACCAGCGGGAATGCGAGAATAAACCCGCCAATCGCAGAAACTAAAATGTGCGTGGTGAAATTCCCGAGCATCGTGGTGTTGATCAGCTCGTATCGGATTTCCTGAACACAAAGCGCTTCGCCGGCTCCAATCATTTCAGACAACCAGCACCATGCGCGGAAACTAGCAAAGTCGATTCGCCTCGGGCCAAAAAGCACGGTTTCAAAAAGCCATGACTTGCAGATAAACAGCGTGATCCCTGCAGTCAAAATGAAGGCCGCTGACCAGAACAATCGTTTGCGCAATTCTTCCAGATGATCCAAAAAGCCCATTTCGGCTTCCTCTGCTTTATGGTCTGAAGGTTGATCCAATGCCATGGTGCATGTTCTCAGATTAATAGATCCCCTCCTTCAGGATGTCATGCAAATGGACCATTCCGCGGTAATGTCCGTCCTCGACGACCAGTATTTGCGTAATCGATGAGGACTCCATGAGCTGGAATGCTTCCACTGCCAATTGACTGACATCCATTGCCTTGGGGGATTTGGACATGATGTCGCGTGCGGTGGTCTCTGGGGAAAATTTGTTTTCTATCGCCCGGCGAATGTCACCATCGGTAATGATGCCCACCAAATCAGGCCCCTCCATCACGGCCGTCGCTCCGCACCGACCGGCGCTCATTTCCAAAACGGTGTCCTGGAACGAAGTCGTGACTTCTACCAGCGGTCTGCGGTCATTCGAGATGAGATCGGCCAATCGAACGTACAATCGTTTTCCAAGGGCTCCGCCCGGATGAACTTGTGCGAAATCTTCCCCTCGAAAGCCGCGAGCCTCCATGAGGCAGGTGGCCAGGGCATCCCCCAATGCCATTTGCGCAGTTGTACTAGAAGTGGGAGCCAAATCAAGAGGGCAGGCCTCTTTTTCAACCGACGCGTTGAGAACCCAACGACTCTCGTTTGCCAAATGCGAATCGAGATTGCCGACCATGCCAATGAGAGGAACACCCAAGCTGCGAATCAAGGGCGTCAACGCTTTGATCTCTGGAGAGTTGCCGCTTTTTGATATGCAAAGCACGACGTCTTCTTTTTGAACAAGACCCAAATCGCCATGAATGGCATCAGCGGCATGCATGAATATGGATGGGGTTCCCGTTGAATTGAATGTGGCAACGAGCTTCTGAGCAATGATGCCACTTTTGCCAATTCCCGTAATAATCACTCTTCCGGAGAGTTGCAGCAGATGCGATACCACAGACTCGAAATTTTCATCAAGCTGCGTCACCAAGTTTTTTACGGCATCGCTCTCGAGTTCAAGCGTGAGACGCGCCCGCTCAAGAGTCGAGAGTTTTTTAGATAGCGTATTCAAAATTCTAGGATTCAGGCATGAAGTTGACGTCGAGTTCGGCAAGAAAAGCTGTATCTTTCAGTAGCGCAAAGCTAAAACTTCGCCCGGTGAAAGCCGGCACCAAATGTCTGATTGATGAATACAGCGGAATTGACGCCTTTAAAGGCGCTCAGCCGGTTCTTTGGATTTAATGAATTCAAAGGTGAGCAAGAAGAGGTCGTGGAATGCGTTCTGCGCGGCCAAGACTCTTTTGTGATCATGCCTACGGGTGGTGGCAAATCGCTATGCTATCAACTTCCAGCGCTCATGCTTGAAGGAACGGCCATCGTCGTTTCTCCTCTAATCGCTTTGATGAAGAATCAGGTGGACGCAATTCGCGGTCACCACGAGAAGGACTCGATTGCTCACTTTTTGAACTCCAGCCTATCCAAAGCAGATGCCTTGCAGGTGCGAGAAGATGTGTCCACAGGATTGACCAAGTTGTTGTATGTGGCTCCTGAGAGCTTGACCAAAGAGGACAATATTAATTTCCTGAAGAGCATTCGGATCAGTTTTGTAGCCGTTGATGAGGCGCATTGCATTTCAGAATGGGGACATGATTTCCGTCCGGAATACAGGCGGATTCGGGCCATTGTGAAGCAGATTGCGAATGTTCCGATCATCGCCCTCACCGCCACGGCCACGCCGAAGGTGCAAACGGATATTCAGAAGAATTTGGAAATGAAGGATGCGATGCTTTTCAAAGCGTCCTTCAATCGAGACAACCTGTTTTATGAAGTGCGCGCCAAAAAGGACGCCATGAAACAGATTGTGCGTCATGCCAAAAAGCACGCGGGGAAAAGCGGAATCATTTATTGTTTGAGCCGCAAGAAAGTAGAAGAGATTGCAGAACTCTTGCAAGTCAATGGGATCAAAGCCTTAGGGTATCACGCGGGCATGGACGCCCACCAACGGAGCAGCATTCAGGATCAATTTTTGATGCAGGATGTAGATATCATCGTGGCTACCATTGCGTTCGGTATGGGGATTGATAAGCCTGATGTTCGGTTCGTGATCCACTACGATATGCCCAAGTCATTGGAAAGCTATTACCAGGAAACGGGCAGGGCAGGCAGGGATGGAGGCGAAGGACATTGCATCGCCTTTTACTCGCATCGGGATATTGAAAAACTCGAGAAGTTCTTGCAAGGAAAGCCTTTGGCGGAGCAAGAAATTGGGCACCAGTTGTTACAAGAGGTTATGGCTTACGCTGAAACCTCGATGTCTCGCAGAAAGTTTTTGCTCCATTATTTCGGAGAAGAATACGACGAGCTCAATGGTCCCGGCGCGATGAATTGTGACAACATGACCAATCCTCCAAAAATGCGGGATGGTCAGGAGGAGGTTCATTTGATTTTGAGTTTGATTCTAGAGCACAAGCAGAATTTTCGCTCCCCGTTCATTACGGGTGTATTGTGTGGTGAAGAAAACCGTGAAATTCAGGATTACAAGGGCACGGAGAGTTCCTTCTGGAAGCGTGGTGAGGATCATAAACCGCGGCATTGGAATGGAATCATTCGACAGATGTTGGTTCTTGGTCTTATCCGAAAGGAAATCGAAACCTACGGGACTTTGAAGATTACGGACCGCGGAATGAACTTTTTGACCAATCCAAAACCTGTTCTTGTCGCCAAAGAACGCGATTTGTCGGATGTTGACTTTATGGATTCGATGAGCCAAACTCGTTCGGGAGAAGGCGGTGCGTTGGATGATAAACTCAAGTCACTTCTAACCAATCTAAGGAAGGAGCTGGCAGATCAGGAATCTCTTCCGCCTTATGTGATTTTTCAGGATATCTCATTGGATGAGATGGCGATTCATTACCCGATTACTGAGGATGAGTTGCTTCGTATTTCCGGCGTTGGAACCGGGAAGGCCAAGAAATACGGGGGACCGTTTTTGGAGTTGATTCAAGGGTATGTTGAAGAGGAGGGAATAGAACGAGACTCAGACTTGCTGGTTCGGTCGTCCTCGAGTCGTTCTTCTAACAAAGTTCATATCATCCAGCGAATTGACCGAAAGATTGATTTAGGTGACATCGCACGGGATCTCAATATGAGTCGTTCGGACTTGATGAATGAAATTGAAGGGATTGTTTCGGCTGGAACCCGCGTCAATCTGGATTACATCCTAGACAATACGTTGGACGAAGACAGCATAGCAGAGCTGTTTGATTTCCTCAAGGATTCAGAACATGAAGGAGTCGACGCCCTGGTCGAAGAATATGGCGATGTCTATAGTGAGGAAGAAATGCGATTGGCGCGCATTAAGTTCTTGAGCGAATTTGCCAACTGAGCAGACTTAGCTGCCGGTATTGTTGAGCTCGATGATGGACTGAATGGCCATCCTCAGCGCGGCGACTACCATGAAAACCGAGAAAATTAACCGCACGATAGAAGCGTTGATTTTCAAGGACCATCGACTCCCTAGCCAAGCGCCAAGAATAAAAGTCACCGCAAGTAAAAGCGCATAATTGAGATTGATTTCACCCGCCTTGGCGTAATTCATTACCCCGAGGATTCCAATGGGAGGAAGCATCATGGCCAATGAGGTTCCTTGCGCCATATGTTGCGTAAGCCCGAGCCCCATGACCAAGGCCGGAACAATGATCATGCCACCACCAATGCCGACAAAGCCTGCCGCTATGCCTGCAATCAATCCAATAGCCAATAAGAGAAGTGCGGTACTAATGTCCATTTGAGAGCTGTTTAAAAGTCCAAGTTCAGGGAGAGGGCAAACAAGCGCTCTTGCCATCGTCCATCATCAACACCCCAGCACCAGTCGGCACGAACCCAGTAACCGAATAGATAGGAACGCAAACCGAATCCCGTTCCCCAAATAAGGGGTTCTCGGTTGTTGTCAATGGTCAGGGTGATGGGATTTTGTGTGACGGTAATTTGGTTGAACGTATTGTCGTCATCGTAGGGATGCTTGCCATTCCAGGCTGATCCGAGATCGGCGAATCCTACGAATTGCAGATGTTCCAGCAAATCGGAACCGGCGGCACGGCTCGAGAGTGTAGACCAAAACGGAATTCGGACTTCAGCATTGATCAACGCCATGTTGGAGCCATTCCGTGTGTTTTGCGTGAAGCCTCGTATCGGCGTCGATTGCGTCTGGAACGCATACGGTGTGTTGGGATCAATTGGAGAATTGCCCGGTTCTGTCGCGGACAGCATATTGTCCACCCCCCCCATCAGATGAAGGAGTTTTTGACTGCCTAAAGACCAATTTCCACCGGCTCTAAAGGCGAAAATGATGTCCCGATAAAGGGGCTGGTAATGACGAAAATCGAAGCCAAATGTGCCGAATGTTTTTTCATCTCCCAGGCCACTGAGGAGATATTCTGCCCAGATACGGTAACGGGTGCCTTCTCGAATGTTCAACCGTCGTGTTCTGGAGTTGTCGAAGACATAGGCGACTTCAGCCCCCCATTGGGTTGTGAAGTCCGTACCAATCCTGAGATTGTACGCGTCGATGGACAACGGCACATTGCGATCCAAACGCATCACGCCCTGAAAGCGCAAACTTCTCACTTCATCAAAGGGGTAGGTCAGGCGGTGACGCAGGGAATGGATGTGCGTTTTGATCAAGCTTTGATTGCCATTGGTCGGCTGTGTAATTCCTTGCCTTTCTAAACTCCAAGTCTTGTCCCAGCGATTCTGCAAGTTGCTGTATGCGATCGCGTAGGTGCTGTTGTCAAGCCTTCCTGACAACCTGAATCCCACGGTATAACGTCGGTCTTCAAACAAATCAGACATGGAGGTCATCGTCAATCCACCAAGTCCGGGTTGCAGGGCAATGGCTCCGCTATAAGGTTGGTAGAAACTCGTGCCAAAGGTGTTGTCCAATTGAGCCTTTACGGACTCAATGGCATAGTTTCGACGGTAATTTCTCGGTTTGGGAAGCACGAATGTTGGGGAAGCTTGTTCGGATTTCCCATCGAGATCTACAGAAGCTCCACTTGGTGTCGACTCGAATGCTCTCGACTCATCTTCCTTGGGTGACCAAGGTCCAAACGAATAGGCTCGAAAATCAGCTTCGGTGGGGCTTGGCGACCAGTCCCAATTCAATTCTAGCTCCTGCATTGGCTCTAGGCTTTTGGCCTCCAATGTGGCATTGTTCGCGGCGTCAGAACGACTTGATTGAATTCGATAAAACGGGTGACCGTGCAGCAGAGAGGTCGTAAGAACAGAGCCTGTTGAAGGGATTTCTTGAAAAGAGACAATGGGTTCTTGAAAGGATTCGATTACACGGGATTGGGTGAACCAGCGATAGTGGATGGTGGTATCGATTGAGGCGATGCTGCTGTCTCTCCATGCATGAGATCGGTCTTGACTGCCGTCGGGTTGTTCGGCCAGAAAGGAAATGACCCCTTCATCCTGAATCTGAAGACCGCGTTCATCGATGAGCGGAGTGTCAGACCAACGGGTAATGGAAGGGATTTTCTCATCCCAATTCAAGGCGTAAATGTCGTGCGTTTCAGCGATGGCTTGGCCCAATTGATACGTCGCAGAGATTGCGGTATTCGGTCGGTTGGACACAAACCAAATGGTGCTTCCATCGGCAGAAATGACGGGGTCCAGGTCGTCAAAAACATCCGTCCACAGCGCCCGCTGGTTGTTGCTCAAAACCTGATAACGGTACAAGTCAGACTGTCCATTGCGCAGGGCGCTCCAAATCATGGTCATGCCATCTGGAGCATAAACCATGCTCATCACTTTGTCGATTTGGAATAACTCTTTGCGTTCTGATTCCAAAGAAATCAAGTCCACATTGATCAAGAAATTTGAGCCCTTTTCTTCAAGCGTATAGGTGACGATTCTCCCGTTGGGATGCCAAGCAAGCACTGGGAAGGAATCATCTTGAATGCGATCAATTTTGTGGCCATGCCGGGCTATGCGTCGTTTGCTTCTCGCGAGCAAATCAATGTGCCAGAGGGTGATTTGCCCTCGTTCTTCGGTAACAAGAATGCCTTGCTGGCCATTGGGATGCAGAGAAAATGAGCGATACTGCAGGTGTTTTTTCAGTTTAAAAGGCAAATCACCCGGGATGGTCTTCGCCTGTCTTAGCTGTTTCTTTGTTCCGAGTGCAGGAAGGAAGTGGGGCGTGTCGACTCCTGAAAGGTGGTATTGGCTCGCTTCAGCAAAGAGCATCTCCAAGTCCATGCCCGTCGCATATTGAATGCCTTTCTCGATGCTCTTCGTGACACGTGTCATGTACAAGACATTGGCGATAACGGGTTCTCCAAAGACGTCAGCGATGTACTTCCAAATCGCATGTCCAATCCATAAGGCGTTGGTCTCACTGGCACGCGATGCGTCGCGGATCAATGCACATCGTGCGGCGTCTTTGGCGCGCATGGAAACAGTGGCAGACCAGGGCTCGCTGACATATGAAAACAGGCCTTCTGTATACCACGAAGGAAAACTCATAGTAGAATTGTTGCGCAATGCATCTTGCCATGATCCCCCGTTCATGCTTTGATTGAAGAGAACTTGAGCCAGTCCTTTTTTGACGTCCTTTTCCAGGAGGGCATGCTCACCTTTGCCGTAGAGGAAGATTTTGGATCCCACGAGTATTGCGGTACCACCAATGTTTTCATCTTCGGTGCTGACCCCTCCGATGTTGGATTGCCGAAAATCTTCTTGTTTGTTGAAGACTAGAAATTGAAGTGGCTTTTCAATCGTTCGATCAAGCAGTCGTTCAACCTCTTTGATCCAAATGGGTAGGTCGATGACCACTTGTGCCGCCAAGGCTTTTCCTCCCTGATAGTAATACACTTCCGCACCATCAATGGGGAAATACTGCCATTCGAACGTTTGATATTGCACGCGATTTTTCCCGAATTCAAGATTCGAACCGTTGTGAAATTGAGCTCGCAGGCATGTTGCTCCGTGAAAGAGAATGACAACAAGGAGAATGAACCGATTGAGATAGCTTTGCGATCGCATGCAACCCGAAATTACAGCCTGATGAGCCAACTCCACACATTTACATTCAACGCTTTTGGGGAACAGACCTATTTACTCGATCATGGTGACGGTGCTGCGACCGTTTTTGATCCAGGAATGAGTACAATGGAGGAACGTGAGCGCTTTTCAATGCGATGCGTCGAGCTGGGTGTAGAAATTGTTCAATGCCTGCTGACCCATGCGCATTTGGACCATGTGATGGGAGTGGCTTGGGTGTTTGAGAAATGGGGAGTTTTGCCACGGTTGCATCCCACGGATGATGTGACCTGGGAACAAGCGCCCAAGGCAGCCCAACTTTACGGTGTTTCCATGGATGTCCTTCCCGAGCGAGGGCTTGATTTAGAAGAGCATGGCAGCTGGGTTGTTTGCGGAACGCACCGTTTGGAGTTGCGCTGTGCTCCTGGACATTCAGCGGGCCATGTGGTTTTTGTGAATCACGAACAAGGCTGGGTCATCGGAGGCGATGTCTTGTTTCAGGGGAGTGTGGGTAGAACAGATCTGCCCGGTGGAGACGGAGCCGTTTTGGCAGCCAGCATTGAGAACCAATTGTTCAGCTTGCCTGATGCATTCGAAGTTTGGCCCGGTCATGGACCTTCAACCACCGTCGGTTCAGAGAAAACATCGAATCCTTATGTCAACGCGCAGGGAACGGGAATGCTTCAGCGCGAGGGTGTGTGAAGCGAATCAACAGAGATCCTTTGAAGATGAAATTTGAAGGAGGTGCCCTCACCAAGTTCGGAGGTCAAGTGAATGTCTTGGCCATGTGCTTCCAAAATGTGTTTGACAATGGCCAAGCCCAAACCGGATCCACCGGCATTGCGGGAACGGCTCCGGTCCACACGATAAAAACGCTCAAAAATTCGTTCTTGATCCTCTGCTGACATGCCGATCCCATCGTCTTCCACAACGACTTTAATTTGAGAGGCGGCTAAGGATAGGGCGACTTGGGTATGCCCATTGGTCTGGCCATAATGGATGGAATTCCCAATTAAATTCGTCAGAACCTGGCGCATTTGACTCTCTCCACAAAGCACCATGGAGTCCAATTCAATCTCTGATGCAATCGAAAGGGATAAGGTGATGTTGTTTTGTTTGGCTTTCAATTCAAACCCTTCGAGGGTTTCTTGGATCAGTCTCGTGATGTTGACCGGCTCCAAACGCATTTCGAAACTAGCAGATTCTAAACGCGCGATGGTGTCTAAATCATCAAGTAACTCGGCCATTCTAGCGATGTTCTTGGAGGCCTTTGAAAGGAACTTGCGGTTGAGTTCTTTGTTTTCTAAATCACTTTCGAGCAAGGTGAGAACAAAGCCTTGAATGTTGAACAATGGCGTTTTGAGTTCATGGGCGAGATTCCCAATGAATTCTTTTCTGAAATTGTCCTTCGCATGCATCTTCTGGATGGATTCCACCTGTTGATTCGCCCACTGGATCAAATCGGTGCTGTCATCTTCCGGTGCTTTTTTAGCGCTTATTTGGGTCAAGTCGGTGCTTCCCTCTTTGAATTTGGAAATGGCGTCTGTAAGCAATTGGACCCGTTTGTAGATGAACTTGTTCACGGACCACTCGATCAGCAGTGCGCTCAAATACTCCATGACAAGGCCAACCAGTATCGCCAGTGCCCACAAATGAATGGAGTCCAGGGCATGTAAAAGGGCCATGCTAACAATCGCGCTGATCGCCGCAATGATGGGCGAAGTCTTCTGCGCAATTTCCCGGGGAGTTAATTCAGAATTCACGCTCCGAATTTATAACCTACGCCCTTCACTGTTTCGATGTGACTGTCACCAATTTTAGAACGCAGTTTGCGAATGTGGACATCGATCGTTCGGTCCCCTACAACGACATCAGGGCCCCAAACGGATGAAAGAATGGCTTCCCTGGTAAAGACTTTGCCCGGCTCTGACCAAAGCAATCCGAGCAATTCAAATTCCTTTTTAGGGAGGCTAATGTCCTGCCCGTCTTGAGTCACTACATAGCGTTCTCGGTCAATGGAAATGCCATTGTGGGATGCACGTGCAATAGGAGAAGCGGTCAACGTGGCTCTGCGCAAAAGCGCCTTGATCCGGCTGGTCAAAACACGGGGCTTGATCGATTTTAGAATGTAATCATCTGCGCCCGATTCGAATCCTGCAACTTGGCTGTAATCCTCACCGCGTGCTGTGAGGATGGCAATCACGCAATGAGCCAACGCCGGTTCTTTGCGCATCTGAATGCAGGCTTCAATGCCATCCATTTCGGGCATCATCACATCCAATAGAATCAAATCGGGTTTTATGATGCGGGCCAATTCTAGGCCTTCACGACCATTGCTTGCCGTTCTCACCTGATAACCCGCCTGGGTGAGATTGAAACCGATGAATTCAAGAATGTCCGGTTCGTCGTCCACAAGCAAAATCGTCTGTCTGGACACCATCGAATCGTTTTCCAAAGATTCATTTTTCAGTGTGTTGTCCATGTTAAGAGCGTGTCAAGGAATTGCAACCATTCGGTCAATCGCGTATGCGAGAGAACCGCAAAGCGCGCAGGATCCACATCGGCAATGCCTCGTCAGCACCTCGTTTTTGAACATCCAGAAAAAGCCCCCATTTTTCAATGATAGGAATTTTATGAACTTCAATCATTTCCAACCAACATTCGTCCGGATCGTCGATGTAAGTGCAATGCACTTTGGTCTCACCCATTCCAATGGCATCGGCGGTGTCACAACGGAATCCAAATCCATGCTTCGCCAGAGCTTTGCCTAAGGAGTCCATACCGCGAACGTCAAATCCGAGATGAGCAAATCCCGTGTCGCACCAGATGCGATCTTCGAAAATAAATCGACCAGAGCGGTCCTTGGCTTGAACCAATTCGATGTAAGTACGTCCGGTGATCGGGCCGAATCCCCCGGCGCCTGGATTGGCTTGTGTCAGGCGAACGCGCCGATAATGTTCTTGCCCATGCGGTCTATGAAACCAGTCGCTTTGGATGCCTGTTTCATCGAATACCACCTTGTCAAATCCAAGTTGGTTGGCATACAATTTCAACGAAGCTTCCATATCTGAGACGCCAATGGTACAGCCCAAAACGCCTCCGGAGGGATGGCTTGTGCGAGCAAAGGAGTCTTCGGCTTCTAAAATTTGAAAAGCATTGCCATCTGGATCGTTCAAGTAAAACGTCGATGCGCCCCACGGGGTAATCGAAAGCTTTTCATCACAGCGCTCACCTGCGAATTGACGAGCGTGGGCATGCATTTTTTGAATGTCCTTCGTCTTCATCTGCACCGTCGTGAGACCGAGATCCCCTGACGCGATTTCCCAAGAAGCGGGCTTGGGAACAAAAGAGGCCGCCTGCAAGACTTCAAAAGCACATCCGCCTTGCAAGTTGAGCACCATGCTTGCTCGTTTGGCAATGGTTTCGCCTCGTGTGTGGCTGTCCATGAGGGGGGCTTCTTGGACGGAATCAAAAAACGGAATATCCATCCCAAAAAGTTGGCGGTACCATTTTAGTGATCGATCCATTTGGGTGACGGCCACGCCGATGTGTTGCATCCCTTGGATGCGAAACGCTTTGCTCACTTTTTCAGCAGTTTTGTTCATAGAAGATCAAGATTGTATGGAGGCCGCGTGTCGAATGGCTTGCACATAGTGAGTCCAAACCGTTCGAGCTTCGGGGTTACTCCAAACTTTTTGGGCTTGTCTCATGCCTTTCCAATCAAGGAACAATCCGTACCAATATCCAGCAATGCGACTTCCCGCAAGATTGAATGCGTACCAACCAAAAAAGGCGGTCCAGCTCCACCCATCGTTTGCCGCGCCTGCGATGACTGCGGCCACAACCGATTGAAGCCACCAGAATAAGGGGAATAAAAACATGCCCGATGTCATCTTAAACGTGCTCATAAATGCGGGGTCCTTGATTCGTTTCTCGCACTCTTTTTGAATGAACCAGGCCAAAGGAAGCGAGGGGATTCCACCCAGAAGAGCAAGAGGAGCCAGTAACCAAGTGTGCCAGGAACTTTTGCGCCTGGAGGCTTGATCTAGACTCAGGTCTTCAGGTCGAGCGGATTCGAGAATCTTGGTTTGGTTCAAATCTTCAAAGGCCTTTTCAATGGTTTTCCAGGCTTCGGTTGGAATGTCGGAGAATTGCTGAATGCGCGATTGGGCCTCATGAAATGCATCGAGGGGTAGCTCTGTCGTGCGCAATGCCCGGACAAATGGAATCAATAGATTGTAGCGCTCCTCCGGCTGCACATCGACGACGAGGTTTTTCAAAGCCACTTCGATGCGTTTCAAAAAAGCAACGTAATCGAATTGGTCGCGCTGCGCATCATAAAGGTCCTCAAAAGGAACGGCGGTGCCAACACGGTAAGACAGTCTTCTCTGAAAGGCATCGTATTGTTCGTAGTCAACGCCAACGGGCAATACCGTGAGCCCCTTCATTTTCGAGTTTTGGCGAATGGACAGAGCTACCATGTCAGCGACACCACGCTTCAAGGGTCGAAGGGTTTTCATTGTCCGATGATTGCCTTCTGGAAATAGGCCGATAGTCGCTCCAATCCCTAAACGCTCTACGCAGATTTCGAAAATGCGTTGATTGCGTTCTTTCGCATCACTCAGCCGATCGCGTAGCCGAAAAATGGGCATCTGGTTGAAGCCAAAGAGCAACTTCCGGATGAGGGGTTTTTTAAAAATGTCTGCTCGGGTGAGCCAGTGTATTTGATGGTTCGCAGTGATTGTCGTGTTGATCAAGGGGTCCATCAGGCCGTTCTGATGATTCGATACAATGATCATGGGGACATCCCGATTGGGAATCGAGTGGCTCCCTGATGTTTCTTCCATTCGGTGAAAACGCGGTACCGCGGATCGAACGAATTGAATGGCGATCCCGTAGCCCCAATGCGTTTTCTGAATCGGTGGTTCTTGAAAGGACTGCTTCACCTGAGTTGGGCTCCTGTGTGTTTCGTGATGGATTCCAAGATGCGTTGCACACATTGATCTATGCGCTTATCTGTCAGTGTTTTGCGTTCGTCTTGAAGCGTCAAAGAAACGGCATAGGAGACATGGTTGTTATCCAAGTTTTCCCCTTCGTAAACATCGAACAACCCTACTTTTTTCAAGAGGTGTTTCTCAGCCTGCCAAGCGGCGTCTCGTATGGCACCGAACGGGGTGCCCTTCTGCAGAATCAGAGACAAATCTCTTCTTACACTCGGGAATTTCGGAAGCTCTTTTGCTTGAATCTGGCGGTCTTCGGATGCCTTCATCAGAGGTTCCAAGAGGAAATCAGCCCAGTAGACAGGTTGCTGCACGTCACACATCGCGGTGACTTTTGGGTGTACGACCCCCATCCGTCCAAGAATCTGATCGCCTTGCATGATGCGAACGCCATCAGCGAACACACCTCCATTGACCGCGATATCAGCGCGTCCTTGAACACCCAAGGCCTCTAAAAGCGTCTGAACGGCTTCTTTTAATTGGTAAAAGTCTAATTCGCCTGTTCCTGTATTCCAATTTTCTGGAGCCGTGCGTCCTGTCATCCAAAGGGACAATCGCTCGGTTTCTTCAAAACGAGCAGTAACATCTGCGAGGTCTTCGATTCCTTCAGTACGCTTTCGATAGGTCCTGCCCAGTTCGAACAACCGCAAATCGGGCTTCTGGAAATTTCGATTTCTGGCAATGGCTTCCAGGCCTTGAAACAACAATGACTGGCGCATCGAACCCAAATCAGCACTCAAAGGGTTGAGCAAGGCGATGTGTTCGTCGGCGCTTATTTCTGGATCGGCCATGTCATCAACCAAGCCCTCTGCATAGGAGAGTTTGGTCATCGAATTGCTCATGATTTCCTGAAATCCCCGGCCTACAAGGGTATGGGCAATTTGGTTGCGGAATCGTTCAGACTTGAATCCAGCGCGTATTTGCATCGCTGAGGTGATTCGCTGGGGCATCGGAATCTTGTCAAAACCGTGAATTCTTAAAATCTCCTCAACGAGATCGGCAGGACGCGTGACATCCCTTCGGTAAGCGGGAACGTTCACCGAGACAGTCTTTTCAGATTGAGAGACGATTTGGATGTCGAGATTCTGCAGGATTGCCAGCACATGTTCACGGTCCAAAACAACCCCAATCATGTTGTCGAGGTAAGACCAATCCAGTTCTATGGTCGCGGCAGCGGGCAAGGCACCTCCTTCGGCCTGAGTGAGGGTGGATACATTTGCTCCAGACCAAGACTTCAACAGGAATGCAGCGCGCTCGAGAGCAAGGCGCACGGACTGAGGGTCTACACCTCGTTCAAATCGAAAGGACGCGTCAGTGGACAGCCCATGCCTACGGGCCATTTTCCGAATGATGACGGGGTCGAAATAAGCGGATTCCAACAGAATGCGTTTGGTCGAATCCTGAACTCCGCTGGTTTGACCTCCGTATACACCGGCTAAGCACAATGCTTTATCCTGGTCAGCAATGACGAGATCATCTGCATGCAAAGTGCGCTCGACTCCATCCAATGTGATCAACTTCTCCTTTGGATTCCCCCTGCGAACATGAATGGCTTGACCCATGATGACGTCGGCATCAAAAGCATGCAAGGGCTGGCCCAACTCATGAAGGACATAATTCGTAGCGTCTACGACATTGTTCTGTGGAGTCACCCCAATGGCTCTCAAACGACGCTGAACAATTGTGGGGGACGGTCCGACATTCACGCCTTCAAGCACCAATCCGAAATATGAAGCGCAACCTTCTGTGTAGTCAATCGCGATTTTGAAATCCCCTGTTGCTGTTGGCAAGGCAGTCACTTCTGGCATCTGGATGTTGCCTGACTTTTCTTGACATCCTTCGACGGTATCAAACAACAATCCCGCTCGCAAATCTCGAGCGACCCCCCAATGGCTCATGCCATCTGTTCTGTTGGGCGTAAGTCCAATTTCCAAAACATGATCAGCTTGAATACCGTAGACCTCAGCAGCGGGTGTGCCCGGCTTCCAAGTAGCGTCCAATTCTATGATTCCGTCGTGTGACGCACCGACGCCGATTTCGTCTTCTGCGCAGATCATTCCCAACGAAACTTGGCCGCGGATCTTCCCTTTTTTGATTTGAAAGGAATCTCCTGAAATGGGGTGCAAAGTGGCCCCAACTTGAGCAACGATGACCTGCAAACCCGCGCGGGCATTGGAGGCTCCACAAACGATTTGCAGCAATTCTTCAGCGCCAACATGCACGCGGCAAATCTGAAGTCGATCGGCATCCGGATGTTTTTCGCAGGCTTCAATGTGGCCGACAACTAGTCCTCGCAACCCTCCGGGAATGTCATCCTTTAATTCAACGCCTTCAACTTCTAACCCGGTTGCTGTCAAGACAGCTGCCGCGTCTTCGGCAGACTTGTTGTTTGGGAGCAATTCTTGCAGCCACCGGTATGAAATTTTCATGGCAAATGAGATTCGACGCTGTAAAGTTAGTAGGTCTCAATGGCTAGACCACAAGGAACTGCACTTTTGGTTGGTAGAATTTCAATTCGCAAGGGAGCAGAAAAGAAAGTTGAGTAACTTCGCCTTCCGTTTATCACATCACGTGACGAACATTTCTACATCGGGATGTAGCTCAGTTGGTAGAGTACGCGTCTGGGGGACGTGTGGTCGCTGGTTCAAGTCCAGTCATCCCGACCAATGAATCCCGGGGCGAGAGCTCCGGGATTCTTTTACCACATTCGGCATCAATCATGGATTACGCTTTCGAAAACCAGTGGATTCGACTTGAGAAATTGATGGAGGAGCGATTCGGTGAACCACCGGATTTGACGACAATGGTCTTTACGGTGGGATTGCAGGAGTGCGCTCAAGGCTACAAGCCTTTCAAAAAAGATGAGAAACTGGAGGTGATGCATGTAGGCATTTGCACCTTGCTGACCCCGATGGGGTATTATGAGGAAGTCCGTCAAGACGACGATGGCTGGCCTCACTTTAAACAACTGCGTCCGATACCGGCCGTCACAGAGAAAGAACAAGAGTTGCTCATGCGCCGCGCCTTGGTTGAATATTTTTCAGCTTGGATCGAAGGGGACGAAAAAGCGAGTACCACGAAATAAGTTAGCGGAGCGCTAATTACTCGATAAAAATGGTGGCCTCGTTGGTCAACTGCTCCTCAATCTTAATCAATCCGGTTCCGGACAAGGACGCTTTTGTCGCTTCAATGTCTAAAACGGCAAAACCTGCTTGACCTTCCACGTAGAAAGAAGAGAAGTTGAAGCTGACCAATCCGGCTGCATTGGAGACCGCAGTCGTGTCGAAACGGGGCTCACCAACAAAATCTTCATCGACTGAGCCAAAGGCATAGAGCCGCACTGTGGCCCCCTGGACTGGGGAGCCCAAGTCGTTTAAGACAACCACATTGGCGATGGTTTCTTCCACTTCATGGCAACTTGAGAGGCCAAAAAACAACAGCAACAAGCTAATCGGAAGGAGGGTGTGTGTGTTTCGCATTGGACAATCTAACTTTGCAGGCAAGGATGAGTCTTCAAATATCTTCAAAAAGTCATGAAAATCAAGCACATCATTGGTCTTATCGGTTGGTTCTTTCTCGCATTCGGATTGATTTCCGCTTCGGGTTGCAGTGAAAACGCCAAAAACGGGCCACGACAGGTCCTCATTCACACCTCTTTTGGCGATATGGTTGTGGAGCTTTCTGACTCAACTCCGGGGCATCGCGACAATTTTGTTCAACTTGTTGAATCGGGATTCTATGACAGCTTGCAGTTTCATCGGGTCATCAAAGACTTTATGATTCAGGGGGGAGATCCAGAAAGCAAAATGGCTGCGCCCAATGCTCGTTTGGGATCGGGCGGTCCAGGCTACACCATCCCGCAAGAAATCCGATCCGATCAATTGCATTTCAAAGGCGCGCTGGCTGCAGCGCGGCAAGGCGACCAAGCGAATCCAAAGAGAGCTTCTTCGGGAAGCCAGTTTTATCTCGTGCAGGGGCGCTCATTTTCAGAAGCAGAATTGCTGGGATTGCAAGCTCGAGTGAATCAGGATCGAAAGAGTGGAAAGAACAAATTCGGATATGACGAGGGCCAAACATTTACATACACGCCTGAAGACATTGCACGCTATGCGACCTTCGGAGGGACGCCATTTCTTGACAATCAGTATACGGTATTCGGCTATGTGGTCTCTGGGTTGGATATAGTGGATTCCATTGCTGGAGTGCAAACTGCACCTGGGGATCGGCCTGTAGTGGAAGAGCGGATGTCGATGGAATTGATCAATTGAGGAATCGATGCGGGATGAATTGATAGCATTGCTGGCGGAGGTAGCCGCGGTGGATTTGGCGAGTGCTGAATCTGCGGAGGCATTTCGAATAGAATGGTTGGGTCGGAAGGGGCGCATGAAAGACCTCATGGCGTCGTTTAAGGCAGCTCCAAACGACGAGAAGCGCGAATTGGGCAAGTTGTTGAACGAGCTAAAGGGGAGCATTGAGTCCAGAATTGAATCCGTTTCTTCGGAGGATTCAAATCATGCGGGTGGATCGAGCTCGGGTGAGGATTTGACCCGGCCTGCTGGGGGGGTCGGAATAGGAACACACCATCCTTTGAGTGTCGTAAGGCGAGAGATCATTGGGATCTTCGAGCGTTTGGGATTCGTGGTTTCAGAAGGTCCTGAGATTGAAGACGACTGGCACGTGTTCAGTGGGTTGAATTTCCCCGAAGAGCATCCAGCACGGGATATGCAGGACACTTTTTTTGTTGAACGAAAGCCAGATTTGTTGCTGCGGACGCACACATCATCTGTCCAGGTTCGAGAAATGGAACAACATGATCCTCCGATGCGGTTGATCATGCCGGGGCGTGTTTTTAGGAATGAAGCGATCAGCGCAAGAGCGCATTGCATGTTCCATCAGATTGAGGGCTTGTACATCGATGAAGGCGTTTCTTTTGCGGATCTAAAGCAAACCTTGTTGCTCTTTGCGCAGGAGTTTTTCGGTCCTGACACGCGCATTCGCCTGCGGCCTTCCTACTTTCCTTTTACCGAGCCCAGCGCAGAGGTGGATGTGTATTGGGGACTGGAAACAGAAGTGGACAAGCGCATCACCAAGGGCACCGGTTGGCTTGAAATCCTCGGATGCGGAATGATTGACCCGAATGTGTTGGAAGCTGCCGGAATCGATTCGCGCAAATACTCAGGGTATGCGTTCGGCATGGGGGTAGAGCGAATCACAATGTTGCGCTATCAGATTGGAGATTTGCGTGCATTTTTTGAAAATGACGCCCGTTTCTTGGATCAATTTAAAGGTCAATACTGACCTCGAGCGCTCACGTTATTTACGTCGAGGGCAAAATCACACTGAGCTTTTCTCTGACGGGGGAGATGCGTTCGACTTGAATCTTGCCCGCTAATTTCCGCAGCTGAGCATGGAGCTCATTCCAGCGTGAAGAGGCCAAAGCATCTTTTCCATAAAACAATCCACGCAGGGCTTTCGAGGCCTCGGTGTGGTCACTGCTGATACTGAATTTCCAGTGGGCTCCGAGCTGTTCGATCTGCACCTGAACATCTTGTTGGTCGTGGGAAAGTTCAATGAATCCTCGAATCAAATTGCGCAAGGCAATGCGCACATCTGGCCCAATCGTGAATTGAAGATCGCGCCCCGAATCCCATGCAATGGTGGATTGTATGTCTTCATCCAATTCGCTCATGAAGGCTTGGATGGATTGTGCAGAGGGATTGTCATCCCGCATGTAGACAAATGCTCCGTTGGGCATGAGACTCGAATTGCTGAGCGATTCATCTTCCTCCGTGACGGTTTCGTCATCTTGAGATAAACGATCGCTCGGCACCAAGCTGCGGAGACGAATCAATCGGCGCCTTTCTTTTTTCAGTGCGCTTTTTACCCTCCGGTGGCTGCGATTCATTGACAAGAGCCCAATGGCTAAAATCGCAGCGAGCCAGGGCCAAGCTCCAAGGTCCGGACGTTGAGCCCGTTGGTCTGCTAAATCGGCGACCGCCCGTTCAAACGGATCGGGTTCAGGAAGCAATTGTTCGGTGAATCCACGGACCTGACGGCTGTCAGAAGAACGAAGTCCCCATAGAAGTGCTGATTTAATGCTGTCCACTTCGAACATGGAAGACAATGCCACGTGAAAATTGGATCGATCCATTTCGAATTCAGCCTTTTGTCTCAGTGCGTCTGCCAAAAGGACGAGGTCAGTTGTCGCTCGAGCTGCTTTGATGGCTTCATGGAATCCAATGACTGCGTCCAAAGGTCGATTGGCTCGATGCGCGGCCGTCGCTAGCCGGAGGTGCGCCAATGCAAGTGAATTCAACTGATTTCGCGGCGTAAACTCTAAAATGAGTTGAGCCCATTCATAAGCAAGATGATGATTTTTAAGCGCAAGAAGCCCGTAGATCTGCTTTCTGTAGTCTTGAGCCAATTCCAGGGGAATGGTGATTGAAATGGATTGGAATGCTGTGACGATACTGTCGTTTGGATTCCTGTTTTCGATGATATCGAGTTGAACTAAATAGCTCAACCATTCGGCCATTTGCTCGTCGGACAACGCCTCTTGAGGACGGTTCAAGCAGAAATCCAAGGCCTCTCGTGCGCGCGTCCAATCTCCGGCAATGAATGCGATCTGAGCCATTCGAGAGTGCAAGAGGATGTGTTCAGGTTGCATTTGCAATTCCCGCCGAAGCACGGCACTGGCTTGCTCTTCTCGCTGAAGACTCAGCCAAAGATCAGCGGCTAACAAGGTGAGTTCAAGGCGGTCCGAAGCGCTGCAGGCGAGCAAACCTGAACCGGCTAAGATCAAAGCACTGCTCGCTTGATCTGCATTGTGACTTTCTGCGTGAACTTCGGCAATGCCCATGCGTGCTCGGGCGATGAGACACGGATCGAAGGATCGCTCCTCAGCTCCGCGGAACATGGACAGAGCAGCTACGGGCTTTCCGAGCTCGAGCAATGAATCGCCCCGTTCAAGCATTTGCGCAGCTTCGATGGATGCCGCATCTTGGGCATAACTGTGAGACAGGTTGCCATGCAAAAAGAGCAAGACAAAGACGAGCAATAGGGACTGAAGAGTGCGCAACATTTGTGAGTCCAACTTAGCGCGTGAGCGAACCACTCATCCAAGAAGTCTTGGAAATTGTTCACATGAATTGGCGCAAAAGAAGCAGGGAAGTTTAGTCGTTCCAGAGCACGTCTAGAATGGTGCTTCCAACAGCTTGCAAGCTATTCTTGTCAATCACGTCCATGTTGTCTGCGTGCGTGTGGTGAAAGGGTCCATAGCCCATGGGAAGGACTTGTAACTGGTAATGGACAATGTTCGCAGAGGGAATGCCCCCCAACTCTGAAACGAACAAGTTGTCATCGACGGTTTGGGGGGTCACTTCGTTTTTGAAGTACGCCCCATGACCCAATCCTTGAGCGGCGCTCCAAACTTTTTTCACGGTCGCGGGAGCATAGGCCATCGAAGTCCCTTCTTTGTTGAAGACTGCGTTTTTTGCTCCCACCATGTCCAGAAGGATGCCATATTTTGCTTGGTAACCGATGCGGTGCGGCTGATTGACCCAAAATTGGCTCCCCAGGCACCAAGTCAACATGGTGTTTTCTCCCTTGTTCGCCCACTCCGGAGTGCCATAGTCTTCCGCATCGAATAGGATGATATCGACCCCATAGCCCAGCGAGTCCGTGCCCAGGACACGGGCGATTTCAAGCAAAACCCCAACTCCCGATCCGCCATCATTCGCGCCGTCAATGGGCTCGCGCATTCTTACGGTGTCTTTGTCTGCGAATGGTCGAGTATCCCAATGCGCATAGAGCATAACGCGTTCTTTGGCCTCTGGCATAAACGACCCGATGATATTGCGAATGTTCAGAATGGTGCCGTCGAATGCTCGGACACGGCCGATTTGCTCGGTCACTTCAGCTCCATAGCGATCGAGTTCGTTGACCAACCAATCTCCACATTTCTCATGTGCTGGTGAATTGGGAACGCGGGGGCCGAATGCTACTTGCTCAGCGACGAACGCGTAAGCAGAATCGCTATTGAATTCGGGGGCTTGGATCCGAACAGGCGTTTTGTACTCAATCGAATGAGACGTGGATTCTTCCTCATGGCAAGAAATCAAAGTCGCGCCAAGGAATAGCAGACCTCCAAGATGAAGGAGCGTTCGGGTTAGTCTTTTTTCCATGAACTTCCGTCTTTGCCGTCCATAATAGTGATGCCCAATGCGCCGAGTGTATCGCGAATGGTGTCTGCTGTAGCCCAGTCTTTGTTGTCTTTTGCCTTCCCGCGCAAATCGACCAACAATCCCATCAGCGCATCCTCATCGCCACCGTTTTGACTCGCTTTATTTTCGACTTCCAATCCAAGCACGTCGAGCACATATCCCTCGAGCCCTTCTTGGAGCTGTTGGCGCTGGGGCGCCGAAATGGTCACTTTTCCGGAAACAATGTTGTTGATCAATTTGACGCCATCGAACAAAACACCAATGAGAATGGGCGTGTTGAAATCGTCGCCCATAGCTTGTGCACAGCGCTCCATGAGCTTGGGGATTTGCGTGTCGTCCATCCCTTCAACGGAAATGGGTAGATCAGAAAGCTTGACGATTGCCGTCATCAATCGTTCCAAGCCTTTCTCAGCTGCCTGCAGGGCTTCGTTGGAGAAGTCCAACGTGCTGGCGTAATGCCCCTGAAGCATGAAGAAGCGAACGGTCATCGGAGAGTATCCTCGCTCGAGCAAGGGATGATTCCCTGTGACCAACTCGTCCGGCGTGAAGCCATTGCCTTCCGACTTGGCCATTTTTCGCCCGTTGACCGTGAGCATATTTCCGTGCATCCAATAATTGACAGGCCGCTCGCCGCCGTGTGCGCCAATATTTTGAGCAATTTCACATTCGTGGTGAGGAAACTTCAGGTCCATGCCTCCTCCGTGAATGTCAAAAGTCTTGCCCAGGTACTTTGTGCTCATAACGGAACATTCCAGATGCCATCCAGGAAAACCTTCACTCCAAGGTGAAGGCCATTTCATAAGGTGGGAAGCGTCTGCCTTCTTCCACAATGCGAAGTCAAGCGGATCGTTCTTCTCGTTCTGACCATCCAACGAACGGGTGTTGCTCAAAAGGTCATCAATGCGCCGGCCAGAGAGCTCCCCATATGGAAAATCTTCACTGAATTTTCGAACGCTGAAATAGACACTCCCATTGGATTCGTACCCATAGCCCCGTTCGATGATATCTTGAATCATCTGAATCTGTTCGACGATGTGTCCGGTAGCACTTGGTTCGATGGAAGGCGATTTCATATTGAAAATGCGCATCACGTCATGGAAGTCGTTGGTGTACTTCTGTACAATTTCCATCGGCTCCAAATTCTCTAAGCGGGCCTTCTTACCAATCTTGTCTTCACCGTCATCGGAATCTCCCGTCAAATGCCCGACATCCGTAATGTTCCGCACATAACGAACTTGGTATCCCAAGAAGGTCAAGTAGCGGTAGACGATATCGAAAGTGAGGAATGTTCGGACGTTGCCTAAGTGAACGTTGCTGTACACCGTTGGCCCGCAGACATACATGCCCACATAAGGAGGGCTTAAAGGGGTGAAGCGTTCCTTTTTTCGCGTGAGGCTATTTTGAATGTAAAGCGGTTGCATGCGGTCGATCGAATTGTGCGATGAAGGAAATCAAAACAAAAGCATTCCTACTGATTCCACTGCAAAGAAAAACCATCCCACGTTATTGCAGCGGTTCGTTGGATACTTTACTCAAGGTTTCGTGTGCACGACGCCAGCACGAAACGCATCCAGCATCAGTTGTGTCATTTGATCCAGGTTCAATTCGGGTTTCCAACCCCAGTCCTCTGCCGCTGCTTGGTCATTGATTGAATCCGGCCAAGTTTCAGCAATGGCCTGTCTTTGATCGGGGTTGTAGACCAATTGAAACTCTGGAGCGAGCTGTCGAATGCTTTCACCAACTTCAGAAGGGGTGAAGCTCATGGCGTGTAAGTTGTAGGAGGTGCGAATGCGAATGTTTTTCGCAGGGGCAGCCATTAATTCCATTGTGGCACGAACTGCATCGTCCATGTACATCATGGGCAAAGCTTGATCAGCTTTGAGGAAGCACGAGTATGGCTTTCCTTTTGCGGCGTATTCATAGATCTCAACGGCGTAGTCTGTCGTTCCCCCGCCCGGGACTGATCGGTGGCCAATGAGCCCTGGATATCTCAAACTTCGGACATCCACACCGTATTTCTCATGGTAGTAGCGGCACCAGTATTCACCGGCTTGCTTTGAAATGCCATAGACGGTGGTGGGGTCCAATGTCGCATTTTGTGGAACGTCTTTTTTGGGTGTGGATGGTCCGAAGACAGCAATGGAGCTGGGCCAAAAAATGCGCTGTACCCATCCTTCTTTTGCCGCCTCGAGGACATTGAGCAAGGATTGCATGTTCAAATCCCACGCTGCCAATGGACGCTTTTCACCCGTAGCGCTCAACATAGCGGCTAGATGATAGACCTCTTCATACTGTCCTTCTTCTAGCACTTTGTGCATCGCTCCCTCATCGGTAGCATCGAGATGCAGGAATGTGCTCTTTAAGACTTGTTCGTTTTCGGGGACTCGAATATCTGCGATATGAATGGAGTCAATCCCATGCTTTGATTGCAAGGCAAGAACCAATTCGATTCCAAGTTGACCTGCGGCGCCTATGACCAGTTTCTTTGACATTGTATACGAAAGTAATGAACTGTCGACGCGATTCGGACGAATAGGGTCGTGTTAGCTGCTATTTTTGTTTCGTGAAAGAGATTCAAGATTTGTTGCAGCTCGGCACGGAGGGGTTTGATTATCACTTGCCGGAGGAGGCCATCGCTTTGCATCCGGTTGAGCCTCGGTCGCGCGCCCGATTGTGGCATGTCTCTGAAAATGTCATGGGGGATGCAGGAACATTTGAAGATCTCCCTGAACTATTGCCAGAAGGATTTCAGCTGTGGGTCAACGATACGCGGGTCATTCGCGCCCGTCTAATCTTACTGAAACCTACAGGAGGTCGCTTGGAACTGTTCCTTTTAGAACCCATCGGGATGACCATGGAACAGGCGTTGCGTTCCACAAAGCCTTTGATTTGGCGATGTTTGGTTCGTGGTGCCAAAAGGTGGCGAGATGGCGAGGCGTCGCTGAGAGGAGAGGGTGAGCACGCGCGTTGGACACTTCGGGCGCAAATGCATCAAATCGAAGAAGGGACTCGACAAGTACGATTTGATTGGGTTCAGGACGGCTCAGATGAATTGACTTGGGGTGAAATGCTCGAAATGCTGGGCAATACGCCACTCCCACCCTATATGCGCAGGAAGGACGAGGCCCAAGATGTCGATGATTATCAAACGGTTTATGCTGAAGTGCCAGGTTCTGTAGCAGCTCCGACTGCGGGATTGCATTATGACGAACCGCTCATGGAGCGATTGCGGTCCAAAGGAACGTTGCATGCAGTCACCTTGCATGTTGGCGCGGGGACATTCAAGCCTTTGACTGAGGGCGAAGTCGCTCATCATGTGATGCACGCGGAGCATTGCGTCGTTCCCTATGCCGCTTTGGTGTCCTTGAGCGAATTGGAGCCCCATCGGGTGGTGACGGGCACGACAACCTTGCGAACGCTTGAAAGTGTGTACTGGCTGGCTTTGAAATGGAAGAAAGAAGGCCATCAACCCAATCAGTTGGGACAATGGGAATGGGCTCGTGAATTGAAGTCAATGGATGAAATGCTGGATTGGGATATGTCCACGGCCGTGCGATGGGCTATGGAACAATTGCAAGGGCGTGATTGGGTCTTCCAGACATCCATCATGATGGTTCCATCTTATCGCATCCGTTCTTGTCAGGGGCTTGTTACCAACTTCCACTTGCCTAAAAGCACCTTGCTGTGCCTTGTAGCGGCAGCGATAGGAGAACGATGGAAGGAGATCTACCAGATGGCCTTGGGAGATGGCTTTCGATTTCTGAGCTATGGAGACGGGAGTTACTTGGAAATTGAAAACAAAAAAAAGGCCCACTAAAAGCGGGCCTTTTTCAATTCGGTAAATCGTCGGAGTTAGTTTACGCCGCGATTGTCTTCAAGTTGAGCTGCTTCCAACATGGCATTGGAGATACGCAATGTGGCGGCTCCTCGAGCTCGTGCCAAACCACTTGATTGTTCAGAAAGAAAGTCTGATTTTTCGGCAGCCTCGCGGATCGAGGTCGGGGCTACGACCCAAATGCCATTGGCGCCAACGATAGGCTGTGACATATTGCCGATCGGAATGGCGAAGGCAGTGCCAACAACTTGAGGTTCAGGGAGAGCGCCAGCACCCTTGATCGTTGGAAATTTCAAAGCCATGTCCGTTGCAGTGAGCACATTTGTTCCAATAGAAGCTGCAATTTCACTGAGCGTTCCCGTTGACATTTGATCTTGAAACAACTCTCCTTTCGCTTCACGAATCGCTCCAGTGCGCATGACTTTTTCAACATGCTCAAACGGTGGAATTCCCTCTTTCGACACTTGATCGAGGAAGGCTACGACGTACGTGTCATCCACGAGGATGGGATTCGAGACTTCTCCTTCAGTGGCATTGAAAGCCCAGGTGACCAATTCTCGCGCATTTCTTAAGCCTGAGATGGAAGTGGCTTGTCGACGAATGTCTTTGGCGAAATTTGTTGGGTATCCGGCATCACCAGCAGCCTGTGTGAAGGATTCTTTGCTGTTCGAGCTAATAGCAAATTCGCTTGCCGCGCTGTAGGCGGAGCGCGAGGTTTCACTTGACGCAACCAAAGCACGATCGATCATTGCGACAGAAACGCGATCTTTTAGTTCCGTGCGGTCCATGACCTCAATGAGGTGAACGCCAAATTGTGTTTTTACCGCTCCAATGCTGCCGGGCTTATTGTCGAAACAATAGTTTTCAAAAGGCTTTACCATACGGCCTCGTGTAAAGAAATCGTAGAAACCGCCTGTGGACTTCGAACCAGGATCATCGCTGAATTGATCTACGAGATCCTCAAATTTGGCACCGCGGCGGATGGCACGCTTCAAGCTATCAGCTCGGGCCATGAGCGCATCCATTTCAGTGGCATCAGAGGAGTTCTTGGCTTGCAACAAAATATGGCGACAAGAAACACTGTCCGGTTCACTACTAAAACCAGCAATCCGAGCCAATCGGTAAGTCTGGTTCTTCAGGTAGGGCCCCATGATATCGCCTTCTTTCGAGTCGAAAAAGGCCGCTTCATTGACATCGGTTTCGACATCACTGCGCTTGAGTGTGGTGAGCTGAAAGGGAGCTTCGTTGACGGTGGCGACGAATTGGCTATCACTCTCTGTAGAGGATGCCCAAATCGTCTTCAAAGAGCTCAATTCGGATTCAATCGTTGTCGCGTCCTCAGCAGAGGCCTTGACTGCAATTCGTGCATAGGTGACATTTCGGCCATCCTTCTCTTTGTATTCCACATCTGATTTGTGCGCTCGGTAGAAAGACTTGACATCCGAATCGCTTACGTCGACATCTGAGTCTGGAATGCTGGCAAAGGATTTTAGCGCATACTGGAAAGTCACCTTTCGGTTGGCTTGTAAATAATCAGCTTGGCCTTCCAAACTGTTCGTGTAGATGCCTGCATTCACTAAATTGTCATACTTCTCGCGGATGCGTTTTTCCGAAATCAGCGCTTTGTAAGACATGAAATCAGACTTGCCTTGCGGTGTATTCAGCATGGCACCGAAATTCTGTTGCCAGAATTGCTTGTTTTCAGCGTTTGAATAGAACGCTCGATTCATGTAGGGCGAGTAGCCCGAACCGAAAAGAAGTTCTTGGAATTCAAGGTCGGAAACGGTTAGGCCCAAAGCGTCAAAGTCGTCGCTCAAAATGATCCCCGTAGTGAGGTCATTCCAAACTTCTTCACTCAACTGGTCGCCGTTGAATCCCAAGCGGCGGCGCTCTTGGAGTTCGGATTGGTATTCCAGGCCGGATATCTCGTGACCATTGACTTCGCCAACGTCGCGGTTTCCTCCTTGACCTATTAACGCCATTACGGCGTCGTAAGGAACGAGGAATCCCAACATTCCAAATCCAATCATAACGATGAGCAAGCCTTGACGGTTGCGGATTTTTTCAATCATTGACATGGTAAATCGACTTCTAATAAAGGTTCGCGAAGATAAGGGAAATCACGCAATGCATTGAATTGCAGTTGCGGTTGTCGTTGGAAGATTCCAGTGACGGGATAAGCTATTTGATTTTTCATACGGATCCTTGGTTCAAGTTTCGTACTAATATGGTCTTTATTTTGCTGCTGCTGACCTCTTCAACCGTCATCAAACACCCGTCAAGTTCGAGTGTAAATCCTTGGTTTGGAATTTCTTCAGCATGATGTAGCATCAGTCCTCCAAGGGTCTCATAGGCGTCCATGGCAGGAAGGTCCAATTCGAATTTCTCGTTCAGATCTTCGACATCCAAGCGGGCGGAGAACCGATAATGTCCGGGTTCAATTTCTTCTTCCACAAGGTCCTCAATGTCGTGCTCATCTTCGATATCGCCAATCAATTGTTCCATGATGTCTTCCATGGTGAGGATGCCGGACGTGCCTCCGAATTCGTCTACAACAATCGCTAAATGTCTTTTTCTTTGAATAAACCGCCGCAATACATCGTCCGCGGGCATCGGTTCTGGAACAACGAAAGTGGGGTGGAGAATGCTCTTGACAGAGGTCGGATTTTTGAACAAGTCTTTGGAATGGACATAGCCAATCGTTTGATCAATATCCCCTTTGTAGACGACAATTTTGGACAGTCCCGATGAAACAAAAAGGTCACGGACTTTGTCCAGAGGAGTCTCCATTTCAACGGCCACGACTTCATTGCGTGGAATCAAACAATCACGTGCCAAAACTTTGTTGAAGGTGAGTGCATTTTGCATGATTTGAAGTTCGTGCTCCAATTCCTGTTCCGGTTCCATTCGTCCGCTGATCTCCCGGATGAAATGATCCAAGTCGGTAGCGCCCATCTGTTGATCGGTGATACGCAGGGCGGTATGCTCTTTGCCAAAGAGCTGGATAGCCAATCGGCTGAGCCACACGACGAATGCTCCAGGGATGACCATGAGGTAGTGGAAGATGGCCAAAGGCAATGCGAAAAACCGAAGCCAAAAATTTGAATTGGCATGGAATAGGGCTTTTGGAATGAATTCAGCAACGACGAGGATGACTAAAGTAGTTATGCCTGTTTGCGCCGCCAGTGCCAAAATAGGGTGCTGTGCTTCGGGCCAATCGGCCACGTGAAAGAGACCTTCACTGATAACTCGTCCCGACTCCAAACCGCAAAAAACCAATGCGAGGTTGTTTCCAACGAGCATGGTGGCAATGAATTGTTGTGGCTTACTGGACAAATGAGCCAATAAGCGGCCTCGCCAACTTTGTTGCGCGTCGAGCTCAATCTGCAGGCGATTGGCAGATACAAAGGCGATTTCCATTCCTGAAAAGAAGGCCGATGCCAAGAGCGAAACGCCAATGATGATAAATGAACTCGCGGGGTCAGGATCCATGGAAAGGGATTGCATCAAACCTACGCAAAAGAATTAAACAGGGTTGCGTTTTCACACCTTCGAGTTGTGGTTATCAAGATCACGTTCCAGTTTCTTCCGGAAGTAGCGACGAAAACTATACCAGGCGATTGCAATTCCCGGTAGAACGAGTGTTTGTTTCTGCTGGTCCCATCCATACTCCACGAGATACCAAATGCTCACTCCTACGGAAGCGACAACAATCAGAATCCAAAATTTTTCAGCGGCCTTGCTGACTTGAATAGCGCGATTGATATCCATGATCAAAAGATATGATTTTATTGAAACGATTAAGGATGGTCCATTTCCATTCCTTCCAAAACGATTTCTCCAGATGGACGCAGAATACGGTAATTCTCAAAACGAGCATCGGACTCGAGGCCTTCTCCATAGAGAATGCCATTTTTGCTCGTAATCATCACAGGCCGGTTGGTCCAAACCCGGTTGGAGTCCTCGGCCCAAACGAGATATTCTGTTTCTAGAATGTCTCCTGAAAGGTTTCTAAGCACCACCTGGTCCTGCGCAATCAGCCGTAAGTTTTTCTCATCGAGCCAACCCGTCTGGGCTTGCATGTGGGCTTCATAGTTGTCTTCATCACCACCAAGAAATAACTCAAATCCGTCCAGGACTTCCACCAAGTCTTCAGATTTCTCGGCTGTCCCATTTTCAACGCGCCGAAGAATGGACGCTGTCAAGACGTGCAAGATTTCACCTTGTTCAGAATACTGAAACCGTCCATTTTCTATTTGCTGAACCGGTGACTTGTCAGATTCGGCGACAGCAACCAATTCTTCATCCGAGTTGGAGCACCCGAGAAGGAGTAAAAAGTACGGCACAAAGGCCGTTCCGACTATGCCGTTCCAATCAACGGACACGAATGACTGTGCTTTCGCCAGAACAAGGACACCCAGAAATGCTGGGGATTTGTATCTCAGCCCCTGTGCTTTTACCTACGGCAAAAACCTCTTCAACACTTGGGAATTGCTTCGAGGCATTCTGGAGTTTTTTGCTTGCTGTTGAAGCGACCTCCTCACTGCCAAAAGACTTGGCTTTGCCATAAAAATCGGCTGCTCTCAAATAGGCTAAGCGGGACCCCAGTGCGCCATCATCGCAGGCAGAAGCTCCTCCAGCAATGGCATCGCCAATCAGCATGAAAGCTTCAGCGCTGGACGCATTCACAGCGAGCACTTGCTCAGCATAGCGACGAGCTGACGCTGATTTTTTGAGAAAAGAAGCGATCTGACCCGTCTTGAGTAAATAAGCCTCAAGTTCCGTGCAATCACCGCAGAGTTCAACGGCTTGCTGCATGAAGGAATAGGCTTCTTCGAAGTTGTCATTCTTCGCTTGGCTGTAACCAATTGCGTAGGCAGATGGATGACTTGGAGCAAGCTCATGGACTGCCGTTGCAACAGGAAGAAACAACTCGTTGTCCGTGCACTCTTTTTGATTTAAAAGCCGAAGGACCTTTTGCTTCAAATCCATGTTGCTCGAATCTCCCGCTATTTTCATGCTAAGAACAGGAACCATGTCCTCGCATTGCGCTATCGCGATAAACACTTCATCAATGTTTCCTTTGGCCTTTTCAAAACCATCTAACGCTTTTGCATCATCAGCAGCGAGCGTGATGTTGGCCTCGATGTAATCCATCAAAACCAAGTATTCGGTCAACATTTCGCCGAGCTTTTCCTTGGCCTCCTCGTCTTCCAAGCCCTTCATGGTATAGAAGGAGGTGACGTAATATTTGCTCAATACAGCAGCTGAAGTCTCTTCTTTCAAACAGTCAACACTCTCTTTGAACCAAGCATTTGCTGTTGCTGGATCGTCTTTGTTGTACTGGTAGTAATCAGACGCTTTATAACCCAAGATGCTACAACGGTTGTTGGGGCGTTTGGCCGTGGTAGGGAAGAGCTCCATGCGTTGGTCATACAACAAGAAAATGCTGTCTTTTATTGACGCCACGCGTTCTTCATTTGTAACGCTTTCTGCTTTTTTCAATTCGTTTTTCAAGAATCGAATGCCATCAGAATAAAGCCCTTCACGCGCCTTGGAAGGGCAAACATCACAAGCCTTCAGCCATTGGATGTAGGCCTCGTCATAATTTTTCTGCTTTTTGTAGCTCACATAAACACTGAGCGCCTCTTTGCAGAGTAATTGCTGCTCCTCAGTCTCGCCATAGCGGTCCTGTCCAAAAGTCAAATGAGGCGTTGCTACAAGCAGCGCACAGATCCAGATTAGTTGCTTTTTCATAAGTCTCGTCTTCTCAGGTCAATCATACAATCGTTCTCTCAGCCAGTTGTTTTTGAAAAAAGGCATCAATGAAAATCCAATGTGTATCCGTGCGTAGTTTTCATTGAGCCCTCCCGCTGCAGTGTAACGCTCTCCAAGTTCCATGCCGAAATGAAGTCGACTTAGGGAACGGCTGCCCACTAAGGGCAAACTGAATCCTGCTGATAGGCTCCGTGATTCAAGTTGTGTCGATTCCACGGCATAGGGCTGCTGTGCGATTGACAAGCCAACGCGATAATTAGCTTTGCCCCATGTTGGATGTCGTCGCTCGGCATTGCCTAAAGTCCATTCGGCACCAAAACGGAAGATCTTCGAGCGCATCCAAGTGAGCCCTAATGGCCGAAGTGCTGCATCGAAATCTGATTCAACCTGGTCCCAAAGCGTTTCACTGTACTCAATGCCTGCCCCAAAATGCCGTCCGTTGGCGTGATCAAAGATGATTCCAAGTCCGGCATTCCATGACGCGGGCATTTTGCCTTGAACATTGGAGGCGGCAACGAATAAAGCCGTGTCCAGTGGAATGTTAATGCCCCCCAAGTTTTGAGTCGTTTCATCCACCTGAGAGATATCACTATACAAACCGGTCTGAGGGGTGAAGCGCCCTCCGAATCGCATCGAAGCACTCTTCTCGAATGACTGATCCTCGTTGTATTGTGCGAACAAGAGGTGGTTGTAGATTACGCCAAGATCAGCTGAAATGGAACGATGTCGCATATCGATCACCGATCGGTGATCAAGGAAAGTTGGATCCAATATGTCTAAAACCGACGTTCGGCTCACCGCCCCAAATAGATATTGCGTTTGAATGCCCAAATGCAACGTGTTGGTCTGGATCAATACACTATCACTGAGTCCAGCTTGAACATAGCCTCTGCCTTTGATGGTTCTAGCCCATCCAATGTGCGCTTTACTGAGTCCTCCGTGCCCATCATAACGTTCTTGAACATTGCCAATGTTGTCCATGTCCGTGGATCTGGAAATGGCGAATCCTGAACTGCTAAATGGCGAAACTCCGAGGATCAAGGTGTTTTTTCCACCTTGCTTTTTAATGGCCAATCCCAAGGGCCCCGAAGAACCAAATCGTGCCGTTGCTGTAGCGTCGTCCCCTTGGCTCATTTGCAGTTGCGTGGTTACAGCAGAACCTTGAAAAGTTGTCTGTCCCAGTGCTGATGCAGATGCGGGGTTGTTCGGATTGAATTGAAAGCTCGAGTAAAGCATGGACTCCATTCCACCCATGCCAGCATGAACAGGAGTTTGAAGCGATCCCACCAAACCAAATCCGAACCGCGAATAAGGAGAGTATTCGGCATTTTGTCCCATCACATGACCGGCGGCAAGAATCAGTATCCCCAGAAAGACACTGCTTTTGGAACCGAATGTAGATCCAGTTTGAGCGTGTCCTGAGGATCGTATGTGGGTGATTTCAACGTTGTTCAACGTTTTGCAGAATTTGATGATACCCTTTCCAAGTCAGGTTTGGGTCGACAAAAATGAGGCGTGGATCTTCGACTTCCAAGAAAGAAGCATCTCCTCCTGTTAATGCAACTCGAAAGTTGGGCCAATGTTTCCTAAACGCATCCACGCGTCCCTGGATTTCGGCATTGATTCCTCCGATGGCTCCGGCAAGCAGGCTGGAGAGCGTGTCGTTGCCAATGTGCATGGCCACTCCCTCGCTAGCGAGTTCACGCCAATTTTCGGGATAGGGCAATGCACGTGTGCCGGCATACATCGATCGGAATCTCAAATCAATGCCTGGGGAAATTGCGCCTCCGATAAATGAATGTTCTTCTACGGCATCGACGGTCATGCAGGTGCCCATGTCGATTACCATCCACTGGGAATCGGGGTCGATGGCAAGGACGGCTGCAGCATTAGCAAGTCGATCGAGCCCTACCGTTTCCAGGCTATCGTATCGCACATCAAAACCCAATTCCATCTTGGCATGGAGATTCACCAGGTTTTGAGGTTGAGGATGAGAACGCTGCCATCGATTGTTCCAATTCGTCCAAAACTCAGAAGCGTTACCGGACGCTGCAATGAGCATTCTGGCCGGCAATTGCTGGGTTTCCATGGCTTCATTGGCGATAATCTCAGCAGCATCATCCGTCCAGACTTCAGCCAATTCACCGCTCACAAATGAAGCGAGCTTCGTGCGCGTGTTGCCAATGTCAAGAATCCAGTCGTGATCGTGTCTCATTGCCATTGCAGTGTTTCGATCATGTGCACAATGTCCTGCCGTAAATAATCTAGAGCGGGTCCGATGCTGTCAGGATTTGGAACATGTTGAAAGTAGAGAGACCCACGCAAAAAATAAGAGGTGCTGTCGCTAGCAAAAAACTGCAACGGAGAAGCCACGGGCCCGTCCAAGTCAAAGATGAGTCCTCCAACTTGGTTTTCTGGAAGGTCGAATGAACGAGTCTGAATCCCCGAAGCTTTCGCTTCATGACTAAAAACCAAGCGATGGGAATCTTCAACCAAGGAGATGAACTCACCGGGATTGTTCAGGCGAGTCAAGGTGCAATGCAGTTTTCCAGAGAAAGATGGAAATGCGAGGTTGAACCAACACGAATTCGTGGAATTGTCTAGGTTGATGAGTTCAATCTTGGCGTGAGACGGGACCTCAAAGAGTGGGCCACAGGGATGCGCGTAAGGAACGTATGAAACAGCGGGAGTCTCAATTCTAAAATATCCTCGTGGCCGCGGCATGTAATCTTCATTGCATCCAAGGAGCATCAGAGCCGCGATGCAGAAAAAAGCAGGGCGGAGCGCAAAGCGTTTCGGGGTCATTCGCTCGCTGAATTTTCCGGCAAAGTCATCTTAATTCGCATCAACTTTCGCGCATTCGAAGCATCCACTCTCAATTCCACTTGTTCAAAGAGAATGGATTCGCCGGTTCTTAAAATGCGACCGGCCTGCTCTGTGATGAATCCGCCGAGGGTATCACTTTCTCCTTTGGCAGCTTCCCACGCTTGGTCCTCGATATCGAGGATTCTGTAGACATCAATCAAGGAGGTTTTCGCCTCGATGATGAAAGTGCGTTCATCCAATCTTGAATACGAAATCTCCTCGGCATCGAACTCGTCAGAAATTTCACCTACGATTTCTTCAATGATATCCTCCAACGTGATGATCCCACTTGTCCCTCCGTATTCATCAACAACGATGGCAATGTGAGTTCTTCTTTCTTGAAACTCTCGCATCAAATCGTCGATTTTTTTATTCTCAGGGACGAAATAGGCTGGTTGAATGTGAGATTGCCAGTTCAGTTCAGGCTGATTTAAATGCGGCAATAAATTTTTGACGTACAAGATGCCCTGAATGTCATCCTGAGATCCCTGGTGAACCGGAATCCGAGAATAGCCTGATTCGATGATTTGGCCTCGAAGTTGTGTCCAAGAATCATCAGTCGATACAGACTCCATATCTGTTCTCGCTGTCATAACTTGTTTGGCATCCTTGCTTCCCAATGCTACGATTCCTTCCAAAATCCGCTGCTCCTCGTCTGAGCGGTCTTCATCTGCTGTTAGGTGAAGGGCTTGCTCCAGGTCTTCCATGGAAAGATCTGTAGCCGGCACTTCAACGCGACGACCAACCCAAGCTCCAAGACGGACTAGCGGTTTCCAAACGGGCTTCAAAACACTCCGTGCGACAAGCAAGGGGCCCGCGGTAAATTGAGCAAATTGGATGCGATTCGTCGAGGAATAAACTTTTGGAATCACTTCGCCAAAGAGGACAATTAGAAAGGTCACGGCTCCAACATGGAGGGTCCATTTCATCCAGGCCTCCATCTCTGAAGAAGGGAAAAACCGCTCCATGGCCATGGTTGAAATCAGAATAATGACAATGTTGGTCAGATTGTTGAGCACAAGTATGGTGGCTAACAAATGACGCGGTGCTCGCGCTGAATCAGGCTTTTCGAGCAATTCCAAAACCCGCTGGGCTTTGATGGATTGATCTTGGTCACGCGCTCTCTCGAGGTCTTGCAGATCTGATGGCGTTAGGCTAAAAAAGGCGACCTCGGATCCTGATATTAAAGCACTAAACAGAAGCAGAACCGCGATGGCTAGGATGGGCGCGAAATCCGGCGCTGACCACAGTGATGCCAAAAGAAAGGGCGATAGCAGAAAGCTCAAAGGAGGGGCTTCAAGTCAATAAAAAGCTTCAAAACGGCAAATCTGATGCGTCGCCCTCAGGGACACTCGGTGGATTGAATGGAGACGAGGAGACGGGCTCGTTCGCCGATTCTGCCATGGCGCTGTTCGCAGGTTTTGCTTGAGGCTGGGGATCGGCTTTTGTGGCATTTTGATTGTTGCCGACTTGAGGGCTGCCATTTCCTGGGCGGTCGAGAAGCTGCATGACGTCTGCTACGACCTCTGTCGTGTAGCGTTTTTGTCCTTGCTGATCATCCCATGAACGCGTTTTGATTTTGCCTTCGATGAAAACTTGGGATCCCTTGCGAAGGTATTTTTCAGCAGTTTCGGCCATGCCACGCCAGATGACAATATTATGCCATTCTGTTTGCGTGATGCGTTCTCCTGAATTGCGGTCCTTATAGGTCTCAGATGTTGCCATGGGGAATGAGCAAACAGCGACTCCGTTGGGGGTGTAGCGCATCTCCGGGTCTTTGCCTAGGTTGCCTACCAAGATTACTTTATTGACTCCAGCCATGTTTCAAATTTACGCTATGCCACGGTTTTAGATTCTTTTTGTTCAGCGGAATTCTTCACATCGGTCCAACAGCTCTCAAGTACTCGTGGCAACGCGAGTTCCATTGCGCTTTCCCAAGTATGCCATTCCCCCCAATCCAATGACTCATTTTCAGGAAGGAGCCAAAGCCAGAATTGCACATGCAAGCGGCGGTGACTCAGCAGGTGCTTCACGGGTGTTCCGCATGGCCCTCGTGAAATGAGTCGTTCGTTGAGGGAGGCGGGGGGTTGGTCAGTTTCGGCCGCTGGTAGCCCAGGCTTCTCGGAAGTCGGAAAAGCCCACAAGCCACCCCAGACCCCTGAATCGGGTCTTTTATTCATGAGAACAAGACCGTTGTGAACGATGACATGGAATTGGAGGGCGACATCTTGAACCTTGATTTTGCCTTGTTTAAAAGGGGGGAGGGAGCCTTTTTTATGGGGCATAAAGCTGCTGGCGCATTTTTTCTGCAGCGGGCAGCTGGCGCAATCAGGAGCATTCGGAGTGCAAGTCAAAGCGCCCAATTCCATGATGGCTTGATTGTGTCTGCCTGGGTTTTTTGGGTCGACCCAGGCCTGGGCAAAGGTCTCCAAGGGCTTTCGTCCGGATGGCCTGTCAATCGGTTCGTGAATGCCTAAAAAACGGCTGAGTACGCGCAAGACATTGCCATCAACGGCTGCGACAGGAGTTTCGAAACAGATGGAGCATATCGCCGCGGCAGTGTAGGTACCGACACCTGGCAGCGCGAGCCATTGATTCATTTCTTGTGGGTACCCGTTAGGAAATTCCTCTGAAATAATTTGAGCTGCTTTGTGCAGGTTTCGAGCGCGGCTGTAGTAGCCAAGGCCCTGCCATTCCTTTAAAACCTCATCGACACTGGCGTTGGCTAAGGCCTGAAAATTGGGCCAGCGATGCATGAATCGTTCCCAATACGCTGTCCCTTGATCGATGCGTGTCTGCTGCATAATCACTTCGCAAAGCCAAGTGCCATAAGGTTCCGGTTTTTCCCTCCATGGCAAGGGCCGTTCATGCTCCAAATACCACCGATGGAGATCACTTCGTAACATGTTCAGGGCCACGTCTTCGGAAAAAGCAGTTTTGGGATGCATAAAGTGGGTAGTATTCAGGACATTCAACGTATTTTTGCATCCCCAAACGGTTTTGGGGTTTCTTTTTTGAGACTGACAAACGTACTAACGCAAGATGACGAAAGCAGATATTGTAAGCAGAATTGCTGACGAAACCGGTATGGAGAAGCAAGATGTTCAAACTACGGTTGAGGCATTCATGCGCTCTGTGCGAGATGGTTTAGAATCTGGACAAAATGTTTACCTCCGAGGTTTTGGAAGCTTTGTTGTGAAAACCCGGGCAGCGAAAACAGGCCGCAACATCCTTGCGAAGCAATCCATTCAGATTCCGGCTCACAACATTCCTTCATTCAAGCCAGCGAAGGATTTTGTTGAAAATGTAAAAACGCAGGTTAAGGTGAAGTAATCCATGCGGAACAGAACAGGTGTCATAGTAACAGTCGTTTTAGGAGCCGCACTCATAGCATTCGTGCTGTGGATGCCGAGGCAGCCTGAATCTTCGGCTATCGCTGATTCTGTTGTTGCTGCTGAAGACGAGGCTTACCTGGATGATCCGGTAGCTGTTGCTGTTGAAAAGGTTTCGGGCGCTAACCCCATGGAAGGCATTTTGGAACTGAGAGCTCTTGCAGAGCAAGACGAGCCTGAAGTGGATGCGGTGGTTTGGTTGGGGGTTTTTGGAATTCAATCGGGCCAGCTTGACAAAGCGCGTGAGCGATTCTCTCAAGCGTTAACCTTGGAACCAGGCCATGTTGAAGCGACATGGCAATTGGCCATGCTCGATATGGAGGAAGGGGCCTACGACCGAGCGGTTGTTGGTTTTGAAGCCTGTATGGATGCTGACGATAGCTATACCAACGGACTTTTCTTTACTGCACGTTGCTATGAAGCAATGGGTAAAACGGAGGCGGCTGTGATTCGTTACCAGCAATACTTACCTTACGCGCCAGATACGGTGATCTCAGCGCGAGTTTTAGATTTTATCACACGATTAGAATCCGGAGGTCTCTCTGGAACAAACGAATAAATTCAACCATCATGCCAAGCGGTAAAAAACGGAAGCGTCATAAGATGTCGACGCACAAGCGGAAGAAAAGATTGCGCAAAAATCGGCACAAGAAGAAGTGATTCGTTCGGGTGAGCACTTAGTGCTCACCCGAATGGGGCGCTTCCTTGCGTTTCATCCGGTTCCTGCGTGAGCAAAGAATTGGTTATCAACTCCGTCTCTGGTGAGGTGGAGATCGCCTTGATGGAAAACGGTCAACTCGTTGAGTTGCATCGAGATCAAGGTAGCAATGGGTTTGCGGTCGGGGATATATTTCTCGGCCGGGTTAGGAAGGTATTGCCTAGTCTGAACGCGTCATTTTTGGACGTTGGACACGAGCGCGATGCCTTTTTGCACTACTTGGACTTGGGTCCGCATTACCGAACTCAACAGCAGTATGTGAAGCGCGTGATGCAAGGCAAAGAGCCCGTGTCAGATTTGGGGAATTTCAAGCGAGAAGCAGAAATTGACAAAAAAGGGAAGATCAAAGACGAAGTGTCTTCTTCCCAGTTGGTCATGGTTCAAGTGGCGAAAGAACCAATTAGCTCAAAAGGTCCTCGATTAACAGCTGAAGTGACCCTTCCGGGGCGTTACCTGGTTTTGGTTCCATTCAGCGAAAAAGTTTCCCTTTCAGGGCGAATCAAAGGCGAGCAAGAACGGACCCGGTTGAAGCGATTGATGCAGAGCATCCGCCCTCCTGGGTTTGGAATCATTGTGCGCACAGTTGCAGAGGAAAAGGGCGCTGCTGACTTGCATGCGGACTTAGAGGACCTAGTCAATCGTTGGGGTGAGTTGCACAAGCGATTGAAGAATGCCAAACCAGGCAAACGGGTTTTGGGCGAGTTGAACAAGACCAGTGCGGTTTTGCGCGATGTATTAACAGCTGATTGCACGAGCATTCGGGTGAATGATCCGGTTTTGGCCGATGAGGTCAAGACCTACTTGCAAACGATTGCTCCCGATAAGGAAGGCGTTGTTAGTGTGAGTAAGGACAAGGATTTGTTCAATACGTTGTCCATTCATCGCCAGATCAAGGCGGCATTCAGCACGCAGGTCAATTTGAAGAGTGGAGCGTATTTGATTGTTGAGCAGACGGAGGCCATGCATGTGATTGACATCAACAGTGGCGGGAGAAAAGCAGGAGCTAAGGACCAAGAAGAGAATGCCTTGCACACGAATCTTGAGTGTGTTAGTGAAATTGCCCGAATCCTGCGTTTGCGGGATATGGGTGGCATCATTTGCATTGACTTCATCGACATGGCGAAGCGCGAGCACAACAAACAACTGACAGACGCCCTGAAGGAGGCGATGCAGACGGACAAGGCCAAGCACAATATTTTACCTCCGAGCCGATTCGGTGTGGTTGAGATGACACGTCAACGGGTTCGGCCTGTAGCCACGATCAAGACTTCTGAAAAGTGTCCAACCTGCTCCGGAACAGGTGCGGTTCAATCATCCATACTCGTTACGGATACGATTGAGAATAGCATTAGCTACCTTGTAGAAGGAGAGGGACATCGCCGGTTGACCATCATGTTGCACCCGATGGTAGAGTCCTACATTAAACAAGGTTGGTTGAAGTCCATTTTGAAGGGCTGGCAAAAGAAGTACCACATCAAAATTCATGTGGAGTCAAACTCCTCATTGGAATTGCTTGAATATCATTTGTACAATCAACTTGGAGAAGAGTTGTCCGTCTGATTTTGAAGTCTCTTGAAACCTAATTGAGGTATTTGGGATAGCACAAGAAAGACTTGACCACGAGTGTGGTCAAGTTTTCCCGATTCCAATGATCAGATGCGTCTCCAAAATCTTTAATCGTGCCATCTTTGAATCGGATTTGGATGCCTCCGGATTCATAGATCCGGTTATCAATGCGTTCACTAATGACGAAATAGCTCGCATCTTCTAAGGAGAGTTTGAAGTCGGCTACCACACGCTCTAGCTGGATGTCCAACTCATCCTTAGAGAATCCTTGCGAACGCAATTCGATTTGGAAGAGATCACGGTTGATGATGCGACGGCTGAGGTCGCTCAAAATTGGATCGGCATGATGCTGCCATGCTTTCAACGCGCAGAGAATGTCACTATCGTCCAATTGGCAAAAATGACCTAAGATGCTGGGGTCAGCAATGAAGCGGGCCTTATCGAGCGAGTCATGGAGGAAAATTTGCAGTGACGGTGTCGAAAACAATTGGGGGTCGCTCTGAGCGACATGTTTGGCCCTTCTCAGGGCTGACATGAGCATGAATTCAGCACAGAGCACGGTCCGGTGCAAATAGACTTGCCAATACATCAGGCGCCGTGCCATGACAATTTTCTCGATGGAATAAATGCCTTTTTCCTCAACGACCAATTGGCCATCCTCGACGGCCAGCATTTTAATAATGCGTTCACTGCCGACGCGGCCTTCAGCAACCCCTGAGTAAAAGCTATCGCGTGATAGGTAGTCCAACCGGTCCATATCCAACTGGGATGAGATCAATTGATGCAGAAAGCGCTTGGGGTGGTGGTCATTGAAGATGGCTATTGCCGTATCCAAAGCACCGTGCATCTCTTCGTTTAGCCGATTCATGATCAACACCGAAATGTCTTCATGGTTAACGCCTGTGACAATGCTGTGTTCCAAGGCATGACTAAAAGGACCGTGGCCTATGTCATGCAGTAGAATGGCTGCGCAAGCACCTTCGGCTTCTCTTTCACTGATGTCAACCCCCTTCGATCGCAGCACAGAAATGGCCTCCTGCATCAAGTGCATGGCACCAATAGCGTGATGAAAACGGTTGTGCACTGCCCCTGGATAGACCAGATGAGACAGTCCCAATTGCGAGATGCGACGCAAGCGTTGCATGTACGGGTGATCTAACAAGTCAAACGTCAAAGCATGCTGGATCGTGATGAATCCGTAAACCGGATCGTTGAGAATTTTATGTTTGTTGTGATTCAGCATCTTCGGGCCAGATAAGAAATGGGGAGGAACTGCGTTGAGAATAGCCGCAAGATAACTTGTAGCGACCACGTCGGACTTACCTTTGAACAGACACTTTAAAACGATGCAGCGAACTCCACGAATTTTATGGGCGGATGATGAAATTGAACTGCTCAAACCCCATCTGCTTTTTCTAGAAGGAAAAGGCTTTCATGTTACGCCGGTCAACAGCGGAGTGGAAGCCCTCGAATTGCTGGCAACGGGCATTTTTGACTTGGTGTTTCTCGATGAGCAAATGCCCGGACTCAATGGGTTGGAGACGCTTCAACGGATCAAGGAACAACGGCCACACCTTCCGGTCATCATGATCACCAAGAGTGAGGAAGAGCACATCATGGAGGAGGCGATTGGTTCCAAGATCAGTGATTACTTGATCAAACCGGTGAATCCTAATCAGATTTTGCTGGCCGTCAAAAAGAATTTGGATGAAAAGCGATTGGTCAGTGAGAAGGCCATGACAGACTATCAACGTGAGTTTCGTGAACTGTCCATGCAAATGATGGGACGGTTGGATGCGCGTGATTGGACGGCGATTTACCAACGGCTTGTGCACTGGAAATTGGAGTTGGAGAAGTCAGAAGATGCTGGCATGCGAGATGTCTTGGAAATGCAATTCAAGGATGCCGATCGACAATTCTCTAAGTATTATCAAACCTCGTATGAGGAATGGATGGCGGCTTCAGATGAAGACCATCCGACACTTTCGCACCGTCTGTTGCCCGAGCGATTGCCCCAGATTTTAGCCGATGTTGGTGACAAACGACCGGTGTATCTCGTTGTCATTGACAACTTGCGCATGGACCAATGGAGAATGATTGAACCGCTGTTGCTCAACCGCTTCCGCGTTATTCGATCGGAGCCCTATTTCTCCATGTTGCCGACAGCAACACAGTATTCGCGGAACGCCTTGTTCGCTGGTCTAACTCCTGCTGAAATCGCGCGAGTATATCCAGAGTATTGGGTGGATGAAGATCAAGAGGGAAGCAAGAATAAATTCGAAGCACAGCTGTTTGATCAATTGCTGAAGCGATTGGATTTCAAAGGAAAATCGGGTTACCACAAGGTGACCAATTTGGCTGCAGGAAGAAAATTGGTAGAACAATTTCATCAAACCAAGGAAAATGATATCACTGCGGTGGTTTATAATTTCGTGGACATGCTCTCCCATGCGCGCTCTGAGATGGACGTGCTCAAGGAGTTAGCGGAAGACGACGCTGCATACCGATCCTTAACATTGTCTTGGTTTGAACACAGCGCATTGCGCGAGTTGTTTGACCAAATGGCCGCTTTCAATGCCCGGGTCATTATCACCACGGACCATGGAACGGTGCGGGTAAACCGTCCAATTCAAGTCAAAGGGGATCGAAAAACCAATTCGAATCTGCGATATAAAGTGGGGAAAAATTTGGGGTACAAAGCATCGGATGTTTTTGAAGTTCGAGATCCCTTGGCCTTTGGATTGCCGCGCCCACAAGTGAGCTCCTCCTACATTTTTGCGCGGGAAGACGATTTCTTAGTTTACCCGAACAACTACCATCACTTTGCCCAGAACTTTAAAGACACTTTTCAGCACGGAGGCATCTCCATGGAAGAAGTGATCATCCCCTGGGTAGAAATGGATCCTGTCGATACCTTGTGAGTGAGATGCCGAAGAAGCAACTTTTTGACTCCGGTTGGTACGTCCTGGATTCTTTAGAATCTGTGGTGGAGCATTTGAATGCTGCCATGAAGCAAGTGCTGTTGCCCAATGCACAGGGCGGTTATTCGGGAGTGGTTGCGCTGCATGGGCCGATGGGGGTGGGAAAGACCACTTTAGTCAATGCGCTATGTCAATTTTGGGGAGTCCAAGGAGGCACGGCGAGTGCAACATTTGGTTTAGTCAATGCCTACAAAGCGGGAGATTGGTCCATTTTTCATCAGGATTTATACCGATTGAGCGGGGAAGAGGAGGCTTGGGAATTGGGGCTTTCGGAGTACTTCGAAGGGGATGCCTTGAATCTTGTCGAGTGGCCTGAGCGCGCACCGGGCTTGATGCCTGATGATGCGTTGCTGTTAGAGTTGCAGATGGAGTCGCCATCGGATTCTCCTGCTCGAAGAGCGATTCTTTGGCAAATGGAGGCTTCATAAGATTGGTTTTAGTACTTTGACCCACGGACATGAACGAAAAAAGCAAAGGAATCCAATCGCTAGCCCGCGAGGCGGCGCTTCTCCCACAGGAAGAGGTGTTGCAGATCACATCAAAGACCAGTGAGTTGGTGATCGGCATTCCGAAGGAAGAGAGTTTGCAGGAAAAACGTGTCGCTTTGGTGCCTGAGGCCGTTGCGCTGCTTGTGGCCAGAGGCCATCAAGTTCTTATTGAGACAGGGGCAGGAGCCCAAGCCCACTACTCAGACGGGGATTACAGTGAATCAGGTGCGCGCATTGTATACGATCGTCGCCAAGCGTTTCAGACGGGCATTGTCATCAAAGTAGAGCCTCCGACGATGGAGGAAGTCGAATTGATGGGCATGCGCCAAACCTTGATCAGTGCGTTGCAATGGACTGTTCAGCCAACAGGCTTGTTGGCGGCTCTGGCAGCCAAGAAGATTACGGCGATTGCCTGGGATTTCATTCAAAATGAGAATGGAATTTTCCCGCTGGTTCGGGCCATGGGAGAGATCGCCGGCAACTCGGCCGTGCTAATCGCCGGTGATTTGCTCGCAGGTCCCCATGGAAGAGGGACGTTGTTTGGAGGCGTTTCAGGAGTCCCTCCGACCGAAGTCGTCATCATTGGAGCGGGCACTGTTGGAGAGTTTGCGGCACGCGCAGCGCTGGGTTTAGGGGCCACCGTGAAGCTGTTCGATGACAGCCCCAATCGCTTGATTCGGTTGCAAAACGCCCTAGGACAGCGGTTGTGGACTTCTACGCTACAGCCTTCCGTTCTCAGTGAAGCCTTGCGCACAGCGGATGTTGCAATCGGGGCTATTCGGGGGACGGGTCAACGCACGCCGATGGTAGTTTCTGAACCGATGGTCGCCGGGATGCGGAAAGGAACAGTCGTTGTTGACGTGACGATAGATCGCGGAGGATGTTTTGAGTCAAGTCGAATTACGTCGCATGAGCGTCCGACTTTCATTGAAATGGAAGTGATTCACTATTGCGTCCCGAACATTCCTTCACGCGTAAGTCGCACTGCTTCAAAAGCCTTGAGCAACATCATGGCTCCATTGCTTTTGGAATTTGCAGCGGATGGGGGGGTAGAAGATTCCATCAAACAAAACCGATTGGCCCGTTCAGGGGTTTACATGTTCCACGGAAGCTTAACGCACCCCGGACTCGCAATGGAATCCAAGCTTCCTTTTAAAGATTTGGACTTGTTGCTTGCGACGCTTTGAGATTTGTGGGACGTCCGTCCTTGCTTGAAATCATAACGATTCTAGGTTGGTTTTGCTGGCACCACTGACTGCTTTCTTGATTTCATGCAGTTTGAGCAAGGCATCCAATGGAGTGAGCTCGTCGATGTTTAAATCTAAAATTTGTTCTCTGACTTGTTCCAAAACAGGGTCATCAAGCTGGAAGAAACTCAATTGAACATCCGAGGCAGTGGGCAAAGTGACGCGATTCACTTGCGGTCCAGTTGTTGTGCTTGATTCTTGATCCCAATCCGTTCTGCTCGCTTCAAGTTCCCTGAGGACTTCCTCTGAGCGGCGTACGATGGACTTGGGCATTCCCGCCAATTTCGCGACGTGGATCCCGAATGAGTGATTGCTTCCACCTGCGACTAGCTTGCGCAAGAAGACGATTTGTTGGTTGACCTCTCGGACACTGACATTGAAATTGCGTATGCGGGGAAAACGTTCCTGCATCGCATTCAATTCATGATAATGCGTTGCGAACAAAGTCAATGGGCGAGTTGAGGGATTCTGATGAAGAAATTCGGCGATGGCCCAAGCGATGCTCACGCCATCATAGGTGCTGGTTCCGCGACCAATCTCATCCATCAAGATCAAACTGCGGGACGTCAGGTTGTTGAGAATGGAAGCCGTTTCATTCATCTCAACCATGAAGGTGGATTCTCCCGAAGAAATGTTGTCCGAAGCACCGACCCGCGTGAAAATCCGATCTAAAACCCCCAAGTCTGCCGAGGCGGCGGGTACAAACGACCCCATTTGGGCCATTAAACTGATGATGGCTGTCTGACGCAAAAGCGCAGATTTCCCGGCCATATTGGGCCCTGTGATCATCAGTATTTGCGCTTGTTCCGGGTCGAGCGTGACGTCGTTCGCGATGTATGATTCTCCGAGCGGGAGCGCGCGTTCAATGACAGGGTGTCTTCCTTGTGAAATGCGAAGACCTTGTTCAACCTGCATGCGAGGTCGGACATAGCTACCGGACTCGGCGAGGACGGCTAGGCTTGACAGCACGTCCATTTGGCCCATGACCAGAGCGTTCTCCTGCAACGCTGCAATTTCATCCCCGACAGCGAGTACGAGTTGCTCGTAACAGGCCTGTTCCAATCGACCAGAGCGCTCTTGGGCATCCAAGATGCGCGTTTCGAGTTCCTTGAGTTCCTCGGTGATGTAGCGTTCGGCTTGAGTCAGGGTTTGTTTGCGAATCCACTCCTCGGGCACCTTGTCTTTGTGTGTGTTGCGCACTTCCAGATAGTACCCGAATACTTGGTTGTAATCAATCTTGAGTGAAGTGATTCCTGTGCGCTCAGTCTCGCGCTCACAAATGGCAGCCAATGCGCTTTTTGCATCGTACTTCAACTGGCGCAATTCATCCAATTCAGCGTGCACTCCGGTCTTGATCACGGACCCTTTATTCACCGAGAGTGGAGCCTCGTCCTCCAATTCTCGGTCGAGTCGCTGAAGTAAGGCGTCGCAAGGCGTCAATCGTTCGAGATAGGCGAGAAGCGCGTCGTGTCCTGCTGATAAGGCTGCAATGGCCTGGGTGCCACGCAGCCCAGCACGCAATTGAACCAGTTCACGCGGATTGATTCTTCCCGAGCTCGCCTTCGATGCGAGCCGTTCTAAATCGCCCATGGATCCCAGGTGCGCTTGAATGGCCGAGCACATCTCCTCGTCTTGCAAAAACAAATCAACGGCCTCGTGGCGTTGGCTGATTGAAGCGACATCGGTCAATGGCATAACGAGCCATCGACGCAGACACCGCGCACCCATGGGAGAGCCCGTGTGGTCCATTGTTTGGACCAAGGAGATGCCATCTTCCTGAGAAGGCCTCAAGATTTCCAGATTGCGAATGGTAAACCGATCCAGCCACAAAGTTCCGTCTTCCGTTAGCTTCCGAATATGGCGAACGTGCTTGGGGTGATCATGCCGCGCGTGTTCGAGGTAATGGAGGATGGCGCCTGAAGCAATGGTGGCATCGGGGGACTGGGCTAAACCAAAACCTTTCAGTGAACCGCTATCAAATTGGTTGTGGATCCGTTCAACCGCATAATCTTGTTTGAAGACCCAATCGTCCAAACGACTTAAATGCCAGTCTGTTCCAAATTGGTGTCGAATTTCCGATTCATGAGGCTTGGAGCACAGCAATTCCGATGGTTGGTGTGCCCGAAGAAGCTGCTCAATTAAATCAACAGATCCTTCAGCGGCACTGAAGTCTCCTGTAGAAATGTCGAGCAGAGCCAACCCGCAGCCTTTTTTGGACCAGTGGACTGCGGCCAAATAATTGTTGCTAGAAGATTCAAGGACTTGATCATGATAAGACATGCCGGGAGTAACCAACTCTGTCACCCCTCGTTTGACAATTCCAACAGCCTGTTTGGGGTCTTCCAATTGGTCACAAACGGCCACACGATGACCAGCACGCACCAACCGCGGAAGATAATTGTCCAATGAGTGGTGGGGGAATCCAGCCAGTTCAATTTCAGATGCACTCCCATTCCCTCGCTTCGTCAATACAATGCTGAGAACGCCGGCTGCAGTGATGGCGTCTTCGCCAAAGGTTTCATAGAAATCACCGACTCGGAAGAGCAACAAGGTATCCGGGTATTTGGATTTTACCCGGTTGTATTGCTGCATCAACGGTGTCTCCTTCCTGGCCATGAGTTGGGTCAGGCCACCTTCAGGCCCGTTTGAGCATCTTGATCGAATCGGCTTTCTGCGTATTTCCGGTTGACCGTCAAAGATTTGTTGTCCGTTCCAGGCATTTCAAACATGGCATCATTCAAAATGGCCTCCATAATGCTTCTTAAACCGCGAGCTCCCAATTTGAATTCAACCGCTTTTTCCACCATATAGTCCAATCCGGAACCATCGAATTTCAACTCGATGCCATCCATTTCGAACAGATGAATGTATTGCTTACACAGGGCATTCTTGGGTTCTACTAAGATGCGTCTCAATGCGGCAGGGCTCAATTCTTGCAAGTAGGTGATGACAGGGAATCGACCGATTAACTCGGGAATCAAGCCAAAACTCCGCAAGTCCACCGGAGCGACGTATTGTAAAATTTCATCGGAATCGAGAGTGATTCCTTCCTGTTGATAGCCAATGGACGACCGCTTGATGCGACGTTCGATAATCTGTTCAATTCCGGAAAAAGCTCCACCACAAATGAACAAGATGTTTTTGGTGTTGATGGATATGAGCTTCTGTTCTGGGTGCTTTCGCCCTCCTTGAGGTGGGACGCTCACATCTGCACCTTCGAGCAACTTCAAAAGTGCCTGCTGCACACCCTCTCCGCTCACGTCTCGTGTTATGGATGGATTGTCGCTTTTGCGGGCGATTTTGTCAATCTCATCAATGAAAACGATGCCTCGTTCAGCGCGCTCGACATCGAAGTCTGCGCTTTGAAGCAAGCGAGAGAGAACACTCTCGACATCTTCACCGACATACCCTGCTTCCGTTAAAACAGTCGCATCGGCAATGCAAAAAGGGACGTCCAACATCCGAGCAATGGAGCGAGCGATCAATGTCTTACCTGTGCCTGTCTGACCAATCATGATCACGTTGGACTTGTCTATTTCCACATCGTCGCCCTTTGGGATGTACGACAAACGCTTGTAGTGATTGTAGACAGCTACACTGATGGTGCGCTTGGCATCGTCTTGTCCAATGATGTACTCGTCCAGATGCTTTTTGATTTCAGCTGGGATTTTCAATTGGAGTTCGGGTGCAGCGTTTTGCTGCACCCGCTCTTCACGAATGATACTCTCGGCTTGCTCGATACAGTGGTCACAGATGTGTCCGGTAACGCCTGCAATGAGTACGGTAACGTCTTCTTTGCTTCGTCCGCAAAAAGAGCAATTTATAGGCTGTTCACTCATGTTATTCTAACAGAAAATGGGAGGCGTTATTTGCGCTCGAGAACTTCATCAATCATGCCATACTCCTTAGCCTCAGCCGCAATCATCCAGTAATCTCTGTCTGAATCATTCCAGACTTTCTTCGATGTTTGCCCTGAATGGCTGGCGATGATGTCATACAGCTCCTTCTTGAGTTTTTGGATTTCACGGGCTGTGATTTCAATGTCGGATGCTTGACCGCTGGCTCCTCCCAGTGGTTGGTGGATCATGACGCGGCTGTGCTTCAAGCCTGTTCGCTTGCCGGCAGCACCTGCACAGAGTAAAACAGCTCCCATTGAAGCGGCCATGCCGGTGCAAATCGTGGCAACATCCGGACGGATGTATTGCATGGTGTCATAAATCCCCAAGCCAGCATATACAGAGCCGCCTGGTGAATTGATGTAGATCTGAATGTCTTTTGTGGGGTCAGTAGACTCCAAAAAGAGTAGCTGCGCCTGGACAATGTTGGCGATGTAATCGTCAATGCCCGTTCCTAAGAAGATGATGCGATCGGCCATCAATCGAGAAAATACGTCCACCTCACGGAAAGGCATTTGACGCTCTTCAATTACGGTCCGGGTCATGTTGTCGGCACCGTATGCGAAAGAAATGTAATCCCTCACGGTTTGGCTACTGAGTCCGCGGTCTTTTGCTGCGTACTTCAGGAATTCATTGCGGTCTGTCATGCTCCAAAATTACGCCGCAAAAGCCTCACGAGCCGGGGACTTTATCCAAAGACTTTTGGATTTTGTACACGAAAAATTGAACACAGGAAAGTCGAAGTGCTCAATCCATACTTTCTTGGATCTCAACCTCAGCGAACTGCGGCTGCGAGCTTGGCGAAATCTTCGTAGCTCACCTGCTTTTCCTTGATGTTGACGCGAGTTTTGAGGTTGTCAACCACTTTGCGTTCTATGATCAAATCTGCAATTCGACGACGCTCCTCCTCATTGGAAAGTGCGTTTTTAGCGAAGTTGTCGAGCATCTCTCCTTCAAGGGGCATGCCATATTGCGCGTATTGCGCACCGATGACTCTCTTGGCTTCTTCTTCGAGCTCCTCAGTCGTCACCCGCATGTCGGTGTCCTTCATGACCGCTTGCTGCATCAACTGCCATCGCATGGATTCCGCATAATTCGGATATTCCTTTTCAAGCTGTTCATCTGAGAGGGGCTTTTCATTGCTCATTTGAATCCAGCGCTTCAAAAAGGCATCGGGCATCTGGATCTTCATGTGATCAATCAAATCAACAGCGAAGCGCCGACGGAAGACGAATTCCGCGTCCCGATCAAATTGGAATCCGAGCTCAGCAATCACTTTCTCTCGAAAGTCTTTTTCATTGCTCACAACATCTTTTCCCAAGACTTTGTCCCAAAGCTCTTGGTTGTTTTCGTGCGGCGCAAGGCGCTTGACTTCTTTGACTTCAAACGAAAACTTGCTTTTCAAGTCATGTGCTTGGTCGTGTGTGATGCCGAGCAATTTGCCCAAGTCATCGTGGTTGTGCGAAACCTTGTGCGGGTCCACGACAAATGTGTCACCCACTTTCGCGCCAAGGAGCATTTTCTTCGTTTTGCGATCATCCAAGTGCTCCAATGCAATGTTGGACTCATTGGTGATGCCTTCTTCTAACGGGGTGTCGTCCGCGCCGAGTTCTGTGAAGATGCCCATGAGCAAATCCGTGTCATTGGCTTCTGCCGGTTCGCTAATGCTGCCATGTCGTCTCTTGTGATCCGTGACGCTGGCTTCAATGGCTTTCTTGTCCACCTTAATGATGTGACGCGTGAATTTGGCGCTGCGGCCAAAGGTCAAATCGATGGTAGGAGCGAGACCAATTTCATAAGCGAAGGTGAAAATGCTAGGCTTTTCCCAATCACCTGATGAGGCAGAATCTGATTTTGGAATGGGGTTCCCCAAAATTTCAAGTTTCTCTTCTTGGATGTATTGTCCCAATAGCTCCGAGATGATTTTATTCATTTCGTCAGCCAAAACGGGCGTCGCATATTGCTTTCGAATCAAAGCCATGGGCGCCTTGCCTTTTCGGAAGCCTGGAATTTGAGACTTCTTGCGATAATCCTTCAAGATTTTGTCTACACGTCCTTCGTAGTCACTCGGTTCAACGGTAACCGTCAAAGTCGCGGTCAAATCATCGATGTTATTCCGGTTGATTTGCATGGTTCAGTGGGGTTGGTCGGGCACGAATTTGCTCGGAAATTCGTTCTGGATACCTTGGTTCTAAGTTGCTTCTTCCCAGGCTGTGCGGGTGGAGGGACTCGAACCCACACACCTTGCGGCACTAGATCCTAAATCTAGCGTGTCTACCAATTTCACCACACCCGCAGTCCTGAGAAGGAGCGCAAAGGTAGGAATCCAAATATTTCGATGGAACTTGCAGGCGGATGAAATTCAATATTTTTATCAGACTTGGCGTTAAAGGGCTTGTCCTGCTCATTTTTTTCGCCAAATCTATTTTTTCTTGGGGAGGGGAGTCTTCGCTGCAAGATTCGATTAAACGAGCTCCACGAGTTAAGATTCTCACAGCGGATGTGATTCTTCGGGACATGAGTCAGCCTGATGTGCAGCGTCTAGTGGGTGAGGTTTTACTGCAGTACCGAGATGTTTTCTTATCCTGTGATAGCGCTTGGCGATATGATGATGGTCGCTTTACGACCATGGGGCGGGTGAGGATGCGAGATGATTTTAACGTGTTAACGGCGGAGGCCATGGAGGTTGACCCCATGCGGGAGTCGACAAGAGCCTGGTCACGCCATCCCAATTGGGTGGTGATGAAAAGTGAGCAAGGAGAATCCGAATCTCAAGAGCTGGTGTATGATATGGACAAACGAACTGTGCGCTATGATTTTGGTGGGACTTTGACTCAAGAGGGGACTCGGATGGTTTTTGATTATGGTCAATGGAACGAGTCGGCTTCGACCCTGATGTTGGGTGGCAATGTTTCCATTGACGATGGTCAGGATCGGATTTTGTCCGATTCGCTGCATCTGGTGCAAGTCGATCAGCAGATTGAGTTCTTTGGGGAATCAGTGATCATGTCGAAGGATTCGTCACTCGAATTGCATTGTAAACGGGGACAATACAGCAGCACTTCTCGTTCGGGTTGGTTTGGAGGGGATTCTCTCAGTGAACCTGCCTGGGTCCGACAAGAATCCAGGCTGCTTCAGGGAGATAGTTTGATTCTTCCCTCGGATTCTGCGGCGCCGCGGGAGGCTTGGGGACGTGTGGTTCTTCGCGATACCGAAGAGCTTTGGCACTTGGAAGGAGTTCGAGCCAAGCAATTCATGAAACGTTCAGAGGAAGGTTTGTCCATGTTGGTTGGGGATGCAAAAACACCTGCTTTGCTCACCGATGCGAGTGGCCAAGACACGCTGTATGTCCAGGCGGATACGTTGCAGTTGGATGCTCATAGCATCCGGGCCTGGCCACAAGTTATATTGGAGCAAGGGCCCTCAATGGCGCTTTGTGATACGTTAATTTGGAATGAGTTGGACAGTTCAATCCAGCTGCAGCATGAGCCCTTGTTGTGGATGGAGGGCCAGTTTTTGCGCGCGGATTCCGTGACCATGATCATGGTGCAAAATGCGCCTGGAAGACTGCATGCATGGGGCCACGTCGGATTGATGTACCCCGCAGGAGACTCCTGCTATCAGCAAATTGCTGGTCGAGATTTGCAAGGGCGTTTTCGCGAAGGAAAACTCAAGGAAATTGAAGTAACGGGGAATGCCGAGCTTGTATACTTCGACGCAGAATCTGAAGAGGTGCCCTGCGGAGAATTCAATCGAGCTGCCTGCAGCAGTCTTCGGATTGAGTTGGAAAACGGTCAGGCCAAAACCATAGCGTTGCTTGACGACCCAGCGGGCGTTTGGACTTCTTGGGCCTCACCTGAAGCCAGTCCAATCATTGAGTCGTTGCATTGGCAGGATCCGCCCAAGTCGGTTCAAGTTCAACGAAGGCGTGACTGAAGATTGTGCTGAACGGTTTGATGCGGCTGCAAAAAAGCAGTGAGCGCTCACAAATCACATCACAACAGAGCCTAACCCTTTCGGTTGTTTGCCTCGGGTCGACAACAGGCAAGACCTCAATGGATGGCAATTCAGCGGTCGAACGCGACCGTTGAATTGTTCCATTCATCGAATGCGGAGAAAGGATGAAGACGATTCAAATGTGGTGCGTAGGTTTTTGTTTTTTAAGCGTTGCCTTTAGTGCGTGCAGTCAAATCCCGGGTTTTAGTCTCTTGGAAACAGGGAATTGGAAACAGACTTCTTGTGCTTTGGAACATTGGACCGCCTTCGACGCCTTCGCAGCCAACTGTGCGGCACCTGTGGGAGAGCAAATGCATTTTCGAATAGACGCGGTGTTGGTCAATTCGGCCGTTCTTTTTCAAAGCATGTGGGGACATGAGATTCCTTGGGGAGAACACGAACGTCTGGTGGTTTTTGGAGGAGCGAAACGAGAGAGCTTTCCACAAGAGAGCGGGGCTTTATGGTCTGTTTTGTGGAGGGCAGAAAGCCGTATAAAACAAGGGGAAAACGCGTGGCGTCCTTTCGTGGAATGGTCCAGTCCGCTGAGGGCTTCAGTCATCCAGGCGGCTTCAAAGTTGCGTTTTGGCGGAATGTATTTACGCGATTTTGAGCGGGGTGATATGCGGGTTTCCTGGCAATGGCTAGAGCCATCATGGACGTTGGATTTACAGGTGTCTTACGAGGTGTATGATTGGTTTTCTGTGGGGTTTTCCGGACAATGGCAGCCTCGAATTTGGGGGTTGAATTGTCGGGCGTCTATTCAGGGTGTTGAAGGTCGTTTTGGTCTAGCTCCTGTTCCAATGGGAGGCTGGCGATCTCGATGGATTTGCTCGAAAGAAAGGGAGCGATGAGGTCTGTTCGCTTGTTCACCCTTGTCTTGGGTCTTTTTCCATGCGGCATGTGGAGTCAAATGGATGCTTTAGAGCGATTTCTGGAAGAGCAAGTGGTTTTGGGAGATTGGGACCCGCACGAAGCTGCGAGTGTGATTCATCACATCGCTTCTTTTGGTCAGCCTGTCGTACCTCAAGAAGCCGGGGCTATTCAGGGGCTGAGACCGTCTTCTATCTCTGCTTTGGAAGCGGAGATATCGTGGATTTCTTTGTGCACGGGGGTTCTAGGGCAAGCGGAAAGCAAGCGCTCTCGTCTGACGGGAAGTTGGACTGCCCGGGTCGTAGCTCCTCGTTTTAACGAGGTATTGGAAAACCGTTCGCGTCATTCGATTCGAATGAAGAAGCAAGGCCATTGGGCACTTCGTCTGGATCGGGGTCTAGAGTCCAATCGCCTTGAACATGTTTCAGGCCACCTCATTTTCAAGAATCTTCGGAAGAAATCAACGATTGTTGTTGGAGACCATGTCTTGCGATGGGGCATGGGATTGAATGTTTGGGACCAAAGCCCTTTTGCCGGCCTGAACGAGGCGGTGAGTGTTTTGCCTGCAGCTCACTGGTTGACTCCAAGCTGGGGAGCACTTGCAAGCCAGCATCGCAGCGGTGTTGCTAGGACCGGGGAGCTTGGATCCTGGCGGCTCGCCTCCAGTATCTCAATGGCAGGTCATGTGATGATGGATGCACCGACCGAACCGGTTCAATGGCGCAATACAAGTTGGTTTGAGGCGAGGTCAGTGGAGGGGCTGAGCCGAATTAGGGAATTGCGGTTGTCTCAATTGATTCGGCGCCAATTGGATTGGGGCAGTCTAGGGGTCGTGGCTGAGGGCGGGGCATTTCTTCAAATTGATTCATTGAAGGAGAATTTTGGTTGGTTTGGATTTCATGCTGAAGGGCATTGGAACAATGTGCGCTGGGCTGCTGAAACGAGGCACTTTGATGCCGAGCATGCGCTTCGCTTGACTTGCTTGAAGAATCTCGGGGTCCATTGGGATGTCTATGGGTCGTTGGAGCACCAGCAGAACGCACATCCTGCATGGAGGTGGAATGATGCGAAGTCAGGAGAAGGCACTCGATTTATTTGGGGGGGGCAGAAACTGGAGAGTGCTCAATCGAAATGGAGCGGGACATGGAGAGCGGAAACGTGGGGGAGTGGAGATGACCGAGATAAACGAACAATGCGCATTCGTTGCAAGGCTTTGCTGTGTTCGAGTGAATCAACTCAGATACAACTTCGCTTTCAATGGCAGGCTGAGTCAGACCACCATGGGTGGATGTCTCCAACTTGGCGCCAGGGTGTTAGGTTGCAACGCGAGCAATCCGGTTTAAAAATACGATGTCAAGCCTCGATGACTTCAGGAACAGGGAGTTTAAGTGGATTGGGACTAGGGGTTTCGTTTTGGCTGGAGGGAAAACAGACTCTCTGGCGCTGGAAAGTCGCGGCATCCAGTTGGAGAGTTCAAGAGGGCGATCAGTTGTATGGAGCAGAGCCCACAATGCAGGGTGTAGGAACACAAATAATGACGGGAACAGGAAGCCGTTTGAGTTGGTGGTGGGGGTATGAGTTGAATCGAGCTGTTTCTTTTCATTGGGTGGGACATGCGATTGTCCGGTCTGATCGGTTGTCCAATTCAAGCGGAGGTTTTTCAACGGAAGGACCGGTGCAAACAGCTATGGATTTTCGGCTGACTGTATCCTTGTGATGGTATCTTAGCGAAAATGACAGGGCCATGGCGAATACTGCGGATATAAAAAACGGGCTGGTAATCAACCACAATCATGGATTGTGGCAGGTCATCGAATTTCTTCACGTAAAACCCGGCAAGGGGGCCGCATTTGTGCGGACGAAGTTGAAAAACCTTGCCACAGGAAAAGTGGTTGACCATACGTTCAATGCCGGAGTGAAGATAGAACCAGTGCGCATTGAGGTTCATGAATACCAGTACATCTACAACGACGATGATATTTACTATTTCATGAACCTTGAGTCATTCGAGCAGATCCCCGTTCAGAGAATGGTGATCAATTCTCCCGAGTTTCTGAAAGATGGCTCGGTTTGTAAGCTTCAGTTTCACGCGGCAGAAGAGCGTGTGTTAAGCTGTGAGTTGCCGACCCACGTGGAGACGGAGATCACCTACACAGAGCCGGGAATCAAGGGTGACACTGCGACCAATACCATGAAGCCAGCTACGACCGATACAGGTGTAGAAATTCGGGTGCCGTTGTTCATTAACACGGGAGATTTGGTTAAGGTCGATACGCGAACAAAAGACTACGTAGAACGCGTTAAAAAGTAAACATGCCGCATAGCGTACAGCGACTCGAACAGCGTCTTGAACTGCAGGATTACAAGCTCAGTGCTTTGTTGGAGGTTACGCGTGGGATCAACTCTCGAGCGACTGAAGTCCAATTGCTGGACATGTATCGAGAGAGTCTATCCGAATACTTGGGGATTAACCGGTTGGTTCTTTATGCATACGATGAGGGGTGGAAATGCCTCTTGCAAACGGGCGTTGAGGGTGTTATTCCTGCGATAACGGACCCTGGGTTTTTTGAACAGGAAGGCATGATTTCATTGAGATCGACAGCAGGAGATCACCAGTTTGATGTGGTCATTCCTGTGACGCATGACGGGATGCCATTGGCCTATTTGCTTGCAGGTGAAACGGCTGAAGGTCGCGGTGTCAGTCCCGTTGTAAAGCACTTGAATTTTATCCAAACGTTGACCAATGTTCTAGTTGTTGCTTTGCAAAACAAACGTTTGGAGGAGGAACGAGTTGTTCAGGAGGCGACACGCAGAGAATTGGAGTTGGCAGCGGACATGCAGACATTGCTTGTTCCAACTAGCTGGCCAGTTGACCAAGATGTGGATGTGACAGCGTATTACCAACCGCACCATGAGGTTGGAGGGGATTACTATGATGTGTTTTCTGTGGATGAAGAGCGATTGGTTTTTTGCATGGCGGATGTCAGCGGAAAAGGGATTGCGGCTGCATTTTTAATGTCCAACTTTCAGGCCAACGTGCGAGCCATATTTCAATATGAACCGGATGATTTGCAGGGCACCGTTATGCGCTTAAACAACCGTGTGATGGAAAATGCTCGAGGAGAGAAGTACATCACCATGTTTGCGGGTGTTTATTATCGCACTACGCGGGAATTTCGCTACGTCAATTGTGGCCACAACCCCCCTGTTTTGACGGCGGCTGACGGCACGTCCAATCAGTTGATGTTGGGGTCTGTTGGATTGGGCATGTTCCACGAGATCCCTTCAGTAGAATGCGGGGTGGAAAAAGTGCCCAGAGGCAGCACGCTAGTATGCTATACTGATGGGCTTGTGGAACAGGAGAATTTGGAGGGAGTTCCATTTGGCATGCAGCGTATGGAAGACATTATTTGCGAACGCCGTGGTATGCCTGTAACGGCCATCCAGTCGGCGTTGCTTGAAGAGGTGGAATCATTCAGAGGGGACGAACCGCGGTTCGATGACACCGCGTTGCTTGTGGCTCGCTTCAAGTAGTCACGACCAACGTTCTCTCCGCTTTTGATAAGGACGCCTTCAGGTCCAAGGCGAGCATGAGGGCAAAAAAGCCCCAAAACAGAGCGCTCGCTTTGTCAGTGTCCAAATAGTTATTGAGGACGCCGTGCACGAAGTAGGTCATCAATCCCAGAAACACACCCATCGCGAGAATGCGATCTTCTCTATCGTTCAAGGTCCGTTGCAAGCGAAAGCCCCAATGGAGGCAAAACCCCAACAAGCAGAGAACCCCAATTAATCCGGGGACTCCTTGTTCTGCGAGCGGTCCTAGGTATTCACTGTGAGCATTTCCTCCATCCGCATTGTTGGTGCTAATGATGGTGCGGTCTTTTGATTGCTGGAAAGGCGCGTAAACGAATTGATATGTCCCAGCTCCCCACCCAACGACGGGGCGTTCTGCGAAAAGAGCGAGGGCAGCATTCCAACGATTAAGACGCTCCAAGTTCGATGCGTCGCTTGAGACGTTGGAGATGGACTCGACATGTTCGGATAAATCATCCGATGAATCTTGGTTGTTGCGTTCGAGTTGAATAACCAAAGCGTCCCGTGCAAACCAACCGAAGGCTAAGACGATGAGTCCAATGGATAAAAGTGTTTTCAATTGAAAACCGACGCGCATGAGGCCCCAGAGAACTCCCACCGCGACGAGAGAAACCCAAGCCGCTCGTGTATACGATAAGATCAGTCCAACGCCAATGATACACAAGGCTCCCGCAAGCAAAGCTTTGACAAAAGGCGAGAAACGCTTGAAGAAGAGCAGCGAGGACAAAGGAGGGGTGATCATTGCGAGCACGGCTCCATAAGATGTGTGGTCCTTGAAAAATGGCTTCATGACCCAATGTCCTGCGTCTTTCTCAAACCCAAATCCGGCATGTCGAATCACCGTATAGATCACGACGACACAAAGCGGAAAGGCATAGGCCATAATAAACTTGTGTCGATGGGCGGGTTGATGCACAAAAAAATGCCCCAAGAACCAGAGAAATCCGACAATAAACCAAGTCCGTGCAATGAGGAATTTCAAAGACACAATTGGGAACTCGCTTGTGATGGTCGTAATCAAAATCCAAGCGAGAGAGATGCTAACGAGTCGGGAAAAAGGGTGTTGTAATACGCGTTTTTCGATGGGCCAACCCCGCAAAGCGCGCAATACGAATAGTCCGAGTAAGCCCGCTAGCAGGGGTTCAGTCGGCAAATACAAGCCGATGCCTCCGATCTCAAGGTCTTCCAAGCTCAGACTCAACGGGACACATGCAATCAACACCAATATGAGCACATCAAGTCGTGCGAACGCAAGCCAAATCATTCCAATGACAGCAGGGAGCAAAGCCAGCCATGGCCATTCATAATAAAGAGCTGTGCTCAAAGCCACAGCAAATAGGCCAATGGACCAATGAGCCAGTTTGTGCATCGAATGCGATGCCATCATGCCTCCTTCGGAGCGTTGAGGTTTTCCGCGGCCAGCAGGGCGAGCAATGCAAACAACAGGACGCTAGCGACACTCATGACGACAATTAACCAGCGAATGGGCTTGGCTTTTTTGTCTGCAGGCGCGGCATAGTCTACAATGAAGGCAGAGGGCATTTGAGTTTCGGCATCCAACTTCATTAACTCAAAACGCTTTTTGAGAATGGCCTCACGGTCATAAGCCGCTTCGATGAGATTGGAAAGCTTGTTGAAGGCATTGGCGTACTGAGAAATCTCAGCCATTTGTTGCCGGATTTTCTCTGCATTCGCTGTTGAACCCTTGGCAATAGCCGTGGCATATTGTTCATTGAGTCCTTCAATCTGTGTGGCGAAGTCATAGACACCGAGCTCATAAAGTTTACCGAGTTGCGTTTCCATGTCCGTAATCTCAGTTTGCACTTGCTGCAAAGACGACGTTGCGTAGAGCAGCGCTTCACCTGCCCGGTCATTGCGCAAGCGATTGGAGACCGAATCGGCTAAGAATGCAATGTCATTGGCTATATCCGCGGCTCTTTGCGGGTCTTGATCAAGCACATTGACTTCAATGGAGCCATACCGAGTGAGGTGTGCATCAACATTGGAGTTGTACTCTTTGCCGAGCAGAGCCTGCGCTCCCGGTGTGTTGCGTTCGATGTCGTAATGGAGCCACAGATCGTATTTCTCGATGATCCGAGAACGAATGCGATCGGAATTCAAAATCTGCAACAACCGTTCAGCATCTTCTGTTTCACCATATTCCAGCAAGTCGTTGCGTTTGACCTCTTCATAAAATTGCTCGCCAATGGAGTGTTGTGGCGTAGCAAACATGACGACCGTGCTTTGAAACTGCTCCGTCATCATGAGGGAAACCAGAGAGGAGATTGCAGTTGCCGCGATGGCAATCAAGAAGAACTTCTTTCGACGATTGAAAATGAAGTGCAGCAAGTGGCTGGAGTCGAGGCGTTGGTTTTCGTTCATGAATCAGATTTCAACTTGGAGGCTGCAAATGTATTCATCTTATTGGATAGCAGGGCACGCAGGGTGGAATCATCCATGATTCCGGGAATGAACCCAGCAAGCAAACAAGCTGTGATGACTGCAGGTGCAATGAACTGAGCGTCGACATCCAAACGACTGCCGATCCAACATATTGTGCCGCATACAAGGGAATGCAAGGCCAAACTGCGCGCAAGCTTCCACCAAACGGAGCCGGGGTGTTTGAGGATGGAGGAAGCGCATTGAATGAAGACGACTACGGCTTGTGTAATCGCGCTGGCCATGGCACATCCGAGTGCGCCATATTTTGGAATCCAAATGGCATTGAGCGCAATGTTTCCTATGGCACCGATGGCCGCGACTGTGTTCAAAAAACGCAAGTTTTTTCTCGCGGTAAGGAGTGTGCTGAAGACGTAGCCTTGGGCAAAAATGGCAAAAGAAACCATGAGCCAGGGCAGGATGGGTGCTGCTTCAGCAATCTCATGATCATAAAACAACTGGAGCAATGTGTCTGGCCAAAAACACGCCGTCCAAGCGATGGTGCCTCCTCCGACTAGCAGAAGTTGACTCGCTCCGATGGCCAAAGGACGAACATCGACTTTCTCGGCCAGCATGCGAGAAAAGTAGGGTAACAATAAAGTCGCGAAGAGATATCCGATCATATTCGCTGCTTCGAATAGCCGATAACTCATGGCGTACCAGCCGGCCTCGACAGCGCCGTTTGTTGCGGATCGCTCAAGCATGATCGCGTCTACGCGATGGTAGGTCATCATCAGCAAAAAAAGCAGGGCGTATGGCCAGCCCTCTCGGAGTTGAAGCCAAATGTTGGAAGAACGTTTTGGAGCAAAAGGGAGATGCTTGCGGTTGAGTTGAAGTCGCCAAAAAGCAATGCTTCCAGCAGCAATCAGTGCCAGCGTTGTTCCGGCAAGCAACCAAGCAATCTGAAATCCTGGTTGAATGGCTAACAATGTTCCGAGGCCGACCAAGAGCATAGCCCGATCAAGAATCGATACCCACGCATCCGTTCGATGAGCGCCCAGACCCTGAAGCCCGGCTCGAATGAACAGAACTGCGCTCAAGACAACCTGGTTGCCCCCGACCCAAGCAAGCCATTGAAGCGACTCTCCGCGATAGCCTAAGGCCCAGCCGGTGCCCAACAAAGCAGCAAAATAAAACGGAATGAGCACACCTTTGGCCTTCCAGCCTGCGGAGTACGCCGCTTGCCAATCGTCGCGCTGACTTGCAATCAATCGAGTCATGTGATTGGACAGTCCAGCGTCCAAAAGGATATTGAACAAGATGCTCAAGCTCAACAACGGGAAATACCGTCCGAATTCTTCAGGTCCCACGACATCTTGAATGCGCGCATCCACCAGCAGCAAATACGCCGGCTTGATGAGCAAATTGAGCAGCATCAGCAGAGACAGGTGGGAAAGGAATTGCTTCATCGAGAGCTTGGTGAGAATCGCTTCGTATGCAAAGAACGGCATATGGCCCAGAGAATTGTCAACCTATCTTAGCGGGCATGGCGCGCATCGCTCTCAACGCCCGTTTGCTGGTGGCTGACAAATTGGAAGGCATCGGATGGTTTACCCATGAATGCTTCTCTCGAATTGCCGCGAACCATCCCGAACATGAGTTTTTGCTCCTGTTTGATCGGCGTCCAGACCCTCAGTTTGATTACGGGAAGCATGTTGAATCAAAACACATTTGGCCCCCTGCGCGTCGGCCTTTTTTGTACGACTGGTGGTTTGACTTGAGCGTAACACGTGCACTGCGAAAATGGGATGCTGATGTTTTTGTTTCGACCGATGGTTTTTTAAGTCGGAAGTCGGAGATCCCTCAACTTGCTGTAATGCATGACCTCAATTTTATGCACCATCCAGAGTGGATGCCGCAACGTGAGGCTCGCTACTACCGAGAACGGTTTCCGCAGTTCGCGAAAATCGCGGCCCGACTCGTGACGGTTTCAGCCTATTCCCAAGAAGACTTAGCACATCAATTTGGGTTGCACACCCCGGATATTGACGTGGTTCCCAACGCTCCTTCTGCAGCGTATAAAGTGCTCAATGAATCGGTCAAGTTGGTCCAACGCGAGCGATGGGCTCAAGGAAATCATTATTTCATCTTTGTCGGAAGCTTGCATCCCCGAAAGAACGTCGAGGGTCTCTTGAGAGCGTTCGCATTGTATCAGGCGAAAGGAGGTTTGTCGGCCCTTGTCGTTGTTGGTTCGAGCATGTGGACGGATGAGATGCGCCAAGTACCCAATGTCCACTGGGTCGGGCGGTTGGACCGGATTGACTTGGCCTTAGCAATGGGCGGAGCATTGGGGCTGGTTTATTTGCCGTTTTTTGAGGGATTTGGCGTTCCGATTGTTGAAGCCTTTTCTTGTGGCGTTCCTGTTATTGCAAGCAAAGTCACGTCGATTCCTGAAGTTTGTGGTGGAGCGGAAGCCGGTTTGGTGGCCCCTGATGATGCCCATGCTGCAGCCCGCTTGATGCTCCAAATTGAGTCGGACACATCCATTCGACAGGCTGCAATCAATCGCGGTTTGGAGCGCGCACAAGATTTTTCTTGGGATCATTCAGCAGAGCTGCTATGGAAGAGCATTCAAAAGTTGTTGTTGCCATGAACTTAATCCCTTGGATCGAAATCAACAGACTTGAGGCCGGATGCGATGAAGCGGGCAGAGGGTGTCTCGCTGGGCCGGTCACAGCGAGTGCTGTCATCTTAGATCCTGAATTTGCACAGGAGTTGTGCGATGAAGGCGTGCTGAACGATAGCAAACAGCTGTCAGAAAAGAATCGGAATCTTCTTCGGGTCAGAATCGAATTAGAGGCCAAGGCTTGGGCTGTATGCCATGTCGAGTCTGATGAAATTGATCGAATTAATATTTTACAGGCTTCTTTTGCGGCGATGAGACGAGCGGTCAAAACGCTGAAGCTTTCGCCCGAATTTTTACTTATTGATGGCAACCGATTTCGAACAGAGGAAGGGCTCCCTGAGTATGAATGTTTCATCAAGGGTGATGCACGTTTTGCTTCAATTGCAGCAGCGAGTGTTTTAGCGAAAACACATAGAGATGAGTTGATGCGCAAATTAGCCAAGAGCCATCCAACATATGGTTGGCATACAAATGCAGGCTATCCGACACGCGCTCACAGGGAAGCGATTCGAGTTGGGGGCGTGACCGAGTACCATCGGAAAAGCTTTCGGCAATTGCCCGGTTTGTAGCCATTTCAAAAGATTGCAAGAAGGCCTGATAAATCTTGAGCGTTTAATTTCAGGGTTAAAGGAGGGTTATGGCTTGTTTAAGCGGTTAAATAAGTTTTCGACAAGGTGAGATTTTGAATGTTTTTTAGGTAGCTTGCAGAGCCATTTTGTCGAACTAAAACCCACAACATGCGTTCTTTATCCTTGATTTTCGCAACGGTTCTCGTTTTCACAGCGACCGTTGCTTCCGCCCAGTGCGGCCTTTTGATCTCTGAATACTCAGAGGGGTCTTCGAATAATAAATATTTGGAGATATTCAATCCGACGTCGGAAACGGTTTTATTGACTGACTATGCGATTGCATCGGTTGGCAATGACCCCACGACACTCGGTGTTCATGAATATTGGAACCTCTTTACAGAAGGAGCGACCCTCGCTCCAGGTGAGGTTTATGTGTGGGCGAATGGAGGTTCAAGCGCTGAAATCATCGCAGAAACGGACCAAACTGGAAACGCATACTTCAATGGCGATGACGGTTATGCATTGGTTTATGGTGTCGACACAGATTACGTATTCGTCGACATCGTGGGCAATTTTGAGGGTGACCCAGGGTTAGGTTGGGAAGTCGCTGGCACAGCGGACGCAACAGCCAACCATACGATGGTTCGAAAGAGCAACGTAAGCGCGGGTGTCGGTTACGATTGGGCTTCGGCAGCGGGTACCAATGCTGACGATTCGCAGTGGATTGTCCTTATTCAAAATGACTGGAGCTTCTTAGGAAGCCATGAATGGACCGGTACGTGTGGACCAGCCGTCTTGGGTTGTACCAATGAGAATGCAAACAACTATGACGCTGCAGCGACGGAAGACGATGGTTCTTGCGCGTTTGACAATGCATGCAACGTGGACGGCATCGTCGTGACTACAGCAAGTTTGTACTACAGCCCTGCTGATTTGAGCATTGAACCTGGAACAACCGTGATTTGGGAAAACATTGGCGGAACGCACAACGTAAACGGTGTGACCAATACCCAAACGGGGGAATCATTCATGAACCCCGAGGAGTTTTCTTTTGGTGTGGTAGTCGGCAATCTGGATGGGGTCTGCATCGGCAGCCACACATTCAATGTGCCCGGTGCCTACTCTTATGACTGCAGTGTTGGTAGCCATGCAGCAAATGGCATGGTAGGGACGATCACCGTTGGCCAAGGTGGATGCACTGAACCAGCAGCTCCGAACTACAACGAAGCAGCAGATTACAATGATGGAACGTGCTTGGAAGTGACGACAACAGCCATCGCAACGATTCAAGAAGGTCAGCTCACGGATGCTTACACAGGCGTGACGGTTGTAACCAATGGTGTCATCACGGGTGTATTCGGAAGTTTGGTGAGCATGCAGGACGGTCAAGGCCAGTATTCAGGTATTTGGATGTACGGTCCAAATGTGCCTGTAGCTGTTGGAGATCAAGTAGAGGTCACTGGAGCGGTAGCCGAATACAACGGATTGACTCAGTTGACAGGAGTTTCAGTTGTTATTGAAGCGCAAAATGCAGCGTTGCCAGCAGCAGAAGTGCTGACAAGCGGAACGGTTTCCGATGAGGTTTGGGAAGGCGTTTTGGTTCAAGTCACAGGAGATGTGAGCAACGAAGATTTGGGTTTTGGGGAATGGGGAATGGATGATGCTTCAGGCCAATGCGTCGTTGACGATCGTGGGTACAATGCGATTGCGACAGGCTTTGTTGTGATGGGCAATACCTGGCAGGTTACGGGTCCTTTGGACTATGCCTATGGAGCGTTTAAGATTCAGCCTCGTTCTGAAGCAGATGCTTTGCTTTATGGTTGCACCAATTCAGGCGCGGCCAACTACAACGATGCAGCAGGCATTGACAATGGCACTTGTGAATACACGGGCGAGGCTTGTTCGATCTTCTTCTCGGAATACTCAGAAGGTTCGAGCAATAACAAATACCTGGAAATCTACAATCCCACTGCTTCAGCGGTTTTCTTGAGTCAGTACACATTGGGCAATTGCAGCAACGGATGTGATGCTCCGGAAGATCCCTATTTGTCAAATCAATTTGATTATTTCACATTCAACTTCCCATTTGATGCGACGATCGCTCCAGGCGGAACTTACATCGTGGCCCATGGCTCGGCGGACTCCACTATTTTGGGCCTAGCTGACGTCACGTACAACTTCCTCTCGAATGGGGATGACACGTATGGTTTGTTCGAATTAACAGCGACCGATACGTTGCTGGTGGATCTTATCGGTGAAATTGGACCTGATCCAGGATCAGGTTGGGAAGTTGGCGGAACAGTTAACGCCACCAAAGACCACACGTTGGTGCGAAAGGAATGGGTCTATGCCGGTAACGGAGGCGATTGGGCGATGTCAGCAGGAACGAATTTCATTGATTCCGAATGGACCGTTCTGGACCAGGACGACTTTACAGACTTGGGAATGCACACCTTCTCGGGTGGATGCTCTGCTTCAACGACAGGTTGCACGGATCCTTTTGCTGTGAACTACGATGAAAACGCAACGGAAGATGATGCTTCCTGTGTTTATATCTCGAATTACACCATTCAGGAAATCCAATCTGGAGCCCTCTCAGGACAGATGCAGACACAAGGAATTGTGACAGCGCTTTATGCAGCAGACAACTCGTTGGGTGGTCAGCCGTCGTTCGTTATCCAAGACGGAACGGGCCCTCAGTCAGCCATTTGGGTGATTGGAGACGGCGTCGCCATCGGGGATGAAATTTCCGTATTGGGCAACGTGTCTGAAGTGTATGGCTTGCGTCAGATTCAAGGAGGGAGCTTTGACATTCTGTCTTCAGGCAACGTGTTGCCTGCAGC
>ERZ887942.79-NODE-79-length-75801-cov-49.076558_pt1 | contig 75801 bp, 55 predicted proteins | sample MGYA00521099_ERZ887942 | MGnify/ENA primary metagenome ERZ887942 (study PRJEB32303, sample SAMEA104408605) | aquatic metagenome | biome: Brackish water; feature: Pelagic; material: water | place: Baltic Sea | collected 2014-06-07T06:48:00 | depth 16,251 m ... | reverse complement strand
GGCGACGACGTGATTAAGGCCGCTGATTAGAAATTGGTTGAGCTTGATTTCTGTTTTAAACATTTTCAGGGTTTGTGTTTCGGGTTTCAGGGTTTCGGGTGGAAGCTACCTGTTGTTACTCGGCTTCTTTTTCTGGCTGCCGAAGCTCCAGAATTCAGAAGGTGTGTGAGCAGCTGCGAAGTATTGCTGAGCTTGCTGAACCAGTTCCGGATGCTTGTTGGCGATGTTGGATTCTTCGCCAATGTCATTGTTCAAGTCGTACAGCTCAATACCTTCAGCTTGTTCGATGGACTTCAGGTTTAATTGTACGGCTTTCCAGTTGTCGAAACGAACCGCTCGCCGCCCGCCTTTTTCATAGAACTCCCAATAGAGAAATTCGTGTGGTTGCTGAGTGCCCTGCCCTGTTAGTTCGGCCACTATGCTGATTCCGTCAAGGCCGGAAGGTGTTTCAATCCCCGCCAAATCGCAGAAGGTTGGCAGCATGTCCCAGTGAGCGGAAACAAGGTTTGAGGTTGAGGCGGCTTGTACCTTTCCGGGCCAGCGAGCAATCAAAGGGGCTCGAATGCCGCCTTCGTAAAGATCGCGTTTGAAGCCTTTCAGCGGACCGTTGCTGTCAAAGAACACGGGATCGTGTCCGCCTTCCTGATGAGGACCGTTGTCGCTGCTTAGCATCACGATGGTGTTGTCGTCGAGGTTCATTTCGTCTAACAATGACATGACCCTGCCCACGCCTTCATCAGCCAGCGTCATCATGGCTGCGAATGCTGCGATCGGATTTTTGGTTTCTGATCCGGCGTACTTTCCGATCTTGTTTTCAAATGCAGGGAACTTCTTTCTCCATTCCGCCATGTTCTTTTCTGGCGCCTGCATGGCGGCGTGAGGAATGGTGACAGGTAGAAACAGGAAGAATGGCTTGCCCTTGCTGTCCTTTATGAACTGCAAAGCTTCCTGAAGAATCAAGCCTTCTGAATATGTCTTACCGTCCAGAGGAATCTTCTGTTTGTTGCGCCAGAGATGGTCTGGGTAATACAAATGCGCCTGTCGTTGGCAGTTATAACCGAAAAAAGTATCAAAGTGTTCGGCTGGATCGCTGGGGGACGAAGGCGCTCCCAGTCCCCATTTTCCGAATGCTCCTGTGGTGTATCCAGCAGACTTCAGCAGCCTGGGGATTGTGACGATATCAGCGGGCATCGGTGATTGCCCTTCCGGTTGTACTTCTCGATTACCGCGAACATACGTATGGCCCGTGTGCAGGCCAGTCATCAGGCTGCATCGTGTTGGCGCGCAGACTGTTGAGCCGGAATAGTGCTGAGTGAACTTCATGCCCTCAGCGGCCAGCTTATCAATGTTCGGGGTTTTGAAATGCTTTTGGCCATAGCACGACAAATCACCGTATCCAGCATCATCAAGCAGGATATAAACGATGTTCGGTTTGACGGCTTCGTGGCCGAACGCCGCATCCCGGCAAAGGGCAAAAAGAAGCACAAAAATGATAGGTTTCATACAGTTCTCTCGTTCTATTTTAACAAGGGCTTCGCCCTTGACCCATTGGCGTGGCTGGCTGGAAGACATGGAACGTTCGAATCGCCGAGTCGCTCCGTTGTCGCTACGACCAACATGCGCGGACCGTAGCATCAGTGTAAGACGGTGCGAATCATTTCTGGTACGAATATAACGATTCCTCTGGTTTTCTGTTAATCGCAGTCTACTTAATGCCCAGTTGCTTCATCTTTTGTTGCAGGCTTTGGCGATGGATTCCCAGCCTTCTGGCTGCTGCGCTGACGTTGTTGGAATCTGCGCTGAGTGCTCGTTGAATGGCTTCCCGTTCGAAGTCTTCTACCAGTTGGTTTCGAGCTTCTGTCAGTGGCAAATCGAAATAGGCATCGAAGGTTTGATGTGCGTCTGTTTCGCGATGAACGGTTAGTCCCGTGTTAGCTGGCGTGACAACGTCGCCGTCGCACAGTGCTGCTGCCGCGTTAATCGTTTGCTGCAGTTCTCGAACATTTCCAGGCCACTGGTGCTGAATAAACGCAGCGACGGTTTCTCGCGAAAGTGCCAGGTTGTTCGGCAGGAATTCGTTTGCCAGTAACAGGATGTCTTCGTGTCGCGACCTGAGAGCAGGAATGAATAGCTCAATACCTTTCAGGCGAAAATATAAATCCTGTCGAAACACCTTGTCGATAATCGCCTGGTTAAGATCCTGATGAGTGGCGCTAATGATTCGTACGTCGACTTTCACCACTTCTTCGGTGCCAACCGGTTGAACGATTCCTTCCTGAAGAACTCGCAACAGGCGGGTTTGTACAGAAGCTGGCATGTCTCCGATTTCGTCAAGAAACAAAGTGCCGCCATCCGCCTGGCGAAACACGCCTTCGCGGTTCCGGTCAGCTCCTGTAAAGGCACCTTTAACGTGTCCGAATAATTCACTTTCGACCAGTGATTCTGCCATGGCTGCTGTATTGACTGCAATAAACGGCTTTGTTGATCGTGTGCTGCGAGCATGCAATTCGCGAGCCACAAGTTCTTTGCCGGTACCGCTTTCGCCTCGAATAAGCACCGGCAGCGTTGTTGCAGCGGCTTTGGTGATCAGAGAAAACAGCTGTTGCATTGGACGGCTTGTCCCCAGCAACGATCCAAAGCGGATGGAGTTGCCGTCGGCATTTTCGAGTGTTTCAACTTTTTTCTGCAGTTTGACACGATCCTGTGATCGACGGGCGATCGATCGAATATGTTCGACGTTGTACGGCTTGGTAATGAAGTCCGTTGCTCCACAACGAATGCAGTCGACGGCAAAGTTGACGCCATCGTTTGCTGTGACAACGATGATTTCCGGTGTTACCGTTGCATGGTCTTTCTGAAGCTGCTGCAGCACGAACATGCCGTCTCTTTCCGGCATGTTAAGGTCCAGAAAAACAAGATCCGGAGCATGTTTGCGAATCTGCCGCAGTGCTGCTTCACCTTCTTCGGCTTCAAGGATTGTTCGCCCGTCTGCACGCAGCGCCTTGGCCATGCCGTAGCGTGCTGGTTGTTCGTCATCGACGATTAGAATTTTCATGATTCGCCTGAATGGAAAAGCAGCCTGCCTGCCTCACTGCTGGTCGTCAACGATCTGTTGATGATTGGACTAAGGTGATTCTGGTTTTGCGACTGGAAGCGGCAATCTTACTTGAAAGCTTGTTCCGTTTGATTGGCTGGTGCAGGTGATTGTTCCGCCAAGTTCGCGAACTCGTTCTTTTACAAGATACAGTCCGAGTCCTGTTCCGTCACTTTTTCCTGTAACAAACGCTTCGAAAATGTTGTCCTGAAGTTCCGGACAAATGCCGGGGCCGTTGTCTGTGATGGTAATCGTTGCGGCCCTGCCCTTGCTGTCTGGGGATCGCTGATCGGCTTCCAATGGTAGATCGACGACGTCTGTTGATATGTAAACTTCAGGTTGGTCGGTTTCTCGTACCGCTTCAATGGCATTCTTGATGAGATTGAAAATGATTTCGCTTAACGACGCGTCTGTGGCGTTCACAAGTACGTTGGTCAGTTGAAGATTCTGGTGAATGTCTACTCCATACTGCCTGGCCAGATGATTCAGGATTTGCATGATTCGTTGGATCACTTTGTCCGGGCTCACGCCAACGGTTTCGGTGTCCGACGGGCGTGAAAAATCGAGCAGGCGTTGAGTTGTCAAAGTTAGTCGATCGATTTCTGACACGATCAGCTCAACGTCTTGGGCGTGTTCAGAATTGGAACCGATGTCTTCGCCCAGCAAGGTGGCGATGGTGCGGATTGAAGAAAGTGGATTGCGCAATTCGTGGGCCAGGGAGCCAGCGACCAGTCCCAGCGTAGATAGCTTTTCCTGCTGGACAGCTCGTCGTTCCGCCGTTTTTCGAGCATCTTCCAGCTGACGGTTGTGAATCGTCGCGGCAAACTGGTCGACCAGCAGCTTCAGTGTGTTGAGTTGCTCGTTGGACAGGCGGTCGCCGCTGCTTGTGGAACCCAGTGCAAGAATTCCATTAATTTTGCGATAGTTGATGCGAAACGCGGCGATCAAATCGAGTTCTCTCATCAACGAAAGTTGTTCATTGTTGGTGCAGCGAGATCGATCCAGCCAGCCATGTGTTTCGTGATTGCTAAAGCTGACGATCTGTTGGATGGATTCGTTGGCCGAAAGAAGTTCGCGGAAATCGGGCTGTGTGGCGAGGTCGTCAAAACGCAGAATGGGTGCTCTGGAATTGACGTCGCCCAGCCACAGATAGCTGTATCGCAACGAAAGCGTTTTTTGCAGGCCTTCTGCAAACCAAGCGCAGATTTGATCGATATCGTCGTCTGCGCGGCGGGATAATTCTACGGAAAGTTGCCGTGTTGCGTCACGCATTTGAGCAACGTTGGTTCCTACCAGGTACAAAAGTGATTCGCGAAAGCGATTACGTAACGGTTGGTAGGCCAGTATCAACGCGATTATCAGCAGTCCCTCAACGACAACAAAATCGAATTCGAAGCGTTCGCTGTATCTGCTCATCACGCGAGACAGCGTCAGTCGATGCAGATAGATAACTGCAAGCAGGATGGCCCCGTAAACAAGAGTGCGTTCGAAGACCATGGGTAAAAGTCTTCGGCGGAAAATGTAGTACGCGAAAATCAGTGTCGGAACCAGGGGCGAAAGATTCGTGAGCAAACGTAGTGTCGGTTCGTAACTGGATTTTCCGTGCGTCAGAAGATACGCATTGGCAATCGCAGTGACAATGACGATTCCAATCGAAAATCTCACCAGGAAGCGACGAGCCGACGGAGATTGGCGAATGAACTGGTCACGGTTCCGGAAGAACAGCCATGCTGCAGTGAGGTTCGAGAAGTTTAACCACAGTATGTACGGCACGTGAAATCGGGCGGTGGCGACCATGAAGTCACGACTGGCCAATTGTGCGACAGTGATCGCGACCACAGGAAAAAACAACAGCGGGGCGTAGACGCAAAGATATCGATTGTCTGTTTTGGGATGCGGAATTGCGCCTGTGTGTTGAATTCGCAGACTTGCGTGGAGCATTCCGCAGTTCAGCAGCAGCAGCCCAGCGGCCATCGCAATCATGCACAGGCAATCGAGTTGATTGGCTGTTGGCCCCATCGTGTCGCGAAGCAGTGCATGCAGGAAACTGCCGACGTGCCAAAGTGTGGCTGCCACAAGCGTCCATTTTAGCCAGATCGCTGTTAGCGGTCGGTTGACTCGTTCAAGCACAACAAGCAGCAGCACTGTGTCAATGACAGCTGCAAATCCGACGCAGAAGAGTTCAATCTGAGGCAGCATTGGCTTGCGGGTTACTCGTTAGCTCGGGGGGGCACGACAGGCGTGTGCTTGTAATGGAATTGTTTTGGCATGATAGCGATGGCCCGCAGAAAGTGCAGTATGTCCGAAGGATTCGTCACGGAATCGTCAGGCCGTTCAGTGATCCTGGTGTTGTCGAGAGAGATTCGGGGTGAACAAGACAAATGTCGCTATCGAAGACTGCAACAGTTCGATCGTCAATTGAGATTTCGCCGATCGCCGGATCTCTGTCAGAATCACGCATGACGATCAGTTGGCGTTTGCCGCCGCTGAAGGTTAGCTGGTATGTGAGTCGATTATTCGAATTGTTTGATTCAACGATTCGCTTTTGAACAGTGTAAAGTTCGTTTAGCAACAAAAGTGAGTCGCCAGATTTTAGCAGCAGAAGCCTTCCTGTGGTTGGAGCAATTCGAATTCGATCCACGTCGTACCACGACATTGCCAGCTGTTTTGTTGCCCTGAAAATGTCTTTAAGAATGCGCATGTTGTGATTTCCTGAAAGTAGCGCAAGGCATCGGTCTTGTCCGGTCTTGTGGTTAGTATTCCCAACGGATGGTTCGTTGGGGATACCAACCTGCTGCGAGATCGCTCTGAATCGCAGCAGGTGATTCTTCCCACAATAGACGCGGCCTGGTTGTTGAGGCATAGCACAATCAGCCACCAACGCGGGCCTTTAGTGCTTCCAGTTCTGAGGCGATTCGGTCCTGACGTTCCTGGACTTCAAATTGTCGAGCCAGTTCATCAGCATCCGGGTCTTTGCCATCCATTCGATCCCACGCTTCAGACAGTGCTTCTTCGCGATCCACTTTTTCTTCAAAGCGGTTGAACTGTGCCAGGGCCGATTGGCTGGATGAACGGTCCATCGCGGCGTTGATTTTCTGCGTGGATTCGGCGCGGGTCATGCGGGCTGCCAGCAGAGTCTTCTTTTGCCTGGCCTGACGAATCTTGTCTTCAAGATCGCGAACGGCGTTCTGGAGTTTGCCGACTTCAGCCTTCTGTTTAGCGTGTTCAGCCGAATATCGGTCGGCTCGTTCCTGAGCTGCCAGTTTCTGTTCCAGAGCCGCTTTGGCGGTCGATTCGTCACCGCGTTTCATTGCGGTGGATGCTCGTTCCAGCCATGTGGCGGATTCAGCGGCTTCTCGTTCGGCACGTTTTCGCATCTGGATTTCGTCGGCGACGGCTTCTGCCACGCTGCTGCGTACTCGATCAAGTTCCTCTTCCATGTCGATGATCAGTTGGTGAAGCATACGTTCCGGGTCTTCCATTTTTTCCTTCAATGAGGTGATGCTGGATCGCATAACAAGACTGAAGTTTGAGAGCCATTTCATGATCGTGATCCTTCTAAAAATGTGTTGGACGTCTAAGTTAACGGTTTGAATAATGTGCCGCGTGATAAAGCACCAGGCAGCGAAGATGGTTGGCTTGAATGCACTGAGCGTGTCTTCAGGAACATCAGGAATCGGATCGTGCCAACTAATTCCAGGTGGCAAGTTCAGCTGACATTATGCGAATTTTTGCCAGCAGTTTTTCTCGATGGTTTTCGCAGAAGGCCGCCAGTCCAATGACGGCTATTCCAAGCAGGATGCCGCCGACCCACAACAACAATGGGTTGCTCATGGTCGTGTGCACAGTCATTGCAATCAGATCAGCAAGAAGGAAAGCCGTGCCTGCGTACACGAGAACTCGAATTCGCAGACCAATGGCCACCAGGATGATGATCACACTTAATACCAGCAACGTGAGCATGTGTGCCCAGCTTCCGTCCAACACCTGCGACAACGGCGAGACTAAAATTGTGAGTGCTCCGATGTAACGCAATGGGTCGTGAGACGCTGCTGGCAGTTCCTTTCGCATCAGTTCTACAAATCCCAGTACAGAAAGTCCGACTGGTACCAGATAGAATTCCAATGCCGTGTAGTTCAGGGAATTCCACAGCAGCATCAGGCCGACGTTCATGATGGCAGCTGCCCCAATGGCGAAGATTCTGCGGCGTGTTACCATTGCCTGCTGAAAGTAGATTCCGGCTGCAAACATCATTGCGAGTGCGTTCTTAGCCGTCTCCAGATTGTTTGAAATGGATGAGTGGCGAATGATTGCCATGGCGGCCACGGCAATCGGTAGACTCTGGCCGATGAACTTCATAGGGCGACGCGTGATTCGCAGGTTGTTGCGATGCTCTGCCGCGTAGGCAAGTGATAGTGCGGCGACTGACGTGGTTAACAGGATGAACTGACTTTTGCCCGCTCCAAAGCTGAAGAAGCCCTGATTGAACAAAAACAAAACCGCCATGCCAACAACCGCACACGCAGACCAGACAGATCCTTCCTGCTGACGTCGAATGGCCTGAAGAAGTTCGGCGACTGCAGCGACCAGAAACGCAGTCAGGAAGACTACGGTTGATGCCATGGGCACAATTGGCCCGTATAGTGAAAGCAGTGCCAGCACAAAAACACCTGCTCTCAGCAGCGCGGTCCACGTTCGCATGATTACTGAATCAAGTTGTTCAGATGGTCGGTCCAGCACCGCAATACTGATCGCGGCAGTTAGAAAGACAAACGGAACTGCAGCCAGGACTGACTGTGTCAGCACTGACACCACCATGCCACTGCATCCTCCCATTGCGGCGGCAAGAAGCAGCAATTGAATGTTGGCCATGATTGCCAGAAAACTCAGTTGTTGTTTGTTGGTCGCTATTCGATCAACGATCGCGAATGTGCCTATGCAGATCGCAGCAACCAGTCGCAGTACAGGACTGAACGACAGGCAGCTTGCCAGCAACAGCGTAATTAACCAGACTTCACTTACCTTCAGCATGGCGGTTGTTACAGCCGGTTTGAGAATTGACTTCGGCAGTTTTGTGCAGGCAATGAAAATTGCCGCTTCGATGGCAGCCCACAGCAGCATGCACCACGGTGCAGCTATCGGAAATCCCGCGGAGATGATCACGCCGCTGACCCACAAGGGCACAATGCCCGCGGCGGCGATGCCAGCGGTTCGACTGCGGAATACCAATGTCGCTGCCGCAAGCCAGACAACGGTCACAGTTGTGGCCAGTCCAATCGATGCCGAGGCAATGTTGGTGGCACTGAAGACCGCAGCATGAACAGACAGCAGCGAGGGCAGATGAAACGCGGCGGCCAGACACGACAGGACCACAAGACTCAGATCACAAAGTGGCACAACAAAGGCCTGTGTCAGTCGTATCCAGCCGCCCGTTGTTTCATCATTGGGAGCGTTGAATTGCAGAACGTTTTGCGAATTAAATCCCAGGGCAAGTCGCAGATCTGCCAGTGTCGATTTTTCTGATATCTGACCGGTCGTTTTCAACAGGAAATAGCAGATCAGCGAACTTGAGGCAGTCACCAGTGAAATTCCATTAAGAAATTCTGACATGGAATAGTTCAGTCCGGCCGCGGCACGCACTGCGGCAAAGCCAAGCATCGACCAGAAAGTCAGACCGGACAGGTAACGAGGATTTCTTAACGTGTACAGAACAAACGCCAGCATCAACAGTACGAATTGCATGATAGCGGCGTTGCTCAGCTGATCGGAAAAGTGTACCAGTGAGTGGCCCACCCAGTGTGTTGCCAACAGAAACGCCGTGACGTAGCCGGTCAGTTGGCTGAGGCATCGGTTGCTTCCGTCCTGGGTCTGCAGCCACAGCGAGTGTCCTGTTAGTCTGTTCGTGTTGACATCGCGATGTTGAACAATGCTGTTGGCATGCAACGGAATTGTGTTCAGAATCCTGTCCGGCAATCGCGTTGCTGTAAGTGCCACCGCAAGTGCTGCAAGCAACGCGGGCGTCCATTCCAATGCGATGTTGGTGTATCCCATGTTGTTAAGTGCGGCAATTGACATGCCCGTTGCAACAACCAGGCTAAGCTGCGACGTCAGAACGTATCGACGGTCAGCAAACAGCATGGCGAACATCAGAGACATAACAACGTAAGCTGACGACACAACGAACAGTGACACTTGATCTGTGATTGATGCAACAAACAGCACGGCGCTGACCAGGGTTACAAAGTGCTTAAGTGGAGCACTGAACGCCAACTCTTTGCGATTGGCGAACCATCTGCTGGCAATCGCGAACACTGACAGTAATGGTATGTAGGTAATTCCGTACAGTGAAAACGGAACTCGTTGTCGATTGATCGCCTGAGCCGCACCGTCCTTCATCGCTTGAACGACATCAGAAAATAAAGTCGGACTGCACTGGTAGGCGACCGTCGCACAGATGATGCCAGCCCAGACAAAGCCCGTGTGGCGAGTGTCGCGAGCGGCCATCCACATTAACACAGTCGCAATAATTGACGTTGGAATGACGGCATAAGTGGTGGTTCCTGTGTAGCTGAATCCTTTGAAGGACAATGCCATGCCCAACGCTGTCAGTACCAGCCCGGAAAAAATGGGAACGACGATATGCCACGGAAGCGGGCGTACAAGATTGCCAGTTCGCTGGCGAAACACGTCTGCCACAGTTCTGGCTGTGACGAATACCGTGGCGGCTACCAACACACAGACAAGCCCCATCCATTGCATTGGAACGGCATGCACGGCTTTGGTGGCAATCAGGACAATAAACTGCAGTCCCAGCATTGCGATTGGCAGAAAACCAAAAACTCGAGGCAGGCGATGTTCTTCCGCCAACCAGAAGATATGTCGATTCACCTTTAAGATGCCGGCTGAAAATATCACCCACATGATGGCGGTGAATGCAAATGCCGCTGGTGCCGAATTGAATCGCGGCAATGCACCAGCGATGCTAAGCAGACAAAAGCTGGCCAGAAACGTGGTTTGGCGTCCTTTCAGTACGTGATCTAGAATTCGGCAACTGGCGAACCACAGAAACGCAATCGCTGGAACCAGCAGTCCGCATAGTTTGATGATGTTGAGTGACTGCGTTCCGGAACTGGCGGTCAGCCACTGCAGTGCCAAAAAACTAATCGGCAGCAGCAACAGGGTCAGCGAGTACAAAACTTTGTAGGTGGATGTCAGCCCAAGTCGCAGGCGGCTGACTTCGGCGGCCGCGTAGATGAGTCCCGTGTAACCGAGAATCGTCAGAAAACGCATTGAATTCGACCAGTTAGGCCACGCCTTTGTAACAAGCATCAGTGAAGAGCCAAACACGATGCAGGCACCAACGACCAGCAGCCATTTAATGTTTTTCTCTTGAAAGAAGCTGTCCAGAAAGCGTTCCAGAAAAGACCGCTGACTTGCTGTCGGTCCATCTTTGTGATGCGATGGTTCGGCACCGTCTATCGGGATGGAAAGTTTTGAATTGAAGTGTGTTTCTGACATGACCTGAAACCTCCTTTTGTCTTGAGGAATGTTGTGCTCAGGTCACTAAGTCAAATACCGTGCCAGATTGTGGTTGCTGGATTGTTGGTTTTATGTAACTGGTTGTGTCGCAATACGTTACGCGTGATTTTTTGGTTGTCGAGTCGCAGAGTTGGCGTTCTCGTGCAGCGGCAGCACTGCAGGTGATTTGCAGTGCGAATACTGCAGGTTGAAATTTGAGTACTGGGCGGTGTGAGTTTGCTGATGCAGTGATATCCTGCGACGTACAGGAACGTTTGAAGTTTCACAAAGGTGGTACGAATGAGCGGTGATTATCAACGTCGTTGTCCAGTGTTCGGGATTTTGGCTGTGCTGTTGTTGAGCGTTTGCCTGAGCGACTGCGAAGTTGTCGTGATGGCGGACGAGGCTGGTTTGTTTTCAGCGAATGCGCTTATTGGCAAGTCCTTTGTCGCAAAGGATTCATTGGCGAAGCCTGTTGATGACTTGTCAGACGCCAGACAGTGCCTTGAAGGATTGTGTTGGACGGCCAGTGAATTCTCCGTCGCCTGTATCGAATCCGATCAATTTGGTTGCAGCGCAGCGCTGACTTTTCATTCTGCTGTGGATTCAGGGCATGCTGAAAATGATCAGGTTGTGGTGGAATGGTATGGCGTCACCAACAAAACCGGGTTGTTACAGAAAGCTCCGGCTGTTGTTGTTGTGCATGAATCCGGTAGAGGCATGACGGTTGGTCGCATGGTGGCTCGCGGACTTCGCGACCGTGGACTGCACGCATTTATGGTGCAGTTGCCATTTTATGGAAGTCGCCGTCCGCCAGGCATGCGTTCAGAAGATCAGGAATTCGCGACGTTGATGCGCCAGGGAATTGCTGATGTGCGGAGGACTCTTGATGCCGTAAAAACGTTGCCAGCGATTGATGGTTCTAAAGTCAGTCTGCAGGGAACAAGTCTGAGAGGATTTATTGCCGCTACAACTGCCGGATTGGATGACGCCTTCTATCGCACGTTTATACTTTTGGCAGGAGGCAATTTGCCCAATCTTGTCGCCAGGGGGCAACGCGAAACAGCGGATCTGCGCGAATTGTTGAAGCGGCAGGGCTACGAAGGTGAACGGGTTCACGACTTGTTGAATCGGTTTGAACCGAACCGGCTGGCACACAGAATTAACAAAGATCGGCTGTGGCTGTACGCCGCAACATTCGACACTGTGGTAACGGCCGAAAGTACTGATTCGTTTGCGAAGGCAAGTGGTGTGGCATCCAGTCATTACATCAAAATGCCAGCCAATCATTATTCCGGTGTGCTGTTTTTGCCAATGGTTCTGGACAATATTGCCAAAGAGGCCAGTGGTGCCGAATTGGTTCGGCATGATTGAGCATATGAACGTATCGTCAAGCCATCGCGCGTTGTCGTGTGGTGATTAATTGCGTCAGGATGCAGTAATGCCGTGTGCGTTACGGCTGGCTTGGCATGTGCGGCTGTTGGTGTTAGTTTCACCACAAAGTCACGTGCTGTTGGTTTTCAGCGAATAGCTGATTCTTTCTGTTTGGAGTAACTCATAAGTGAAAACGATTCTTCCATTCTGTCTGTTGTTGTTGGCGTCTTCTGTTTGTCTGGCTGACAAGAACGTCGATATTTCTCCCGTGTTGGCTAAACCCATTGCTGTGGTTTTGGACGAATCTTTTGACGCGGGCGATCTTGATAAAAAGGTTTGGGCGGCGGTTAAGGGAGATTGGCAGAGTGCTGATGGAGCGATTGTTGGCAAAGAACTGAAAGCCGATATGCATGCGGCAGTGCTGAGTTGTCAAAAGAAGAATCGAAATTCCGTTGTACGGTTTTCGTTTAAGCTTGATGATTCAACGGATGGGTTTCACTTCAGTTTGAACTATGCCAGAGGTCATCTTTTCCGAGCACTTGTTTCTCCAACCGGATTGGTTGTGAGAACGGATGCGGACAAGAAAGATAAGTCGATCAAGAGCGAAACAATTGGATCTGCCAAGGGAACGTTTGAGCAGGGTAAGTGGTATACGATGCAGGTCGAAATGGTGGGAAACAAAGTTGTGGTGATGACCGACAACGGACTCAAAGTGACTGCCGAAAATGCTCGCCTGGACGCAGACAAGCCGAACTATCGGTTTGTCATGCGTGGTGAATCAATAAAGATTGACGACGTGAAAATCTGGAACGCCGAATAGGTGCCAATTCAGGATCCGTTGAAGACCTACCGCAGCGCGGACACGTTTAGTGCGGAATCGCCGTGGTGGATTTTCCTCAGACCGGTATGGCGACCTCGTTTAATGGATCGTTAGCCGCCGGATTCGCTAGAACCCCGGGGTTCCGAAAGCGGCGTCCGAAGTCTGGAGACTATGGATCTTTTACGGTTCCGTTCAGTGAGAATGGTTGTTTTCAATTCAGGCTGAGTTCGCTTCTGAAGTGTTCCGGCGGCGACAGAGCCCCGAAAACTCGGCTTGTCCTGTGCGAATTCGTGTGAAACGTCGCGTTTCGGCCCATTTCGAGTAAGACTCTTGCGGGTTTTATCGCGAGTTCTGAGATTGGCGTTGCCAATACAGGCATTGGCGAATTGAGACTTTCAGACGCTTCTCTACAATGCCGATAGCGATCGCAACAAGGTCAGGCTAAAGATCGACGCAGCCTCACCATTTTTGTGTACTCAATCGATTTCCTTTTCAGCCACACATCAAACACTAAGTCTTCCAAAATGGCCTCAATGAACCCTTTCGGTGCTGAAGCGATTCTTTCAACCTCAGCCGGCGACGTAAAGTATTTTAGTCTTCGTAAACTCGCCGACGACGGTATTGGGGAAATCAATACTCTTCCGTTTTCTATTCGTGTTTTGCTGGAAGCGTGTTTGAGAAACGTTGACGGCTTTATCGTTAATCCGGATGACGTAAACAATCTTGCCAATTGGAACGCCACGGCTCCCGCTCAGGTGGAAGTGCCGTTTAAGCCGGGGCGAGTTGTTCTGCAGGACTTCACCGGTGTGCCGGCTGTTGTTGACCTGGCGGCGTTGCGAAGTGCAATGGTTAGAATGGGTGGCGATCCGAAGAAGATCAACCCGCTGGTTCAATGCGATCTGGTTGTTGACCACAGCGTGCAGGTTGATGAATTCGCCAGCCGCTTTGCATTGAAGCATAACGTTGAAATTGAATTTGAACGCAACAACGAACGCTATGAATTTCTTCGATGGGGGCAGAAAGCGTTTGAAAACTTCAGCGTAGTTCCGCCTGCCACTGGCATTGTTCACCAAGTGAATCTGGAATATCTGGCCAAGGTTGTGATGGTGACCAATGGCGTTGCTTATCCAGACAGCCTTGTCGGAACTGACAGCCACACAACTATGATCAACGGCCTGGGCGTTGTTGGCTGGGGCGTTGGAGGCATTGAAGCGGAAGCCGTCATGTTGGGGCAACCGGTGTATATGCTGACGCCTGAAGTTGTGGGCTTTAAGCTGACAGGTGCTCTGCCGGAAGGTGCAACGGCGACTGACCTTGTTCTTACCGTTACTCAAATGCTGCGAGCTCACGGTTGTGTTGGCAAGTTTGTCGAATTCTACGGCGAAGGTATGGCAAAGCTTGGTCTGGCCGACCGAGCGACTTTGGCAAATATGGCTCCGGAATACGGTGCCACCATGGGCTTCTTCCCTGTCGACGGAGAAACACTGAACTATCTACGTCGAACCGGTCGTCCGGCTGAGCTTGTCGATCTGGTTGAACGATACACCAAAGAACAGGGCTTGTTCCGAACGGATGACTCGCCGGAACCACGCTTCAGCAGCACTCTGGGTCTGGACATGAGCACCGTATTGCCATCATTGGCTGGCCCCAAACGACCTCAGGACCGTATTTTGCTGAAAGACATGCAACCTTCATGGAAGAAGGACCTGGGCACAACGTTCGCCAAGGCAACTCCTTCTGCACCAGTTAAGGTTGAGGAAGCTGGTTCAACTTCGGAGATCGCTGATGGAGCTGTTGTTATTGCTGCGATTACCAGTTGCACCAACACCAGTAACCCCAGCGTAATGGTGGGAGCTGGCTTGTTGGCCAGAAATGCCGTCGCAAAGGGTTTGACTCGCAAGCCGTGGGTAAAGACAAGCCTGGCTCCCGGATCTCGCGTTGTGACTGAATATCTTGCTAAGGCTGGTCTGGATAAGCCTTTGGATGAACTAGGCTTCCAAACCGTGGGCTACGGCTGCACAACCTGCATCGGTAACAGCGGGCCCTTGCCGGATTCCGTGGCAAGTGCCGTAACCGGTGGAGATCTTGTGGCGGCTGCCGTGCTGTCCGGAAATCGCAACTTTGAAGGTCGAGTTAATCCGTTGGTGAAGGCTAACTACCTGGCAAGTCCTCCGTTGGTAGTGGCTTATGCATTGGTTGGCACCGTAGATGTCGACCTGGACAACGATCCAATCGGGCAGGATCAAAATGGTGCTGATGTCTTTCTAAAGGATATCTGGCCAACTCAGGCAGAAATCGCGAGTACAATCTCCGCTGCTATGTCTCCCGAGATGTTTGTTGAACAATATGCCGGAGCTGCAAATGGTCCGGAAGAGTGGCAGGCGATCAAAAGCTCTGACAGTGCTCTTTACGAATGGAACGACAAAAGCACCTATGTGCAGGAGCCTCCGTTCTTTGTTGATATGCCCGTGACCCCGTCGCCAATTGCAGCAATTGAGGGTGCTCGCTGTTTGATTTCCGTGGGGGATTCCACCACAACAGACCACATCAGTCCTGCCGGGGCGATCAAGCCAGACAGTCCAGCTGGAAAGTACCTTCAGGCGGAAGGTGTGGACGTTAAAGACTTCAACAGCTACGGAAGTCGCCGCGGCAACGATCGAGTCATGACTCGCGGAACGTTCGCAAACATTCGTTTGAAAAATCTGTTGGCTCCTGGAACAGAAGGCAGCGTCAGCATTTACTATCCAACGGGCGAACAGACTTCGATTTACGATGCCGCCATGAAATACAAGAAGGATGCGACTCCTTTGGTGGTGCTGGCCGGTGCCGAATATGGCACCGGATCGTCTCGTGACTGGGCCGCAAAAGGTACGTTTTTGCTTGGCATTAAAGCTGTCATCGCTACCAGTTTTGAGCGTATCCACCGCAGCAATCTTGTGGGTATGGGTGTTTTGCCGCTTCAGTTTAGAGAAGGCGAGAGTCGCGAAAGTCTGGAACTTGATGGAACCGAAGTCTTCGATATTCGGTTGGATGATTCACTTGAGCCTCGACAGGCAGTAGAAGTTACGGCACGCAAGGCGAACGGCGAAGAGGTTCACTTTGTGACAACATGTCGGATCGATACGCCTGTGGAGGTGGTGTACTATCGCAACGGTGGAATCCTTCACACAGTGCTGCGAGAACTTGCTAAGAACTAGTGGTGTGTCTCTGGCGTTTGTTTGCAGAATTCGATTCCGAGGTGCCAGGTCGAAAATAACCTGGCCTTCGGAGCCCGTGTAGACACGGATAATTTGGCTACTTCGTGTTTCGGCAAATGTCTGATGCGTTTGCATGCCCAGAGTCTGGATTGATTGAGATGCATCTGATCGTTTACACAAGTGAGTTTGCCGGAACCGACAGTGAACTTGAATCGACGGTTGAGGCGATCGTAGCCAAGGCAAGAATCAGCAACCAGGAGAACGGTATCACTGGAGTCTTCTTCAATTGCGGACGCAGATTTCTGCAATTCATCGAAGGCGAGTTTGACGCAGTAAATGCCCTGATGGCAAAGCTCAGTGCTGACCCACGCCATCGGTATGTGTCAATTCTGTTTAACGACTCCGTGCCCGAACGCGGTTTTTCACGGTGGAGCATGGATCAATTCAACGTGGGAACCAGCGCCACGCTTGATCTCGAATATCTGCAGATGGTTCGAGATGCGTGTCGGGCAAACTTCCAAACGCGGACCGAAACGATTGTTTCAATCTTCAAGGGATTCATCGAATCCGATGAACTTGACTGACTGTGGATCGTAGATGTGCGCTGCTGGTATTCGTTATTCCTGTCGTCGCCCACCAATTTGCCCACGCTAAACGCACGGTTCCGGCCAATCAACGAGAGCTTGTTCTTGGGCAGTGCGTGGTTGCCGGTAAAGCAGGCGACCATAAGACTTGGTCGCCTTCCGCTCTGAGACTGTGAACCTATCCTTTGAAGTGCTTCGACTTGTTGAAGCTTTCTATTTATGGACGGTCAGCAAATGGAAGATCTGGCACTTTGAAGTGCTGTAGGTAAAGAAAGCGGTGACAAGTCGCCGCACTCCATAAATTCACTACCACTTCGCAAAAGAACGCGTAGACGCGTTCTTGCACAGCGAAACTCGACCAGCTTCGTCCACTGCAAAGGGGAGAGTGCATTCGCGCCGTGGGAAAAGTGCGCTGTAATATTGTACCGTATCTTACACTGGTTCAGGATGGATCCACGGTGCTCGATACGGGCGTCTTAGTCTTTGGTTGGCTTCTCTGTCGTTTTTGACAGTGTGGGTTGTTGGGTCCCACTCCAGAGTTCTGCCAAGATCCATTGCGACGTTTGCCAGAATGCAGCTGGATGATGAGATATGCCCCTGTTCGATATCGGCAACAGGTTTCTCCCGCGATTCAATACAGTCAAGGAAGTTCACCATGTGACCGCGAATCGCAGACGCAACGTGTCGTTCAAGGTCCTTTTCGGTTTTGTCTTCCGGGTATTTGTCGTATTCAAACAAAGCTTCACCATGCATTGATTTGCCGCCGCCGCGTGGGATGAAGTCGTACTTGTTCACATCCAGCTTCAGCGTGCCTTTACTGCCGTAGATTGTCGTTCCCCATGGATACTGAGGGTCAGGAGCGTCGCCCCAGGAACGGTGCTGCCAGATCACCGGGAAGTCGGGATGTTGGAAGGTTGCCGTTTGCGTGTCAGTAATGTTGGCTTTGGCTTCTGTTTGAACCAGAATGCCGCCGTTTGAACTGATGTGGCTTGGCCATCCAAGGTCCAGCATCCAGCGAGTCATGTCGTACATATGCACGCACATGTCTCCTACAATTCCGTTGCCATATTCCATGAAGGCACGCCAGCCGCGAGGGTGCACGATTTCGTTGTAAGGTCGCATCGGTGCGGGGCCGGTCCACATTTCGTAGTCGAGGTTTTCCGGAGGCAACGTATCGGGCGGGTTCTTTTGATTTCTCATGTGGTAGTAGCAATAAACTTCCACCAGTCCCACGTCCCCCAAAAGTCCCTGCTTGATGACCTTGTCGCGAGCCTCAATCAGGTGAGGAGTGCTGCGTCGCTGAGTCCCCACCTGTACAACTCGCCCCAGCTTTCTGGCGGCAAACAGCATGGCCTGGCTTTCAATGACGTCAACTCCCGTCGGCTTCTGAACCCAGACGTCAGCGCCTTTTTCCATAGCAGCAATCGCTGGTAATGCGTGCCAGTGGTCCGGTGTGTCCACCAGAACGATATCGAATTCGACTTCATCCAGCATGGTGCGATAGTCGCCGAACGTGCGCGGGGTGTTGCCGGATTTTTGACGTTCAGCCACGATAGTCGTCGCTTCGCTAAGCATGCGGCTATCGACATCGCACAGTGCCACGACTTCAACATCGCGAACCTGAATCAGTCGCAGCAGGTCGCATTTGCCATACCAGCCGCAGCCAATCAGGCCAACTTTCAGCTGCTTCTGAGGGCTGGCAGCGAAAAGTCGAGGCGAGAGTCCTGCGAGAAGTGCTGCGGAGGAAGCCTGCAGAAAATGACGTCGTTCCATAAGATGCAATCCCGGATGTTTATTGGTAAACGCGAGCAAGGCGTTTCATTCTGGCAAAATCATCCTGTGAAAAACAGTGACGAGAACGACTCATTGAAAGAGTCGTCGTCAGATTCCAACGAGGCCGTGCCTCAGACCATTCGACCTGCTGCTCGGAAACGCTTCGTTCTCGCTCTGAAAACCTGACTCAATGTGACAAGTTCGGGGCTTTAAGAAGTCCAGCTTCCGGCGTCAGTTGAAATCGGCACGCCAGCAAAACGTCAGTAACCGATTCGGGTATTCAGCAGGTGATTAGTATTCTCTACGTTGTCGAGAGCTGGGGATTCCCATTTGCTTGCGATACTTGGTGATCGTTCGACGTGCAAGTTTCAAGCCCTGCTCTGCCAGTGAGTCTACCAGTGCGTCGTCGCTAAGTGGTTTGACTTTGTCTTCGCCGTCGATGAGTTCCTGCAGTTTGATGCGAATTGTGTCCCATGCCACTTCTTCGCCTTCGGCTGTTTGCGTTCCGCCGCCAAAGAATCGTTTCAGTGGAAACAGTCCTCGCGGCGTCTGAATCCATTTTTCATCCACAGCTCTGGAAACCGTGGTGACATGTACTCCCACGCGATCCGCGATCTGTTGCATCTTCAGCGGACAAATAAACTCCGGCCCGTTTTCAATGAACTCGGTCTGGTGATTGATGATTTCCTGAGCCACCTTTTTTACGGTGCTATAGCGTTGCTCAATCGATTCAATCAACCATCGTGCGGATTCGACCTTCTTCTTGATCCACTCGCGTGTTTCTGCGGTTGGATTTTCTTTCAGCATTTTCGCATAGCGTGGACTGATGCGAAGTTCTGGTACATATTCGTCCAGCAGGCGAACGACGTAGTTGCCTTTGTCGTCTTTTTCGACGGCCAGGTCCGGCGTAACTCGCTGTACAGGGCGTTGTTCAAAGCCTCGACCAGGATACGGATTTAAGGTCTGAATCTGTTCGATTCCCACCTTAATCATATCGATGCTGTAGCCGGTGGCTTTTTGAATGATGGGCAGGCGATTGAAGGCAATGTCTTCCAGATGGTCACGCACCAGCACTCGCATGACTTCATGGAAGGGCATGTTGTCGGTGATCTGCAGCAACAACATTTCGTTGTAGTCTCTGGCGCCAACACCTGGCGGGTCCAGTTGCTGAATCATCACAAGTACTTCTTCGGCCTGTTCGTTAGTCAGGCTTTGGTCGTAAACGCGATTGAACTGCTGACAGATTTCGGCCAACAGGCTTTGCAGCCGGCCGTTATGGTCCAGGTGCTGGATCAGGTATTCGCCAAACTGGCTAAGTGACTGGTCGATGCTGTTGAAGCTGAATTGTTCCAGCAGATATTCGTGCAGCGACTGTGGTCTGGCCATCATGTTGGCCATGGCGTCGTGCTGACGGTCCATGCTGTCGGAAATCTGATTCGACGACTGGCTTCCGCCAAAGCTGACGTTGTCTTCGGGCCAGTCGGAGGATATTTCCAGCAGACGTTCGAAATCGGATTCGTTGTTCTTGTCGTTATCGTTGACCAGCTCTCGCTGTTCAACGTCTTTGTCCAGTTCGCGAGCTTCTCGTTTGTCGTCCGGACGAATCACTTCGTCGGCTTCTGAGAACGGCTGATCACGATCCTTGTCGACAACTTCCAGAGTCACATTTTCGACAAGTTCCTGTTCGATGCGTTCGTTCAGCGCCATCATGTTCAGCTGCAGAATCTCCATGGACTGGATCATCCGCGGGGCCAGCTTCATTTGCTGGCTCATCTTCATTTGCTGAGAAATGTTCAGGTGCATGTCGGAAACGATCGTCCTGAGAACTACAGGTCTGCGTCAATGAGACCAGCTTATGTCACAACGTGACAGCGGTACGCAAACGCGGTGCCAACAATTCCGGGTTTCTATTGATTCAATGACTAAGAGGGTGGTTTGTGTGAGTAAAGCACGATTCTAGAACGATTGTCGACCTCGCAGCGCGTCGGCCAGCATTTCTCGGTTGGCAAATTCCAACACGCTGCCCGACGCGATACCACGCGCAAGTCGTGTAATCTTTACATTGTCGTTTTCCAGTAGATTCGTAATAAACAAAGCTGTGCCGTCGCCTTCCAAAGTCGGATTGGTGGCCATTACCAGCTCTGTCACGCCGTCGCGTCGAATTCTTTTGATCAGTTGGTTGATGGTCAGATTTTCCGGACCGGTCCCTTCCAGTGGAGCAATGCGTCCTCCCAAAACATGGTAGCGACCGCCAAACGCCCCACTTGATTCCAAAGCGACAACGTCTTTCGGTTGCTCAACAACACAAATGACGGAGGCTTCTCGACGCGGATCCTGGCACAGGCTGCAGATTTCGGTTTCTGTCAGATTGAAACAGTTACTACATCTTTTGACAGACGTCTTTACGTTACGAATCGCGTCGGCCAGTGAGTTTGCTTCCGCCACATTGCAGGACAGCACGTAGTTGGCGAGCCGTTCTGCCGACTTTCTGCCAATGCCTGGCAGCTTGTTGAATTCGTCAATCAATCGCCCGACGCTGACGCCATAGGGGTGGTCGGTTGCATCTGATTTCATTCCAGCCATCCCTGTTGCCTTTTGATGATTCCCGCAAGCTTGCTTTGGCAGCCTCGCCCAAGCGTTGTGTGTTGAAACGTTTTTAAATCGTCGTGGTGTGATGTGTTGTATTCGGTTGACCAAGCGTTCTTGTGAATTGGAACGCTGCAATTACTTATCGCCGCCCAGTCCGAACTTTGACAATGCATCGCCCAGTCCCGGAATGTTCATTCCACCTGCAACTTCTGACATTGCGGCGGCTGCCGCTTCTTTTGCTTTTTGCAGTGCCTGGTTCGTTGCTGCCGCAACCAGTTCTTCAATCATTTCCACATCCTGGCTTTCAATCAAAGATGGTTCGATGTGGACACTGACAATTTTCATGTCGCCAGTCGCAACGACTTTAAGCATTTCGCCGCCGGAAATTCCTTCGACTCGCATTTCAGCGATTTTGTCTTTTACTTCAGCCATGCGCCCCTGGATTTGCTGAGCCTGCTGCATCATTGAGCCAAGATTTTTCAGTTGTTCAAACATCTTTAGTCGTCCTCATCTGTTTCCGCAACCGCTTCTCGCCGAGCCGGCGCGTCGGTAATCCTTACAACCTTCGCCCCGAACAAATCAACGACATGCTGTACGAAAGCATCCTGTTCGGGATCGATATCATTTCGTACGTTCAGCGGACTCGGGCCTTTAATTTGAGGCGGCGATTCCTTTTTATGTTCCTGAGATGTTGTTGGCTTGGGGGCTTCTGTTACCTGTGGTGCTTGCCTGGCAGATTCGGCGATGATTTTTAAAGAGATCAACGGGTCGACACCCGTTAAATTAGCGACGATTGATTGCAGCGAATTTCGATTTTCCGACTGCTCAATCACTCGCTTTTGGAAATCATAGGTCGAGCCCAAGCGTAATTCTAGTCCGTTTGGTCCAGAAATTGCTATTGACGTCAGTGACTTCAATGCCGACGACAACGTAAATCCCGTTTGTGAAATTACTTCCGTCAGGATCTGCTCCGCGTTTTCCTGTCGGAATTCGATCCGTCTTGATGGTTCGGGTGCCGTTTTTTGCGGCTCCGGTGCCTGAATTACGGATTCTTCAGGTTTTTTTTTTCCGGCGTCCGAATCGTCCGGCGATGCGCCAGCACTGGCGGCTGATGGACTTGCTGAGTTGGAAGCTGCGGGTGAAGCGCCTTCAACTGGTGCTGGCAGTGCAGGAAGTTCGCCGGACAGAAGTTTGCTGATTGCCGACAGGTTCTCCAGCAGCGCGATCTGCACCAGTGCCATTTCCAGAAGCACTTGAGCAAATGTGCTGCGAAGCATTCGCCCTTTGGCTTCTGAAAGTATCTGAAACGCGGCCATCACGTTTGGCATGCCCAAACGCGCTGCCTGTTTTTGGACGATTTCGCGGCGACTGGGACCAACACTGCACAATGGCACTTTAGCGCCCGCACTTAGCACGACCATTTGATCACGGACATATCCCACGCATTGATCAAGCAGTTCTCCGGATTGCACGCCGCCTCGGATTGCCGCGTCCAAAGTGTTCAATACTTCCCCCGGCCGGTGTTCGGCGATTGCGTCGAATAGCGCAATCAGCATGTCATCGCTGGCTGTTCCCAGCATACGGTGAACGTCGTCCGCGCGAACTGTCCCGTCGCTGAATGCCAGCAACTGGTCGAATAAAGATTGACTGTCTCGCATAGACCCGCGAGCTCGCCGCGCGACAAGTTCGACGGCGTCGTCTTCGACTTCAAAGCCTTCGGCGGTGGCAATTTCTTTCAGGCGTTTGCCGATTGATTCTTCGCCGATGGCGCTGAAGTCGAATCGTTGACATCGTGAAAGAATAGTGTCGGGAACTTTGTTTGGTTCCGTCGTGCAGAACACAAACTTCACATTCGGAGGCGGTTCTTCAAGCGTTTTCAGAAGTGCATTAAAGGCTTCTCGGGTAAGCATGTGAACTTCGTCGATGATGTACAGCTTGTACTTGCCCTGCATCGGTCGGCTGTTGGCGTTGGCTCGCAGCGAACGGATGTCGTCGATACCTCGATTGGAGGCACCGTCGATTTCCAGCACGTCAACATCGTTGCCGGCACCAATGCCGTCACAGATTTCACAATTATTACAGGGAACGCCGTCCTGAACATTGGGGCAATTCAATGCTTTGGCCAGAATGCGTGCGCTGGACGTCTTGCCGACTCCGCGAGCGCCAGTGAACAGGTACGCATGAGCAACTCGGCCGGCTCGAATTGCATTCCGCAAAGCTTGCGAGACGTGTTCCTGGCCAACCACGTCGTCAAACGCCTGAGGGCGAAAACGACGAGCCAAAACTGTGTAATGTGATCCTGTGCTCACTGTTTGAATTTCCTCTCGCAGCGGTTGTCTTAGCCAGCCCGATGCCAACTGCGTGAATTGATGGCCAAAAATATGGCTTCCGGTCGGATATTTGGCTGGGGAACCCCAGTTTTCCTCCATTGTGACGTGTTTGGGCAATTTCATCTACTGACGACGTGTCTGGCATCAAAAACGTGACGATTATGTTCGCGAGCCTACCGGTCAATCGCCGTTTCACGCGTTTTCCGAGAATTTCCAGCGACATTTTTCCGGACAGCGCCAACCGTCGCTGGAATCTCTGCTGCGTTGAATGTGCCAGGTTCGTTGACGTGGGGGCACGCCGAAGTGCTGATTATGGAGAATTCATCAGGGAAGCTCGGTCTGTTCATCACCCAGAACGTCACGAAGTTTTGCCACCGCAAAGTCTCGTAATGGAACGACTTCAGGATAGGTCGGGTCGACGTCCAGCAACGCGTCGCACGACCGAATGACATCGACCCATTGTTCAAGACGTTTGGCAAGCACGGCTTTGTGCCAAACGGCGTCTTGCCAGCCTTGACTGCCCATTGTGGAAAGTTCAATCCACCGGTCCACCCAACGAATGGCTTGAGCGTTGTTGCCATGTTCCATAATCAGGATCACAAATGTTCTCGCACGGGAAGCGACGTTGATCGAATCCGTTTGGATCATTGAGGCGGCGTGCAGGACCTGTTGAAAATTTTCAGCGACCTCGTGATGCATCATCTGGCCAAGGACGGTGGCAATTGTGAAAAGTGCCTTCCACGTCATTTGATCACCATGCTTCAAATACCCGGGATGTTTGATCGATTGGCGATAGGCGGATCGTGCGAGTTCCAGTTTAGGAATCTCTGATTCAGCGTTTGCCGGGTTTCCGTCGCATTGCAATAGCCGCAGGCCTCCCAGAGCAATCATCAGCGATGCTTCCGGGTGTACTTGAATTGCCGTTTCCAGCGTCGCGATCGTGCTGGCGTGCGACGGTTGGGCACCAGCGGTTTTCTGGTCCAGCCATTTGCTAAAGACATTCTTAAGTTGAGTTTCCGTTTGTAAGGGCAGTCTCCAGTGACGTTCACGAAATAACGGTAACATGATGGTGGAAATTAGCTTGCAGACTTCGGTTAGCTGTGCTTCATCAAGTTCGCCCATTCCGGTGTCGATCGCCGGACTGTTCACAAGTGTGCCGGCGATGCCATAAAGCGTGGTCCAGTTGTTTAGTTCGTTACTCGAAAAATTCGCGAGCTCCAGAACCTGCTGTGCCTGTTCCGGAGCCAGGGTAAGAGCATGATGGAGTCCTTCCAGCAGGATGAAGTCGGTGTTCTCCGGGTACATTTGCCGAGCGACTTGAATGTCAGCTTTCGCCTGTTCCAGCATCGCCAGCGAAAGTTGAGTCGTGATCAGCATCATCCTTGCGCGATAATGGAATGGGGCGGTTTGGATTGATCGACGAAACAGCAACACTGCTTCGAGACTCGTGTCTGCCAACATGCCGTCGATGTAAAGACGGTCCGGTTCCGGTAGCAGTAGCTTTCGAGCGTGTTCAAAAAGAGTGGCTCCGTCTTCAGGTTGAAGGCAACCTGCCAATGCTAACTCTGCTTTCCAGAGTTCAATTTGACTATGTTCCGCTTCAGTATTCACCGATTTTTTGAGTTGGTTGGAGGAGTGTTCCTGTTCAGCCTGTGTCCAGTTGCTCAATGCGGATTCGATGTCGCCACGGATGAAGTGGGATTCCACCAGCTTCAACAAGACAAAAACACGTTCTCTGTGCCCCTGCCTGAGACTCTGTTGAAAGCGCTCAATCGCATTTCTACTTGTCCACGTTGCAACGCCAGCAGTCCAGCTTCAGCGGCGGATGCAGCCAGTTGCTGCTGCGTTTGCAGAGTGGTTTGCTGAGCCGAATCTCGCTGTTGCAGGATGTGGCCGACCCGGCCAGAAACAGCGACCAGCACGCAAACGGCAATGAACGCGATGGCTGACATTGTTGCCAACGCCGGTCTACGTCGGCACCACTTGCCGAGTTGCGTCATGAGTCCGATGGGGCGAGCGTGAATCGGAGTCCCGTTTAAGTATCTGCGGAGATCCTGGTCCAGGTCGTTCGCCGTTTGATATCGATCGGCAGGATTTTTTTGCAGGCATTTCAGAATGATTGTGTGCAGGTCTTTGCCAATTTGTTGCGTCGTCGCGGTTGAAATGCGAGCTTCCTGGTGCAGGACTCTGCTGATGACTTCACTTGTGTTGCCTTCAAACGGAAGGCATCCGCAGACAAGTCGATACAAGACAGCACCAAGGCTGTAGATGTCACTTCTTGCGTCTGAGTGCCCTGCTCTGCCGTCAGCCTGTTCGGGCGGCATGAAAGCGGGAGTCCCAACGATGTCGCCGTCATGTGTGAGCTGCTGGCTGGCGTCCGTCATCGCTGCCAGCCCGAAGTCCAGCAGTTGTGGAATTCCATTCTCCAGCATGATATTGGCTGGTTTAATGTCGCGATGAATTACGCCCAGGCGATGCATTTCACTCAACGCAGCAGCAAGTTGGCAGACTAGTTCTACGGATTGCCTGGCTGTCAGAGTATGGTTCCGCAGGTGTTGAGCCAGCGTTTCTCCATGGACCAGTCTGGTGACGATGTACGCGTGATCTCCGAACATGCCGGATTCAAACACCGGCACGATATTGGGATGGCTGATCGACGCTACAGCCTGAGCTTCTCGTTGCAGTCGTTGCCGGAGTTCCGGACGCAGATCGGATGATTGTGTCAACAACTTGATCGCGACTTTACGGTTGAGTCGGCTGTCAGTTGCTGAATACACCGTGGCAAAAGCGCCAGTGCCGACGACGTTTTCAATCACATAAGAATTGATCCGCGTGCCGCTTGGAAGCTGAGCGGCGGCGTTGGCTTGTTGTCCGTTTGAGTCTGACATTCGGTGCCAGATTTGTCGGGCTGTGCTGTCAGCACCGAAACGGCTATCGATTTCCGCCTGAGTTGGATAACTGCCGAATTTTCGTCGCAGACGAAATTCATGCTGAATGAGTTCGTTCAGAATTTCCGGATCTGATTTCAAGTTGGGAAATCGTGACAGGTACTCATCAAGGTTTGTTGCCATTGATCGTTGGCAACGATGCTCGAAGTCGATCATGACCAATTCGGCCAATAGTTCCAGATGTGGCTCTTCTGCCGTGGGGTGAAGAAACGCGTCCACCTGCGGCACCTGCCCCGTGGCCCATGCGTCTTCGAACGCGAGTAGAATGGGTTCATGGAGTTGCCAGTTGGTTAGTTTCATGGAGCTTCAGGCGAGTTTCTCTTCGCTTAACCAGGTTTCTCTTCTAACAACTCAGTAGCGACTTCGCGTACCAGAGCTAATGCCCGATCGACCGTGCGAGACGACACGCCAACGGCTTCAGAAATCTCATCAATCGAATATTCGTCCATTCTTAGCCGCAGAATCTCGCGATGCTTTTCGGGAATGCGGCTCATGATCTGGTCGAGCAGTTCCATCATGACAACCAATGATGACGCCGTGGGATCGCTGCCGGGTTGTTCAATGGGCGTGGATGAGGTGCCCGTTTCCTTTTGGACATCGCGTTCCAGCTGATGATGATATCGAATCGAACGCTGGACTTTGTGCCAGGTAATCGCGGCCAATAGTCGCCAGACATCCGTTGCCTGTTCAAAGCAAAAACGTCCGGCTTCGTGGCGAGCAAAAAAGCTTTTAAAGACGGATTGAACAATGTCTTCCGGGTCGACTCGCTGCTGCAATCGACCGGGTAATCGCGAACGAGCCAGTCGCAACAGTCGGTCTGCAAATTCATCCACAGCCGCCGCTTCGTAACCGTTGCGGCGGTGAATGATGTTGTCCAGCCAGACTGATTCTTCAGTTTGATCCATTGTCATTCTCTTCATCGAAGCGATGAGGCTGCTGCGCAGTTTACAGAGGCTCGTGATTCAAATCGTTCAGATTTGTCAAAAAAAACAGGATTGCGTGGCGTCCAGTGGGTGAGGACCGGCATTCACAGTCGCAATCGAACATTCCGCAAACGAATGATTGGGCCATGCCATGAGAACCCTGGTTGTCGTGATTTTTAACTGCTGCGTCTTTTACGGTGCTGCCGCCAGGACGAAAGCGGACGTGATTTTGCTGAGTACAGATTACGAATCCGGGCTGCCAATCGGGTTTCCGGGGACCGACGGGTAAACGGGACGGTTGCTGTGTCCAAACCGTCATTGACCGGCATCGGCTGGCTGTCCAAGTCACTCGATTTTTTTCTCACACTCCCAATTCGTCGTATTCAAAAAAGTTAAACAATTTTAAAGGGCCATCTCATGCTGTTTTTTTCTCTGCGTCAGTTGCTTTCCAGATCGTTCGGCAACGTGCATTCGCGCCGAGTGAATGCAAGGCAGCGAAGACCATCGAACACAATGCTGGAGTCGCTCGAGCCACGAGCTTTACTCAGCAGCGTAAGTGTGTCCGGTACATCGCTTAGCTTTGTTGCCAACGCCGGTGAGGCGAATACAGTCACTATCTCTGAGTCCGGAGGAATCATCACGATCATCGACACCACGGCTCCGATTACGCCAGGTGCCGGAATCACTGTGGTCAACGCCAACGAAGTCACAATTCCGACGGCGGGCCTGGTTGTGATCAACGTGAACCTCGGCGACATGAACGATTCGCTGGATATGTCAGCAGTCGGCCAGGTCGGAAGTCTGAGTCGCACGTCTCTGTTTGGCGGAGACGGAGATGACATAATGATCGGAAGTGATCTGAATGACGGCTTTACCGAAAGTCATGGAAATGATTCAATCGATGGTCGTGGGGAAATCAGCAACGATCAGTGGTTGGTCAATTCTGATATCAACATGACGCTGACTGACGCCGGGCTCACTATCGGTTCCGAATTCGATACATATGCAAACGTCGAATTCGTAAGTCTTGGCGGACTTCTAAGCGACAATACGATCGACGCATCAGCGGTTACTTCGGCCAGCGGCATTACCGGCGTCAATCTGACCGGCCGCGAAGGGAATGACACGCTGATCGGTGCTTCGGGAGTGCGAAATGGATTCCTGGATTTCATTGGAAACAATTCCTTTGTCGGTGGAGCGCTTGACGACGGCGTTCCTGCCTTTCAGGACAGCGACATGACGCTGACTGATACCACCTTCACAATTGGGACCAGCGTCAACACCCATGTTGGTATCGAGACCTTCGATATGCGCGGCGGTGCCAGTGGTAACACAATCGACGCGTCAGCCATCACTGCCGGAGGAGATGTGGCATTCGTTCAGATTATTGGCGGGAATGGCAATGATATCCTCACGGGCAGCTACCTGAATGACACGATTCGCGATACCGGTGGCATGAATGTCCTGGACGGACTCGGCGGTACGGATATTCTGATCATCTTTGGCGACACAGACCAGGTCCTCACAAATAGTACACTGTCAATCAATGGCATCGTCAGCACTCATGCCAACTTCGAGGACGTGCGGCTGCAAGGCGGTGCAGGGAATAACATCCTGGACTCCAGTGCCGTAACAGCGGCTTCAGGAATCAGTGCCATTTACCTGTCGGGGCTTGCCGGAAACGATTCGCTGCTGGGTGGTGACGTTGTCGAAATCATCGCGGACAACGAAGGCAACAACACAATCGATGGGGGCGGTGGTAATGACCGGTTTACCGCAACCGGCGACGTTGACATGACAGCGATTGATGGCACGTTGTTTGTCGGCACGTACGTCAATACATTTGCCAATGTGGAAGATCTGCGAATGACGGGCGGTGCTGGCGACAATGTACTGGATGCATCAGCATTGACGACCGCCAGCGGAGTCGCGATCAACGTAATTTCTTCGCTCGGCGGAAACGACACAATTCACCCCTCGGGCGACACCGGGATCAATTCAAACCTGAATGGTGGTGACGGAGCTGCCTCAGGGATCGACACGCTCGATCTTTCAAGGTTCCCCGTCACGCCGAACGTCAACATAGCCGGGCCCGGCACGTCCGACGGTTCGCGTGGAAATGTTGGTTCAAATATCAGTTTCAATAACATGAATCTAATCACGCTGCCGCCGGAATACGATTTCATGGCTGCAACTTATGCTGTCGTGGAAGGTGATTCGCCGAATACAACCAACGTCGTTCAGATCACTCGATCTGTGAATACTGCGATCGCGTCATCGGTCGATGTTGTGCTGACCGGCGGCACCGCAGTTGCTGGGGATGACTTCACTGTTGGACCAATCACCGTAAACTTTCTTCCCGGAGAAGTGACGAAGTTCGTCCCAGTTGAATTGCTGGGAGACAGTGATATCGAAGCGGACGAAACGGTCCTGCTGTCATTGGCGAATGGCATTTCCGGTACTGCCAACGCAACGGCTGTGCTGACCATTCTAAACGATGACGATGCCACCAATGCGGCTCCCGAGATCATCACCCTCACGACCGACGCCACGATGGCCGACAAAGCGTTGCCGGGCGAAACCGTTGCGTTGACCGCAACCTTCACCGATGCGGATACTGGCGATACTCATATCGCTACGATCGACTGGGGTGACGGTACAACATCGGCTGGTGTTGTGAATCAGCTCACGGGTGTGGTCACCGGCGATCATCAGTATTCCACCGGCGGATTGTTTGTGGTCACCGTGCAGATCACTGACCAGGACGGCGAATTCGACTTGGACTCGACTACGTCGATTGTGACCGGTGTTCGCGTCACGGTTGACGGCGTGTTGGAAATCGTCGGGACATCCGGCAAGGATATCGTGAATGTTCAGGAAGCCGGTCGACGCCGACATGGAGACTCGGGCGATATCAAAGTGGTCGCCAACTTTGATGTACAACGCAGACGAGGCCACGGTGGTTCGGATGGTGGCAGCGATGGAGGATCTGACGGAGGCAGCGATGGTGGCCGGGACCAGGGTGCAGATGTGTTTCGCTTTGACCCTGGTCTGATCAGGTCGATTCACATCGTGCTGTGCGATGGGGACGACCAGGCCACGATCGGGAACGGCGGCAGCGACGGCAGCTCCGACGGAGGCCTCGACATTCCTGCTCTGATCGACGGCGGAGCTGGCAACGACCAGTTGACGGGCGGTCGAGCAGCCGACGTCCTGATCGGTGGGTTGGGCAATGACAGGATCAGCGGAGGAAGCGGCGATGACATCATCCTCGGCGGCGCCGGTAAAGATGACCTCAGCGGAAACGCCGGTGACGATTTGCTGATAGCCGACATCTGGGCCTTTGAAGATTCACTGGCTGCTCTGGATAGTCTGCAAGCCGAATGGACTCGCGAAGACGTTACACATGAAAAAAAGTACGACCATTTGACAGGTGTCATACCAAGCGGGCTGAATGGATCGTATGTTCTGAATCTCTCAACGCTGATCAGCGACGGCGACCGCGATTCGGTACGCGGCGACAAAGGTCGTGATTTGTTTTTCGCGTCGTATCGGGACAGCGTCAAGGACAAGAAACGAAATGAGTGTCTATTCACGAACGATTGATCGTTCTTGTCATTTCACCAACGTCGAGCCGCGCGAACGGATCGGCGCCAATCATGGGCCAACGCAGAAGTGATGACGGCTCGAACTTAGAGCTCGCTGCTGACGAACTTGTTCTCCGCAGTCGTGCGTTCGACGCACTTCTGTCTTACGCCAATGACGGAGCTGCGCACCCTGGAAAGCTCGGCCCCAGTGTTTTCGTGATTGAATGTCGTGAGCCCATTCATTCATTCATTCATTCATTCATTCATTCGTCGCTGCTGCTGTTTTGCAGTATCCGCGCTGTCGTGGCGAAAAGCGAGTGATGTTCGCTGCCCCAAAATCCATAAGGCATTATTCTTGCGCAGGAAAGCGAATGCCGCAGCTTCAGGGGAGACTTGCCAGCAGTATGCGTCAGATGTTCGAGTGGATCGCCTCACAAGGAAATCGTGAGTCACTGTTTCCTGCACGTTCAGCATCAGGAGAAGTCTTATGAGCGATGAAGTAGCTCGCCCCGTTCGTTGGAAACGGTACGTGATTGTTTTTGTTTGCGCGGTCTCGTGCATTCTGTTTAGCTGGTTTTTGTGGAAGGTCTACACCACAACACAGTATCGTAATGAGGTCGTTCAACTGCGCAGCACGATAGACGCGTTACAGTCACATGGCCCCGCTGATGTTCCAGCAAGTCAGTGGAAGGATGCCGTTGCCTGGACGTCGAACCTTGTCGTGCAGGATTTCTTTTCGCCACATCCGGAGGAATTTATTGGGCTGCAGAAACTGAATTAACAGTTGGAACAGAAGAAGAGCGAACCAGTTGACCTGGCCAAACTGCGTTCGATCTGGGACGAAATTGAAGCGGGCTGCGGAGGGCCAGACAGTGTGGCCGCCAGATTCCGTAAGGTGAAGCTGATGACAAACGGCCCCATCACCGACGAGCGACTTTCCTCAGTATGGGCTTTGGACCGTTGTGTCGGGCTGGATTTGAGCGAAACTCAGATCACCGATGCATCCGCCCCGTTCCTGCTGTCACTTCCGAAGCTTGAACGCCCGGATATTAGTAAAACTAATATTACACCAGTCGGCGTGGCTGAGCTGCAATCCAGCCGACCTGAGTTGCATGTGTTTCATGAATCAATACCGAAGTGAAGCACGTCGCTGGACGATTGTATGGCAGTCTATGTCTTTGTGGGATTTTACATGACTCAGCCTGGCGAACATTTGTGAGGTTGTGTATTCGCCTGAACGTGAGACGACATAGCGAGTTGAAGTCGGAAGACTGAGGCAATCGATCTGTGTCGTGGTTAAAGTGATGAGTGGTTCTGCACTATTGACGTCAAGTCTGGAAAGAAATCGCGACGATTTCAATCCGATCACTACTTCGTCGACTTTGATTGGAACAACACAGGGATTTGCTATGTCGACACGGTCGAAGGTGAGCGCCGAAGGAAAGCTAATTTAGTGGTGTTTGACTCAGGTACCGGAAAGTCTAAGTTGGTCGCAACTGGTGCGTTCAGTTATCCGCGCTGGATTGGTGAATCACGAATTCTGGTCCGTAACGAAAACGCAGAACTGTGGGTCTATCATGTTAATGATTGAACCGGCGTGAAACTGTTTGATGCCTCAGGCCACGTTGAATAGGAAATGACGTGAAGTTGCGGCAACGTTATGTGTTCTGGGCCTGAGACCGGGCTTCCGTGTCAAAAAGATACTGACGTAGACACGACGGACCTTTTACCAGAACCCAACTGGAAGCGAATTCGTACAGGCGGCTGATCGGCTCAGCATCGCCGGATACATTTGTACTCCACTCCATGTGCCTGCATTGTGAAAGCACCACCTCCCCAATTCCTTCTTCGACAATATTTCGCAGAAGTTGATCGTACAGTTCGTTGCCATCAGCTTCAGGCACCTCAATGCTTAGCCCGTATTCCCCCGGGAAATCAGCTGCCTTCAGCAAAACGAATTGCCAATTGGCAATGTTCAGCTTTTCATGCCCAAACGAACGAAACCAAAACCCACGAGGTGGTTTCAAGGCCGAAACGATCCAATGGCCGAGCCTCGGAGCGGCATTTGCCAATGTCGTTACAGCAGCAAATGTTTCAGCGTTTCCATGAGACGTCAGGATTAATTCCCGATCTCCATTTGTCATTCTGTTCGATATTTCAGCCGTGATCAGCGGATCGAATTCGCCCCAAGCCTTGTGGACGGAGTCAATAATCTCAACGGTAGGCATCACCAGATATTCGTTGGCCTTTGCGGCAAAACACTGCCAGAAACAATTCAATTCACTCACGACTTATTCGCCCAACGGTGACTGGTTGTACCCAGGCACGTTCGAATTCGCCGGATTCTGATGGATTGGGGTGCTTGCGTGAGGATGTAATGACGGCTCGAACGTAAAGTTCGCTGCCGTCGAATTTGTATTCCGCTGCAGCGCCTTCGACGGACTTCAAGATTGTTCCAATGTCGGAGCTATAAACTCTGGTGAGGCCATCCGCCGTGGCTTCGTCATCGACTGCAGGTTTGGCGGTTGCATCGAAGTTCCGGCGTGTGCCAATGAACTCGATACGATAATCGATGTCGTCTTCGGCGGCGACGACTACGTTTAGCGATCCGTCTGTGTAAGTAATGTTCTGAAGTTGAACACCGCTGGATGAATAAAACTTACCAGCTTCCAATGAGGTAACCAGAGCGTCGGGCGTCAGGGTATCTGCCAAAACCATCACCCAGCCTCGGCCTGGCTGACTGCCCTTCCCTTTGTCAGTTCGGTGGTAATCGTGACCGTCGTCTGTCGCAAGTCCATACATTATTGGCAGATCCAGTTTGGCGAGCCGAAACGTATTGATGATATCCCACATGCGTTCTGTAGATGCGTGTGTTTCGTCACCAGAGTTGTTGACAGAGGGATGGCCATTGTAGATTTCAAAGAAATTCTCTCCGACAATCTGCATGAGTTGCTCAGCCGTGACGGCGTAGCCAAAGTTTGGGTGATTCAAGTGAACCAGTGTCTTCTCGCCCGTTCGTTCTCTGTGTGAAATAGCGGCGTTAATGTTTTGTTGGATAACTTCGATGACGCTTCCGCCGTGCATCGGCACCAACAGTTCGGTGACATTGGTGGCGCACATGTGGATCGGCAGGTTCTGAAATCTGTCGGTGATTTCTTCGCCCTGAATCAGCAGGAATTCCTGTGGACGGGCAAGTCGCTCAAAGACTTCACTGAATGTCTTCAGCCGGACTTGTTCGCGTTTCTTATGCGTTCGCGTCTGGATCCAATCGGCGGGGAATTTGCTTTTAAGTTTTTCGAATGCTTTGACTCCGCCTTTGTTTTTTTCAATGTCCAACCATCTTTCATTTCTGAGCAGCACGTTGTGGTCTGTAAACACCAAAAAGCTGTAGCCGCGTTCCTGATACCATGACCCGATCATTTCGGGGTAGTCATCACCGTCGCTCCAAAGCGAATGCGTGTGCATGTTTCCTTTAAACCACTTCTGACTGCCGGCTTCCGTTAACGAGAAGTCTGAATCGGCGGCTTTGCTTACTCCACCCAGAATGCACGCGAAGGTTGTCAACAGAAGGCAAAGACGATTCATGGCAGGGTTCCGGGCAAGGTTGATTTAAGCGAAGATTGAACACTAATTTGGCAAATGCCTGCATGCAACCGATGCTGCGGGCATTCACGAAAGTATTGTTGTTTGGCATTTTTGCCAGTATTCACCATACCGTTTGAACCCGGTAATCATTAGGTTGGCGGCTGAATCGTCAGGCCGGTCGGTGTGCAGGAGCGTTGCCAGATCTTCATCCGCGTTGCAGCTTGCCGGCTTCTGTCAGTACGGCAGTGGCGACTGTTTCAGATCAATGGACCACGCCTTACTTCTCCAGTCGGACGTAGTCCAGATGGAAGGTGGTTGGTTCTTTGATGTCGACTGCGAAGATGTCGATCATGTTGATGTGTGTCATGTCCATCGTTCGATTGGCCGGCGCATTTTTGACGGAATTCAGATCAACATTAACCGTTGCGACGGAGTCTGCGGCGACTTCAACTTTCTGGTGAAACCTGTCGTCGTATTCGAATCCCGTTTGAGTGTGCTGCTTATCCTGAACTTTGACGATTAACGTCAGGCGTGTGTTGTTCGTGTTTTTGATGTCGAATTTTAGTGAACGGAATTCGGTCCAGTCGGAATTCATCCACAACATCGCGACGCCCGGAAACTGGCCGGCGTGCATTGCCACGGCAAGCGACTGTTTTCCGTCTGTCGCCCATTTGTCGGAGAGTGCGAAGCTGGCTTCGTGAGTTGCCCAGCTGCCGGTTTCTCGAGAACGTTCAAACGAAGCCAGAACCGGAAAGCTTCTTATTTGCTGAATGCTGTCCCAGACTTCAAGGGCTGGGTTTGCATTCACCAGTAACAGAATTGCGACGGCGGCGCCAACCAGAAGTTTTCGTCGGATACCTCGTGAGGCGACGGCCCAGACCCACGTGCAACCGGCAAGTAAGCCGGCTGAGTTGGCGGCGACGTCTAACCAGCTTGGACTTCGATTTGCAAACTTCTGCAGGTATTCGCCTACAAGTCCCAGAGTTGTCATGAAGGCAGCTACCACAAGTACTCGCCGAAAGGTCATGGGCAGAATTGTGGCGAATCGTTTCGGGGCACCAATGGCTGAGGGATCTAAGAATCCAACCAGGCAAATCAGCGACAGGCAGAAAACTGGGGCGTGAGCCAGGTCGAACAGGTCACCCCAAATTCGGCCTTCCATCGGAAATGGAAAAACCAGAGTGCCGCCCACCGTAGCAACCAACGCCAATGCCAGCAGCGTGCGTTTTCGAAGCAGGTCGGAAATGCCTCCGTCTGCAAGTGATGTCTCGGGCGGTCTGGTTGATGACATTGAATAATACTCGGAATTCAAAACAGCTTTGACTCTGTACGAATGATCGATCCATTCGGTGGCGAATGTCGACAAAACACAGAAAGCTTTCGCAAAAAGTGACATGTCGTGTCGGTTTACAGCAGCTTGAAGAACCAATGAACGCTTGAAAAACGTCTGTGGCGGCGGATGCAGACTTTGTTCAGTGTTCTACAAGTCAATTTCCAACGCTTGAACGGTTAGTTCCGCCTGGTCTGTTGCGAGAGTAATGTGGAATTAGAAAAGCCGGACTGCTGGCAGCGGTCCGGCTTTTCATGGTTCTTAGAGCTCGTTGACTGTCACAGTCGTCGATCACGTTTCGCTCTGTACTTGCACTATCGGAAAGTACTGAGTCTATTCGGCGGGTTTCGGGGCAGCGGTTGCAGGCGCCTTGTTTCCGGCCTCTCCCAACTCCTTAAGCATTCGCAGCAGGTCGCTGTCGGTTGTCAAAATCAAACGCGTATCGTCCCCCAGAGAATTTTCGTAAACCTGCAGAGTTCTCTGGAAGTTATAGAAGTCTCCCGTTGCGCGAATGGCTTTGGCAAATGATTCGATGACTTCAGCTTCCACTTCACCGCGAAGACGTTTGCTTTGCTCTTCGCCTTCCCCAAGAATTTTTTCCGCTTCGGCGTCGACTTCGTTAATGATTTCCTGCTTTCGCTGTTCGCCTTCGTTTTCGTAACGAGCGGCGATGGCGTCCATGAAGGCTTCCAGTCTGGCGAAGGCCGCTTTGCGAACGGATTCAGTAAAGCCAATGTTGCTGACTCCCACATCGATAAGTTCAATGCCTCGATCGATGGTGGGTGCTCCGCCGCCTTCCGCAGCAACGGTAAGCTGGGCTTCAATTCGTTTGCGAATTTCAGCCATGATTTTTTCACGCCCCATTTCGATTTTGGCGTGTTCGATGTTGGTCAGGTCATCCATGGAATCGTCGGACGTCAGCATTGGAATTTCTGCCAGGCCGAATGAGTTTGTCAGTTTGCGATCGGTGCTGCGTACGACTTCAGAAAGGTCATACGCGGTCACGACGTCCCGCACGCCAGCTCGAACGCGCTGCAGCACCTGCTGTTCAGCGTTTTGAACGGTCCGCATTTCTTTGACAAACTGTTTAGGGTTTGTGATTCTCCAGATCGCCCACACTGAAATTTCGATTTTCTTGCCGTCTTTTGTTGGCAACGCTTCCAAAATATCGCCGGAACCACTGGTCCAGAATTGTTGTGTTTTCGGCAGGCGACGGACTTCCTGCATTAACGGAATTTTGAAGTACAAGCCCGGCTTTTCGATGCTGCGAACGTGCTTGCCGAATTCCAGCACGACTCCCAGTTCACGTTCGTTGATTGTGAACATGGAACTGTAGCACAACACAAGTAACAGAATTCCTACGACAATGGCGGCCGGGCCGCGTACAGAATTTTTTGCAGCAGACATCAGCGGCTCCCTTCATTCAGATTCAACAGTGGCAGTAGCTGACGCATGTCTGAGTCGATAATTGTTTTGTCTTTGATGTTGGTTAGCACCTTTTCAAGTGATTCAAGATAAAGTCTTTGGCGGGTTTCTTCCGGGGCTTTGGCGAACTGCTCGTATTGAGCCATCAGCGCGTCGATTTCGCCCTTCACTTCAGAACGTCGTCGAGCCGCATAGCCTTCTGCTTCGCGAATCGCTTTGTCTCGCTCTGCCTTGGCTTTGGGCAGGCGTGTGTTCTTTTCTTTGTTGGCTTCGTTTTCGAGCTTGTCACGTGTCTGGTCGGCTTCGTTAATCGCTGCGTACGATGCTTTGACCTGATCTGGCGGAGTGACTCGCTGAAGTTGCAGGTTGGTAATGCGGATTCCACATTCGTACTGATCCAGTTTTTGCTGAGTTGCTTCGGCGGCCTTAATGCTGATTTCTTCTCGGCGACTGGTTAGTACTTCACCAATCGAATAATCGCCCACCAGGCGGTTCATCACGGTGCGACCAACGACGGTGATGATCCCCTGCAGGAATTCGTCTTGAGCAAGCCCGTCGGAGTGAAACGTAAACAGAAATTTTTGAGGATCGGACACCTGCCATTGAACGGTCCATTCGACGACGGCGGCGTTCAGGTCGCCCGTCAGCATCAACACATCTTCTTCGTTGATGCGACGGTCAAGTGATTCGCCCGTCACTCCAAATGGCATGCGAATGTTGCGTTCCTGGACGTCAACAAACAAGACTTCATCCACGAATGGAATGCAGAAGTGAAGTCCGGGGCTCCAGGTCGTGCTGTAGCTGCCGAATCGAAGCACCACCGCTTCCTGGTTGGGCTGCACGGTGTACATGGATTTCGTCGCCAGCAGAAAAATGGCGAACAGGACGAACCCCACGATGACAACCTTAGTTGCCTTCATGACGTCGTCTCGTCTGAAATCGAATTGAATTTCGGGCGAAGACATTTAAGCAAGACCTCCCAATTGAGGAAAATTTGGCCGCTGAAATCGGATTTCAAAACCATGCCACGTGACGGCCAATACCTCCGGCGAAACGCCGGAACGGCTTGTGCAGATTACGAAATATACGCAAATTTGCCGACTTTGACGATTCAGGCCGAATGCGGCACGGTTTGAGTTACTCCACCTTACGTCGATTTGGGTGAAGTGGCCCAAGTGCATCAGCTGGAAAGAGAATTGCTTAGTATTCTCAACATCGAGGGACGAGCGGGTGATCGCCGATCCAACAGGATCGCGTTAATCGTCACTGTCAGCTTAACCGACAGCCTACCCCGCAGTTTTCCTGTTCTATTCTGTTTGCCCATAATGTGGAACTGGCAGACTGCCGATCAATTTACCTGGTGTGCCATCGTAAGTCGGATTGATTTTATCTCGCACACTGCTGGTGACTTTGATGAAAAGGCGGACAGATGTTCCGGATAACGACCATGAACCACGAACTTGCAGTCATTGGAAATGACGAAGCAGCGTTTGAAACACTTTGTCTGGCAGCGGCGTCCGGCAAAAGAACCGTCGCGTTTTTGCCGGTCACTCGGCATTCATCGTGGCTGGTTGGCCAGGCTTTGCGAAGGCTGGTTTCGAACCTGCTTGTCGATCGTACGCCTCGGCGAAGTCGCATGTTTCAGAAGTCAGCGACTCCTCGACTGTTGCAGACGTTAGTGGCACGTTCTATTGCTGCAGAAATATTGGACAGAATTGATGTCCTTAAATCCGCTGGCGTTGATGTCGTGTTGGGTGAGGCCCACTTTTGTGCACAACATGCGTCAGGTGGGGGCAAAGCTTTACAGTGTGGCGCAGATACGTTTCACGTTGACAATATTGTGATTGGTACGGGGGTTCGCCGAACGGCCATGCATCGCCCGGTCGGACTTGTGCCATTCCATCGTCCTGAATCATTGTTTCTTGGACAGGCACTGCCGACTTCGGTTTGTATTGTCGGGGGCGGAAACTTTGGAGCGGGCCTGGCAGCGTTGACCAGTTTGTTTGGTGTTGCGACTCGTCACGTAGCGAGAGAAGATCGCGATTCTGTGATGTTGGAATTGGCTGCCGCAGCGGGAGTTCAAATCGGACATCATCCGGCAGATGTTGGGCTTCCCAATCTGGGTTCTCAGTTTGCAGACATGCATTCTGACGTCGTTGATTGTCGTCGAGTTGTGGGGTTTACTGATCACTTGAATTTGTCAGCGATCAATGTTGAGCCCGACGAAAACGGTCAGCTATGGTGTGCCAGCCACTTTGAGACATGGTGCGCGGGAGTCTTTGGTGTTGGCGAAGTTGTGGGCTTTTCTCCGGATTCATCGTTGCACGCATCGGTGCAGGCTGAACGGGTGATGAACAGAATTCTTCGATCCACAAGGCGACCACACATGCTGGATGCGTTTATTCGTTCTTCGATGCCGGTGTAGCCAGCAGTTGCAGAGTCCAGAAATCCTGCGGTGGTTTCGATCGAAATTCCATCCATACGCTCAGAATTGGGTGTTGAAAGCCCAGTCGGCTGGCATGCAGTGCGTGCCGGTCGCTGGTTGGCTCGCTGCCTTTCAGGCGAGCTGCGTTTTTGATTGTGCCGTTGATGTCGTAGTATTCGTCACCCAGAACAGGGTGTCCGATGTCCGCCATGTGAACTCGAATTTGATGATTGCGGCCGGTGTGTAAAGTGCATTCAACGAGGCTGCAATTCAACATTCGTTCCACTGTTGTCACGTCTGTTCTGGCCGGACGAGGTTTACGTGCGTTTGGGCGAGACGACATTAATACACTGTTGCCTTTCGGGTGCATGCCGATCGGCTGATCGACGACAAGCTTTGAAAAGGTGGGGTGGCCCTGCACCAATGCAAGGTAAGACTTTTGAGTTCGCCCTTCCTGAAAATCGATTGATAGTATTCTGTGCGATAGATGCTCTTTGGTGACAACGATGAGCCCGCTGGTCATGCGGTCAAGCCTATGAACGACACCGGGGCGCAGCAGCCCTTTGGCTGTGGTGTGCCGATCCAGGTGATGTTGAATTGCGTTGGATAGCGTTCCGTCCTGAAATTCGCCGACCGGATGTGCGACAATTCCAACCTGCTTGTCGATCACCAGCAGCCAGGGATCTTCGTACACAATACTTAGCGGAACGCAGTCTGGTTGAAGAAGCTTGTCTGGTGGTTCGACCAATTGAATAGTGACAACCTGATCTCGAAAAAGCCGCTGAGTGGCATCAGCGGGCATCTGGTCAACCTTGACCAGCCCTTCGGTCACCATGCGATGCAGTCGCCATGAGGTGTAGTTGCGCAGGTGTCGTGCCAGGAACGAATCAACTCGAACCCCGGATAAATACGGCTCAACAGTGAACGTAAGCTCTGGCACAGTAGCTTCGGAAGACGTAGGGATTTCTGCGACTTCGAGTGTGAGAAGGATTGAGGACCGTGTTTTGATGGTGCACACGGCGATGATCCGATTCTATACGTCGCAGACGTAATTCGCTATCGTTGTTGTTTTGAGCTTTCTTGCCCCGCAATTGCCAGGGCCAGTCTTCTGCGTTCGATTAGGCAATGAATTGTTGAGGGCGATATGGGCGATGGAACGAAAAAAATTGTGCGGATTGCCCAGCTGAAGAACTCTGCGAATTGCGGCCTGGTTCGAGTGCTTCTAACATTCCGCTCTGTGATTTTGTTCGGACACGCTACTGCCCTGCTCCTTGCAGAATTCACGTTTCAACGTCTTGGTTTTTAACTCGCAGTTTGTAGGAAACGTCAGCATTTCAGGCTCTGCAATCATCACCGGCATGGAAATGCCGAACGAACCGGTTACCAATATCGTCCTGTTGTGCGAGAGACAATTGCAGGTGCGCGATCTTGCTGGATTCAAGAAGTCGCATCAGGTTCCCAGCGACGATTCCGAACACACTCAGGCCTTTGTGCGGCGGATTGCAGAAGGTGATATTGGAGCAGACCTTGACGTTCGATTTGCTGAGTTTCGTCGTCACTTCAAGTTCAAACGCGTTGATTTAAGAGTGCAGGATCCGTCCGACGGGTTCGGCGCAATTGTAACACCCTTGTTTGATTATCGAGTGGTTGCGGCGATGTCTTCTGATGATCCTGGGACGGCCGTAATTCGCAGTCAGGTGACAAATTTTTGTGGTCAGGATGTGCTGCTGAGCCCTGCGTTTACGTCTGTGTTTGGGATGCTGTTTAATTCGATTGAAGTGAGTCCGCCGAATTCCATTCATATCGAAACGCTGATCGACACCATCGAAGATCAGGACGAAGGTAACGTTGTGGTGCAGTACGATCGATCTGGAACCTGGTGTAGTCTGACCATCCCCCAGATGACTGGTGAACTGTTGGTGGAATCTGATCGGATTCTGTTACGACTCGGGCAGGCCGCGGCGCCGAAGAAGTTGCTGGATACGTTCTTGCGATTTCGAGAAGTTCTGCGCAGCTTGCAATGCTATTGAATCGCGATCAGGTGATTTGCGGGTGCAATGTTGCCGGCAATGTTCACGCTCCGGCGGAGAAGCCCTGCGTACGAGCCGAATCTTAACCTGGCGCTGTTTATCGCAAAGGAAAACTGCTGTGTCGGTCTGCTAAGTCGTTTCTTATCAGCTGTTTATGTCGAAGTGTTTAGTTGCTTTGATTGTCTGAAATTTGGATGATCTATTCGCGGGCAACGTTCGTTTTGATGTTGGGAATTCGCGGATCAGGCGGGCACATGGTGTGTCACACTGGATTCGACTTGGTGGGAGAATGGCTGATGAAGTTGCCAGCAGGCTGGGATATTCCTTTGGATATTCGTGTTCATATCGGCGATCGCCCGGGGCGTCAACGAGAGATTGTGGCCGACGGGCATTTGGTACTGGTGCTCCATAAGGCTCCCGTAGCAAAGTTGAAGCATCGTGAAAGCGTCTATTTTTGGAGACCGCCTGGTGGCGATTGGCGTTGTTCAGAACGCGGCCAGCCGAAACCTGTGCTGGAGGGCATGATTGAAGAGTACGACGACGCTGTTGATGCTCTAAGTTTGACTCATGACACTGCGGTGAGTGCCACCCAAAAGTTTCATGTTCTTGAACGCGTTGGTCCTCTGAACCGCGCGATTCGGAATTTTACAGATACGCTCGCGAAGGCTCATTCAACGATTGATGATTCTGATGCGGAATCAGAGTTGCAGAAGTTTTTAGACCATGCCAGCGACGTTGCTCGTAGTTGCGAACTGCTTCAGGAAGATGCTCGCAATTCGCTGGACTTCCATATTGCTCGCCAGGGAGAACTGCAGGCGATTCACTCGCGATCTGTCGAAAAGACAACTCACCGGCTTAACACCATGGCGACTGTGTTTCTTCCGTTAACCGCGATGGCCAGTGTGTTTGGTATGAATCTGAAAAGCGGTCTTGAGCAGGCACCGCCGTGGATGTTCTGGGCGATCATGGTCGGCAGCATTATTGCCGGAATGGTGGTGAGCGAGTTGTTTGCCGTCTTTAAGCTACGAGGCGAGTCAAGAAAAGAGAATGCTGGGGCATCAAAGTCCGGTGGCTGATGGTGTTGGCTTTGCTGAGTTCGCTGTTTGAAGTCCGGCCGAGGTTGTTCAGAAGCTGTAAAAAAAATGTATTAGCGGCACATCTCTGCAGTTAAGCGTTTACAGGTGCTGCCACCCTTTTTCGGGCAGGACTTCGATTTTTCCGTCGCTTGATCGTATTTGGCACTGGCCGCGGTCGTGAGTGACTTCACCGATTTTTATTATTGTTATGTCTTCAGGGAATGGCGTAACTTCCGGGAAGTTGGGTGCGGCAATCAGTAGTTCAAAGTCTTCACCGTCGTTCAGGGCGTGATCCAAACGAGTTCGTGCGGGAAGTGACAAGGACACGTCTGAGTGAATCGGGATATTTGCTGCGGTAATGATGGCGCCTGTGCCGCTGGCTTCCATCATGCGATTCAGGTCAATGCTGAGCCCATCGCTGATGTCCATCATCGCGTGGATGTTGGTGTTGGTGGCCAGCCAGTTGGCCGCGTTTAAGCGTGGTTCGAAAGATAGATGGCGTCCGCTGGGAAGGCTGCCTCCCAACGGACCGGTGACAAACAGGCTGTCTCCTGGTCTGGCGCTGGATCTTAGCATCGCAGTTTTTGCGAACGGAATTCCGGTCAGGCATACGTTGATCGCAAACGGGCCGTTCCATCGATTTGTGTCGCCTCCAGCGATGGTGAATTCGTACTGGCGTGCTAAATCTTCCATGCCGTCGTACAGACGATTCAGGAACGTTTCTGTTTCGCTAAGGTTATGAGGAATGGCTATCGAAACGAAAGCGGCTGTGGGGCGACACGCCATGGCGGCAAGGTCGCTGAGATTAACGGCGACTGCTTTTCGTCCGGCCATTTCCGGGGAAGTGTTTGCAAGGTCGAAGTGAACTCCATCCAGCAGCAGGTCGGTGACAATGACCTGCTCTGTTTCCCGTTCAACATCAATGACAGCACCGTCGTCTCCGATTCCCACTGTGACTGGGAACCGATTTTGAAAGCGGTTCTGCAGCTGGCGAATAAATTCTCGCTCCGATGACATGGATGGTTTAAAGCTTGCGGAAGGATGTTGGTCGGTGAAACTGCTGGTGTAATTGTATCTGCTGAATTGGAATTCTTTGACAATCGGCGTACTCTTCGCACTCAATTGACAAGGTTTTCCAGCGACAGGAACTCAGCGAGAATCAATGAAGACTTTAATCACAGAATCGGAAATCAGCGAACGCGTAAAAGAGCTCGGGGCGACGTTGTCTGAAGAATATTCGGGAAAGCCACTGACCATTTTGGGAGTGCTGACTGGGAGTATTGTTTTGTTGGCAGATCTGATTCGAGCCACCTCAGTGCCGCTGCGAGTGGCGTTGATTCAGGCGGCCAGTTACGGTGGCACTCGCACGTCACCGGGAACACTGAAAATCAACAGTGCTCTGGTTCCGGATCTTAAGGGACGCGATGTTGTGGTTTTGGATGATATCTTCGACACAGGTAACACGATGGTGGGTTTGTTTGAAGCCGTCAAAGAGTTTCAGCCGAACAGCGTGAAGTCGGCAGTACTGTTGTGGAAGACGGCACGTACGGAAGTGTCCATTGAACCAGATTACTATGGTTTCAAGATTCCCGATGAGTTTGTGGTCGGCTATGGTCTGGATTACAACGACGAATACCGTCACCTGCCGTTTATTGGTGTGATGGAAGAAGAAGATCTGAAGTCAGTGCACGGCTGATGTTTGCGTTTTGTCTGGATTTGTCGCCCGCGTGTTTTGTTTAGGGGATTTGCAGGATGAGCTACTGTCTTCGAATTTGCTGCCTGATTGTGTATGCCTGCAGTATTGCGTCGACGTGCAGCAATGTGTCTGCCGAAGAACGTCGACCCAACGTCATTATGATTCTGGCTGACGACCTGGGGAGCGTCGATCTGAATTGCTGTGGCGCATCTGACTTGACGACTCCAGAACTGGATGCTTTGGCAGCAACTGGAGTTCGATTCACTCAGTTTTATGCAGCGGCTCCCGTGTGTTCGCCATCTCGAGCTGCATTCATCACAGGCTTATATCCTCAACGTGCTGGCGTGCCGGGAAACGTTTCATCAAGCTCCGGAATCGGCGGCATGCCAGCGGCGACGGCGACAGTTGGCGAAGTGTTTACGGAAAACGGTTACGTTTCCGGGCACGTCGGAAAGTGGCACCTTGGCTATACGCCAGACACGATGCCCAATGGGCAGGGATTCTCTGAATCGTTCGGTCACATGGGAGGCTGCATCGACAACTATTCTCACTTTTTCTATTGGAACGGCCCCAATCGGCACGACCTTTGGCGCAATGGAACGGAAGTGTTTCATGATGGTGAGTACTTTCCGGACATGATGGCAGCCGACGCCATTCGCTTTATTGATCAGCATAAAGAACGACCGTTCATGCTGTATTGGGCTTTGAATACTCCTCATTATCCACTGCAGGCATCGGACAAATGGCGGAAGCACTACGCACATCTGGATGCTCCCAGACGAATGTACGCCGCTTTTGTTTCCACAACGGATGAGATTGTTGGCCGAGTACTTTCTCACCTTAAAACGCTGGGGTTGCGGGAAGACACGATCGTGATTTTTCAGTCGGATCACGGTCATAGCACAGAAGAAAGAACGTTTGGCGGCGGCGGAAGTGCGGGACCTTATCGTGGAGCGAAGTTCAGTTTGTTTGAAGGCGGAATTCGAGTTCCCGCGATTGTTTCGTGGCCGGGCAAGTTTCCAGCCGCAGAAGTTCGACATCAAATGGCGACTGGTTGCGATTGGCTGCCAACATTGATTTCCGCCTGCGGTTTAGACGCTGGCGAGCGTACATTTGATGGGAAGGATCTAACCGGCATCATTCGCGATGGCAGTGCATCAACTCCGCATGATGTGTTTCACTGGCAGTCAGGCAAAGGGAAACGAGGTGCTCAGTGGGCTGTTCGGAAAGGTGATTGGAAATTGATCGGCAATCCTAACGATACCAGCAACATGGCACCACTGACGGATGACGACTCACGTTTTCTGGTCAACCTTGGCGACTCGATCCACGAGCTCGAAAATCTTGCATCGCAATATCCGGAAGTTGTGAAGGAACTGGAAGCACTTCATAACACATGGGAAGCCAATGTTGACAAGCGATAACGATTTGGATGCACGAGCGGAAGTTGCTGCCACAAAGACTCAGAATTGTATTTGGCGCAGTCGCATGCGGATTCTGATTGTCGTTGCCCTGTTGCTGCGACTGGTTGCGGCGGTGGCTGTGGATGACTACGCCACAAACGCTGGACGACAGTTCCTGATCGAAGGCGACGCAAATGGTTATTGGGCTTTGGCGGAAAAGATTTGTGCCGGCGACGACTATGCCATTCATACTCCGCCCAGGTATGTTCTGCGCGTGCCCGGATTTCCGCTATTGTTGTCGGTTTCCATTTGTGTTTTTGGTAACAATATATTGGCGGCAAGAATTGTACTGGCCATCATTGGGACAGCCTGTTGTTGGTTGACCTTTCGACTTGGAACGGAAGCAAGTTCTGAACGCGCGGGATTTTGGGCGGCAGCGTTCGTTGCCATCAATCCTGTTCACGTTGGTAACAGCGTTCTGATTCTTTCTGAAACGTACTTCGCGTTTTGGATGTTGATGAGCCTGCTTGCGTTGTTCCGGCTATTGCAGCAGCTTCGCGGCAGTTCAGCTGATCAGACGTTTAAGCTTAGAAGAGCACTGTTCAAGGCAGCGTGTGTCGGTGCCACCATTGGTGTGACAGTCATGGTCAGGCCTGGATTTCTGCCATGGCTGGGTGTTGCGGTCCTTGCTGCATTGGCGATTGAGCGAACTCGAACATTGACCGCGCCATTCGCTGTTCGTATTTTGGCGAGCGGTGTTATGGTGATTGGATGCATTCTGGTGATGCTGCCCTGGGCGGTTCGCAATTTTGAAGCTACTGGGCACCTTGTTTTTACGTCTCTTTGGTCGGGGCCCAGCATGTATGATGGTCTGAATCCGAATGCTGACGGTGCCAGCAATATGCAGTTTTTCGACGATGACAACGTGATGGCGACGATGTCTGAATTCGAAATGAACGAACACTACAAGCGAAAGGCGATCGATTTTGCGACGGCAAATCCGGGCCGGACGGTGATGCTCGCTTTGAACAAGACTGCTCGGTGTTTGAGCCCCGTTCCCAATTTCGCGAAGTCGTCAGGATGGGTGGTCTGGGTTGTGTGCGTTGTCTTGTGGCTGGCTTTGTTTGGCGGTGTCTATCTGGGGATAAAGAAACATCCGCGTGATTCAGCGGTTTTGCTGGTCACGGTCGGCCCTTTGCTGCTGTTTTTGCTGGTTCATATGGTGTTTGTCGGGTCTGTGAGGTATCGTTTGCCACTGGAGTTTCCGCTTTCGGTGCTGGGTGCCATTGGGTGGTGCAGGCTATCTTTGTCTAGGGAAACATCAGAATCCTGAGCGAATCGACAACCGTTGTTTCGTCTGTTGATTCTTAAAAGCCGCATGGCTGCGGTATACGTCTTCGGCATGGATGCATGAAGTTTCTTCCCGTTCTGAAATGGATGATCAACATTACGCTGGTTGTGGCAGTTGCTGCAGGCCTGGCGGGGCTGTATTTCTGGAATAAAAGCGACGAACTGGTTCAGGGCGAAATTCTTAAGAGATTCGCGGTCGCGGCTCCGGATTTGAAGCTGATTCTTGGCGGAACCAGCTTAAATGGCACTCACGGAGTGACGCTGAAGGATATTGAAATCCGAGAAGCTGTCAGCGGTAAGCCTCTGTTGCGAGCCGCCGAACTGAACGTGCTGATTGACTCCGACAGGCTTGTGGACCGACAGGAAATCGTCGTCACCAAAATCCATCTGAAGTCTGCTGCAGTTTTGGTCACGCGTGAAACAGACGGTCGCTGGAACTGGCAGAACTATGATTTCAATCGACCAGAGACTCCAATGGCTGGGTTGCCGCAGGTCGTTGTTGAAGATCTGCGTGTGCAGCTGACTTTAAATCACAGCACGGGAATTCCACCGGCGAGATTATCGTTGACGAGTCCCCGGTTTCTGGCGATTCCAACTTCTCAGCATGCCTATGAATTTGATGGCGGAATCGCTTTACCTGGCGTTGGCGTGTTGAACCTTTCCGGCCTTGGAGATCTTGAATCAAAGCAATGGCGACTTGGCGGAGACCTGAAAGATGTTCAGGCCGATCAACAGTTGTTGCAGATTGCTCAATCGACAGCCCCGCAGATTCAGGGGCAACTTGCAAAGATCGACGATGCATTGGAGCGTCTGCTGCCGCCAACGGCAACCGTTTCTTCCGACGCAAACGCAGCGGCATTAATGATTGGCGACAACAGTCAGGTGGCTCCACAGTTTTCAGGAACGCTTAACGTCAACTTTGACGCATTCAGCGTGAAGGATTCGCCGATTCCGGAATTCAAAATTCGAGTTGAAATCAAGAAGGGGCGAGTCGCTTCTGTTGCTATTCCGATTGAACTGAATGAAGTTGATGGTGTTTTCTATAAAGATAATGCGAACCTTGTGTTCAGGTTAAACAAAGCGCGTGGTGGCGATGCCGATCTGAACGGCGGCTTTCAAATGGCCAATGGCCCTGATGCAACGCCGGGTAAAGCGTGGTTGAATGTGGAGCGATTTCCAGTTTCCCCCAAACTAAGCCCGTTGTTACCACCAAGAGTAAAGCGACTTTTTGACGCATACCAGCCCAACGGTATTGTGTCTGCTCATGCAGAATGGCATCAACAAGCGGATGGCACGTGGAAGGTTGGGGGACTGAATGCGGAGATTCACGAAGGCACCCTGTTGTATGAGAAGTTCAAATATCCGACCAGCGGGCTTAAAGGGAAAATTGCTCAGCGCCAGGAGGGCGCCGCTTCAGGTTCTCAGGTAGATCCGCAACTTTTGGAAGATGAAGTATTGCTTGATGTCGACGTTCGAGGAAACGTTGGTGATCGTCCGATTCATGTGACCGGGTGGATGAAAAATCCAGGAGCAACCACGGAAATGCGACTACAGATGGCGGTCACGGAATTTCCTATCGATAGTCGGTTTCGAAATGCATTGCAGGAAAAGCAACAAAGCGTCATTGATTCCATGCGTATTTCCGGCATGGCTAATGCGAATCTGGTGTTCTATCGTCCTCCCGGGCTTGATCAGCCGACTCACATGGCGGTGGACGCGAGATTCTATGATGGCCAAATGAGGTTTGTGAAATTTCCATATGCGATTGAGTCGCTGTCTGGGCATCTGACGTTTAATAGTGCCACAAAGAACTGGCAGTTTCTGGAGCTTGTCGGCAAGCACGGAAGCGGACGGTTACAAGCGACGGGAAGCTTTGCAGGCGAACCTTCGCCCGGTGTACTGGACCTGAAGATTACCGCCAAAAACGCGCCGTTGGATTCAGACCTTTACAACGCGTTAACTCGTTCTCAACGGGATCTTTGGAAGTTGATCGATCCGGATGGGTTTTGTGATGTTACGGCGAAGGTGAATTGGACGGCTGGGCCCGGTCTACCTGTGATTGTTCACTTTCCGGCGGAAACTCCGGTGCGGATCTTTAACACAAAGATCCGTCCGCGCCAGTTTCCATTCGACATGTTTGTTGAGGAAGCCTATGTCAGCTTCGATTCCAATGATCCGCGATACGCGGGTGTTCAGCACTGCGAAATTCATTCGTTTGATGCAACGCACGACGCCGCAAAAATTCGCGCTACAGGCTGGGCAGAAGCCAAGCCCAACGGTGAATGGCAGGTGCATCTGAACGACTTGACTGCAAGCGATCTTCGACCAGACGATCAGTTGCGGGCTGCATTGCCGCAAACCTGGCGCAGTACGATGGAGCGATTGCATCAACAGGGCACAGTGTCGATCGATAAGTCGCAAATTGATTTTCGAGGAACATTGGCGGGCGATCGAAACACGACGGCTCGGTGGGACATGAGATTGCGATTTAATGACTGTGCCATGAATGCCGGACTGGATGTTGAACACGTTTACGGACTGGTTTCGGCCGCCGGAACCTGGGACGGGTTTCAGTTGGAAAACACAGGGACCATCCAGCTGGAGACGGCTGAGGTTCTTGAAATGCCGTTTGCTTCCATTCGAGGCCCATATTCTTTGAACAACGAAGAATTGGTCATGGGCGCTCGGCAGGTGTTTGAGGAGACCCCACTGGCACAGGTTGATACAAACAGCCGGGTGAAAGCTCAGGCCTACGGCGGAGAAATGTATCTGGATGCTAAAGTGGATCTGCGAGAAAACGGGCGATTCAAGTTTTACACTGAACTGCTGAACGCTCGACTGGAATCGTATGCCCGCATTCATATTCCGGATCAGCGTAACCTGAAGGGCGTTGTGACTGCGTGGATGGGGATCTCCGGAGAAAGCAACGATTCCGTAAACCTGACTGGCAAGGGGCAGTTGCGAATCAGTCCTGCAGCGCTGTACGAACTGCCCGTGATGGTTAAGCTGCTGGGTTCACTGTCTCAGGGCAATTTCAACGTTCAGAATCGGACGGCGTTTGATTACGCAATGATGGATTTTTCTGTTCATGATGAAGCATTCTGGCTAAACCCCGTTGACCTTGTTGGCGAAGCGATCAGTTTTCGCGGTCAGGGAAGCGTCGGCTTTTCCGGAGCAGTGGATCTGGACTTTTATTCACGCCCAGCCAGATCCCGAAACGTACCGATTCCGATCTTAAGTGGTCTGTTCACAAACTGGTCAAAGGTTGAAATTCGAGGCACCACAAGCAGTCCACAAACGCGAGCTGCTGCATTGGGGCAGCTGGACGAAGGGATGAAACAGTTTTTGCAGGCATTCAATCCAAGTCCCAATGGACAGATTCCGATGCTAACGGCGCCTGGCGTGTTTCAGCGAGCGACGACAAACCCGGGCATGCCGAGGTTTCGACAGCAAGTTAACGGAATGGCTCAGCCGCAGCCGCGATAGCCTGTCAGCTGTATCGTCGCGGGCGAACAGTGATGGTTAAAGCTTTGCTTAACGGAACTTCGCCTATTTTGACCATCGCAGGTTCCGAATTCTTCTTTGAGACGTACGTCGTAAGGAAGAATTCGTTACCTTAACTGTGGTCTGTAATGCAATGCCTTGGCATTGTGTGTTACAGACTGTTTGTGGCGAAAAGTAGATGTGTTCTGAAAAAGACGGCATGCTCTTGTGGTCTTACTTACAGGTTTCTGGTGATTAGTGGATTGCTTTAGCTGGACAGCGCCAGGTTCAATGAAAGTTCAGTATTTCTGTTAACCACATTAGCTGCAGGGCGTTCGCCCGGTTAGTGCGGATCACGGGAAAAACCGGGGCTAACGCCTGCGGCATATTGAGGCATGGCGGTGGCCAGTTAGACTTCTTTCAGCAGGAAACTTGTTCACGTTCAGTCAAGTTTTCTGAGCGACGTAGTCGCGTTTCTGAGCGTCAGCTCAAATGGTCTGAGGCACGGCCTCGTTAGAGTCTTACTTGAAATGATGCGTGCATAATGTACGCATTATTTTCGTAGCGACAACGGAGCGGCTCGGCGATTGGGACGTCCCACGTCTTTCGGCCATCCACGCCACTGGGGCATTGGCGAAGCCTTTGTTGGTTTATTGCAATTGTGAAGTCCTTGGGAGGAACTGCATTATGAATCAGGCGATTGTCGATCCCACCGAGTTGCGGCGTTTTGCTCAAATGCTGCGTCGGTTTAACGAAGAACTCAACGAGAAGTCCGGAGCAATCTCAGCTCAGTTGAACACTCTTGCTCAAACGTGGCGAGACAAAGAACACCTGAAGTTTGCCGAAGACTTTGGCGGCAACATGAAGGCGTTGGGGCGTTTTGTTGAATCGAACGAATCTTACATTCCGTATCTGATGCGCAAGGCTCAGCTGATTGAAGAATATCTACAGCAGCAATAGTTCTGCGAAGCCGCTGCCCTTCTCTTTTGTCAGTGTGGGTTTAGCAACGGGTAACTACGATGACTGAATCAGCAAACGTCCGGTCGATTGATGCATTGAAGCGTTTTCAGGCGGCAGTGCTTGTCTTTCAGGAAGACGCTCGCTTATGTGTTTCTGCGTTGGAAATGCAGCTGTTAAGGATGATTGGTTGGCTTGAACGCGATCGACCAGGATTCTGGAAGCGTGAGATTGAAACATGCTATCGTGAAATGGGTGAAGCTCGTGTGCGACTTCACAAGTGCAGAATGCGGCGGATCGGTGATTTTCGACCGACGTGTTTTGAAGAACAAAAGGATCTTGAACGATGGAAGAAGGAACTTGAGTTTGCTCAAAAGCAGATTCCGGTTGTGAAATACTGGAGCGTGTGTGCTCACCACGAGGCCAATGAATACCACGGTCGCTCGTCACAACTAACGCGAGCGATCGAACGCGATATTCCGCAGTTGTTAAGTCTGCTGAATCAGGCAGTTGACCGGTTGGAGGCGTATGGCAACGTGCAGGTTCCGGGGGTTGGTGCTCCGCTTGAGCGTGTTCCATCGCCGGATGAATCACCTTCAGATGCTGGTTCGTCAACGGAAGCTGATTCGATTTTGAGCGATTTGTCCGCGATGGAAACGAAAGACGAGTCCGAACAATGAAACATGCTGACTTTCAATCACCCGCTGCTCGGTTAAATGATGCTATGAAGCAGCTGGAACTTATCTGGATGGAAACCAAAGAACAGTGGTCCGATTCCGTTTCGCAGAAGGTGGAGGACGAGTATCTGGTGCCGTTGTCGGCTCAGGTTCGTGCCATGCTGGACACCATTGAGAAACTTTCCGGTGTGATGTCGCAGGCCGAACGTGTTTGCTCACACACTCGGGAACGAGGCCCGATTTTGTAACAGTTTTCATGCAGGCGATTAATTCGACGGAACTTTCAGTACAGAGTCCGTTATTCAAGACTGGTAACGTTCTGCGAATGACTCCGCACAGACCATTTCCTGGGCAAAGACATCCTCATGGAAAACAGCGAACTAAATATCACAAGTCAGCTTTCTCTAGCGGTACGGCTATCGGCAGATTGTGAACAAAGACGTCGCGAACTAAGCGAAATACGGGCTAACCTAAACGCATTGGTCGAAGATCGAGACCGCCAGCTTGCCAGTATTCGATTCAACAATGAACAAACGGTTGCTCAGGAACTTGACCGTATTCAGCAAACTGCAATGGGGCAACAGGAGACGGTCCGGCTGGATTCGGGCTATCAGCACGAATCCCTGCGTGAGTCATATTCGCGAAATACTCAGCAGGTTGCGGCGTCTCTGGCGGCTGAGGTCGAGAAACTTGAAGAGCAGCGAAAAAGTGAAACGTGGATTCTGCAGTCCGTCCTTGATGAAAGCGTTGAAGACAGTCCGGCAACTCAGTTTGAACGCGAAGCTGAAACGTATGCGACTCAAAAAGCAATACTGGACGAACGTTTCGGCAAGCTTCATCAGCAGTTGAAGCACACGCAGCAGTTTCTTGAACGATGTCACGCAGCGCCTGACACAACTCCACCTCCTGCGAACATTGCCAACGGTAGTCGTTCAGTATTGCGCGACGCAGCAGTTTCGGCAGGTGATCGCATATTTTCTGAAGCGGCTGAGGTGGAAAAGATGCACCTGCCTCAATGGGTGAAGGGGCTCCGCATTTGGGGCTTTAGTGTGTTGACCTTTGTTCTGTTGTGGATTCCGATTGTTGCAGTTAACGCCGACCTGCAGCAGTTCATCAATCCCGAGATTGCCCGACCCGATTGGCAATGGGCTGCTGTTGCAGCAGTGATTGCGGGAGCGGTCGTGTTGTTGGTGGCAACGGTCGTGCTGCTTACGGTTCAGGGCAGGTTGCGAACTCGTTTCCAATCGATGTTGCAGGACTTCAGCAACGCAGAACATGCGCGAATGGCATGGGAGGATAAAAGCGAAAGAGTCATTGATCGCCTGGAAGTTTCAGCGGAAGAGTGGCGTCTTGACTTGAGCGAACGACGGCGAACTCAGACGCAGAAAATTCACTCCGAAATCGACAGTCGACTTAGCCAACTCAGAGCAAAAAGTTCAGCTCAACTGAATCAACTGACTCAGGAGTTTTCGCTGCGAAATCAGCAACTGGAAACTGAAGCTGCCGCATCACTGCAACGAATATCACACTTGCAGGAACAGGATCTGCAGGCGTGTCGAAGTCGTCATTCTGAACAGCTCGTTGAGGATCTTCAGCAATGTGAGCAGCGATTTCAATCGGCAACGGCTTTGCAACGAGAGAATGCTGGCCAGCTGCTGCAATCGTGGACCGCGGCAATGGAGCAACTGCGAAGCCTTGGCCAAAAATCCATTGCTCTGGCTGCATCAACGTTGAGGTGGCCCGGACAGGAAAAGTGGGTGTTGCCAACAGTGATGCCTCGTTGTATTTCCGTTGGCGACATCCTGGTGACGGCCCCCAAGGCGCCCGATGGGATTGAATCCGAAGTCGCGACAAGTCAATGTGTGGAAATGCCGGCTGTACTTAGGTTTCCGAAAGACACTTCAATTCTTGTTGAACACGATTCCTCGGGACGTGAAGCAGCATTGAGTTTTATTCGAACTCAAATACTGAAGCTGCTGACCGTGATACCTGCCGGGCGCATTCGTTTAACGTTGATCGATCCAGTCGGGCTCGGACAGAGTTTTTCTGCGATGATGCATTTGGCCGACTTTGACGAACTGCTGATCCAGAGTCGTATCTGGACAGAATGTTCTCAGATTCGTGATCAGTTGCAACGCGTTACGGAGCACATGGAGAACATCTTTCAGACGTATCTTCGCAGTCAATTCGATTCGATTGAAGAGTACAATATTTCCGCCGGAGAAGTGGCGGAGCCTTATCACTTTGTTATCGTCGCAGGTTTTCCGAGTGCTTTTACCGAAGAATCGGCTCGGCATCTATCATCGATTCTGACAAGTGGTTCTCGCTGTGGAGTACATGCGTTGGTGGCGTGGAATCCAGCTGTTGCCGCTCCGCCATCGTTTGATATTGATGATCTGAAAAACAATTGCATGCGGTTCCAGGTTGTTGAAAACGTGGTTCGGCCAAAGCTTCAATTTTCTACAAGCGTGCTGTTTGAAGGCTATCAAGAACCCAAAGCGGCTGACTATGTGAAGCTGGTACGTGCTGTAGGCGATCAATCCAAAGATGCGCGTCGAGTTGAAGTTTCCTTCAACCGGATTGCGCCACGTGCAGACGAAATCTGGACTCATTCAACGGCTGACGGAATTGACCTGCCGATCGGTCGTGCTGGTGCAGCCAGGCTGCAGTTCATGCGGCTGGGGCGAGGTACGTCGCAGCACGTCTTAATCGCCGGCAAAACGGGATCCGGCAAATCGACGTTTTTGCATATTCTGATTACCAACCTGGCACTGCATTACAGTCCCAATGAAATTCAGTTCTATCTGATCGACTTTAAGAAGGGCGTTGAATTTCGAACGTATGCTGCCAATAAGCTGCCTCACGCCAGAGTCGTTGCGATTGAAAGCGATCGAGAATTTGGACTTAGCGTGCTTGAACGACTTGATGAAGTTTTGCAGGAGCGCGGCGAACTGTTTCGTGACCGGGGCGTTCAGGATGTGCCGTCGTTTCGGACGCGATTTCCTGCGGAACCGATGCCTCGATTGCTACTGCTGATTGATGAATTCCAGGAATTCTTTACAGCGGAAGATCGCGTTTCTGCCAGAGCTTCTTTGTTATTGGACCGACTGGTTCGTCAGGGGCGAGCATTCGGGATTCACGTTCTGCTGGGATCGCAGACACTGGGAGGTGCGTACTCTTTGGCCCGCAGCACCATGGGGCAGATTGCCGTTCGAATTGCGTTGCAGTGTAGCGAAAGCGATGCACATCTGATTCTTAGTGAAGACAATATGGCTGCTCGTATGCTGACTCGCCCAGGCGAAGCGATCTACAACGATGCCAACGGACTTGTCCAGGGTAATCATCAGTTTCAGGTGGCATGGCTTGATGAAGCTCGACGCGAAGAAGGTATTCAGGCCATGCTGTCACAGCCTCGAAATACAGCAGATACCGAATACAGAATGATTGTATTTGAAGGCAACGTGGCACCTACTGCGGAACTGTGTGCTCCATTGAACGTCCATCTTGCCCGAATGGCTGATGCCACTCGCCGGGGCACCGATGCGGTCACTATTTGGCTGGGTGAGCCGGTCGCGATCGCGGCCCCCACATGTATCGAACTTCGGCGAGCCAGTGGGCAGAATATTCTGATTGTAGGACAAGACGAAGCCCACGTGGACAGTCTGATTGCATTTACCATTTTAAGTACATCGTGCGGAGCTTCTGTGGTTGCAGCAGCTGCTGGTGTGCCTGCAATAACAATGCTGCATGACGGTCGGGACAAGGAATCGCTGCAAAAGTTTGTTGCGTTGCAGCAGGTGTTGGGGACGGCAAACGTGCAAATTCAGCAGTCCACAGAATGCGATTCAATTGTGGAATCGATATACAATGCTGTGGTTGCTCGGGAGGAAAACGCAGAGCTATCTGCTGGGCCGGAACACGTTTTGATCGTACGTAACATTGGACAGTTTCGATCGTTACGCAAAGAAGAAGACGACTTTGGGTTGGGCAGCTATGGGGAGCCTAAGAAATTAACTGTTGCCAACATGCTAGGCGACATTTTGAAACGTGGGCCGCTGGTTGGAATTCATGTCGTGGTCTGGTCGGACACGTTCAACAACGCTGTTCGCTGGTTGTCGAACTCACTGCTTCGTGAATTCGAAAACCGTATTGCATTCCGGATGAATCAAACAGATTCGGCAAGTCTGGTTGACAACCCTGTCGCTGCATCGCTTGCGCAGGGGCGAGCACTGGTGTACCGTGACCAAACCGGTACGACGGAGAAATTTCGCCCGTTTGCGTGGCCTTCGCAGGACTGGCTTCGAAAGGTTGTGGGTTCCGAAGCTGCGGTTGAAACGACAGACCTTGACATCGATTCACTCAAAATTGAATAAGCGTTGAAAACGATATTCAGGCTTGCTGGCCAGACGCTTCACGTTTTTCGGCAGCGGCCTGCATCTGTTCTTTTAGTTCTGCGTTGGTACATTGATCTTTAGGGATTGTGCAAAGCTCACAAATGGACTTCCCGTCACTGCCTGGCATGGAGGCCAGGCCGCCGCAGCTTCCTTTAATTGATTTGTTCTGCAACATGGTGCCGATCGCCATGCCTCCAATTGCAAGCACAAACAAAACAGCAGCTGCAGCGAATGGAAACCACTTTGCTGTGTTTTTTTTTGTGTCAGTCACGTTAGGCGCTGGTGAAGTGTCCGTGACGTCGGGGTCAGATTCGGCGACTTCCGTTTGAGGAAGTGCCTTAAATTCCTCGTTGGAAAGCTCTGTGAAACTTCCGTCAGACTGAATCAGTTGAAACAGCACGGGCAGGCCGTTCTTTGATGCGACTTCGACTCCTCGTTCTGCTCCAAGAATCATCATTGTCGTGGCCCAGGCATCCGCGGTCATGCAGGACTTGTGCGTCACCGTCACTGAGGCTGGAGGATTCTTTACGGGCCATCCAGTTGTTGGGTCAATCGCATGTGAATAGGTGACACCGTCTATTTCGAAGAAGTTACGGTAATCTCCAGATGTAGCTACAGAGGTTTCCGTTAACTGCAGGATTCGCTTGAGTCCACCTTTGGGAGATTCGATTCCAAGTTTCCATGCACCACCCGAAGACTTGGCAAGTCCCGTTCGGTTTTCCCCGCCGATGTCGACCACGTACGATGTCAGGTGCTCAGCGTCCAGAAGGTTTCCAACGGCATCAACGCCGTAACCTTTTGCGATTGCCGAGAGATTGATTTGTAATGTTGGAATGGCTTTCTTCAGGGCGGGGGGGGTAAGCCGAACCTCCAGATGTTTCATTCCCGTTGATTGCTTCGCTTCTTCGATTGCCGCTTGGTTTGGGATTTGTTTATCTCGACGATCTCCAAAGCCCCAAAGACTGATCAGCGGTGCCAAAGTTGGGTCGAATGCGCCATCACTGAGTTCGTGGATCTTCCGGGCTTCGGCAACGACCATCGCGAATTCGCCAGAAACGTCAAACCAGTCAGTAGATGTGCTGCTATTGAACCTGGAAATCTCTGATGTCTCGTCCCATGTGGACATCTGGCGGTTGACTTCTTTCAGCGTCGATTCGACCTTGGCCTTGAGTGCTGATCCGTCACCCAGTGACTGCGGTGGTGAGTCAACAACGATCGAATAATAGGTGCCCATTGTGTTGCCGGTGAGTTGCAGCGATTCAGTTGCTGTGGCAACAGCAGTGGTGGCAAGCAGAACCAGTGTGGCGGCTGGGAAAAAGATCGTTCGCATGGCAGAAATCCGCGCCCGAGAAAAAAAGAGACCCCGATACGATTGTATCGGGGTCTCAGGATGAGTCACTGCCATGGTAACGGTTTAGCCCGTGTTCACGGCGATTTGCAAAGGCGGCAACAGAAATTACCGCTGAGCTAATTGATTCTTGTTAGCCGCCGAAGTCGTCGAAGGCGATGTTTTCTGGTTCGACACCAAGATCTGACAGCATGTCCTGAACACACTTAAGCATGATTGGAGGTCCACAGATGTAGTACTCACAATCTTCAGGGGCTGGGTGTTTCGACAGGTATTCGTCATGAAGAACCTGGTGAATAAATCCCTTCAGGCCTGTCCAGTTGTCTTCTGGCAACGGATCCGACAACGCGATGTGCATTTTGAAGTTCGGATTGTTCTTTTCCAGTTCTTCAAACTCTTCCATATAGAACAGTTCTCGAACACTACGACCACCGTACCAATAAGATACTTTGCAGTCGGTGTGCATGTTCTTGAACAGTTCGAATGTGTGTGATCGAAGCGGGGCCATACCTGCTCCACCTCCGATGTAGATTTTCTCTGCGGGAGTTTCTTTGATAAAGAACTCACCATACGGGCCTGAGATCGTTACTTCGTCACCTGGCTTCAGGTTGAAGATGTAAGAAGACATCTTACCCGGAGGAGTTCCCTTCGGCGATCGTGGCGGCGGACTGGCAACTCGGACGTTGAGCATGATAATGCCCTTCTCGCCCGGGTAGTTTGCCATTGAGTATGCTCGAACGACCGTTTCGTCAACCTTGGAGATGTTGTCCCAGACGTTGAACTTGTCCCAATCTTCTCGAAACTTTTCCTGAATGTCAAAGTTACGGTAGTCGACCACGTGTGGTGGAGCTTCAATCTGAATGTATCCGCCAGCTCTAAAGCCAACGTCTTCACCTTCAGGAAGTTCCAGGACCAGTTCTTTAATGAAAGTGGCCACGTTGCGATTGGAGCGGACTTTGCAACGCCATTTCCTGGTTTCGAAGACCTCTTCGGGTACTTCAATTTTCATATCCTGCTTCACAGCAACCTGACACGAAAGCCGGCAGCCTTCACGCTCTGCTTTCTTGTTGATGTGAGTTTTTTCAGTGGGCAGAATGTCGCCACCACCTTCAAGCACATGGACCTTGCATTGTGCACATGTGCCTCCTCCACCGCAGGCTGAAGAGATGAAAATGCCTTCATCTGCGAGGGCATTCAGAAGTTTGCCGCCAGCCGGTATGTGGATCGTCTTTTGGTGGTTGATGACGATCGAAACGTCGCCGGTCGAAACCAACTTGCCACGAGCGGCTACGATGAGACCAACGAGGGCCGCAACCACTCCGGTAAACATCGCTACGCCAAGGATAACTGCCATTGCAACAAACCAGTCAAAACAAATGTCCGCTGTCGGGGTCTAGCCAGATGCCTTTGGCAAATGTGACATTCGGACAACTTGTCCGAGGCTAATTATCCGAGCAACCGAAGATTGCAGATGTATCAAAACTTGATTACAGAGAACGTCTGAAACGCCAAAGCCATCAGACCAACCGTAATAAATGTGATGCCCAAACCGCGAAGTCCGGCTGGCACGTCACTATATTTCATTTTCTCTCGAATACCGGCAAGGCAAACGATCGCGAGTGCCCATCCCATGCCCGAGCTAAACCCGTAAACAACGCTTTCTCCGAAGTTCATTTTTTCTTCGACCATCAACAGTGTGCCACCCAGAATGGCGCAGTTTACTGTGATCAATGGAAGGAAAATGCCGAGTGCGTTGAAGAGTGCCGGGAAGTATTTGTCGAGTGCCATTTCCAGAATCTGAACCATAGCGGCGATGACACCGATGTAGCAGATCAGGCCGACAAACATCAGGTCCTGTTCAGCCAGAGATTCAATTCCAGTCCAGCTTAGAGCGCCTGGTTTCAGCAGATATTGAAACAGCAGGTTGTTCGCTGGAACCGTAATCGCCTGGATTACGGTGACTGCGACGCCAAGCCCCATGGCTGTCTTTACGTTCTTGGAGACGGCCAGAAACGTGCACATCCCCAGAAACAGTGACAATGCAAGGTTCTTGGTGAAGATCGCACTGATAAAGATGTTTACGTAATTTTCCATAGTACTCGGCCTTAATGGCTGAAATTCAACTTGTTACTCAGCTTCAACCTGTTCTGGCTTGATGGTTCTGATCACCCAAATGATCAGTCCAATCAAGAAGAACGCACTCGGAGCAATCAGCATCAGTCCGTTAGTTTGGTACCAACCGCCTTCGGTGGCTGGAGTCAGAATATTCATGCCGAACAATTTTCCAGACCCCAGTAGCTCTCGAAAGCAGCCGACAAGGATCAAGATAAAGCCGTACCCGAGGCCATTGCCGATTCCGTCCATGAAACTAAGCAGCGGGCCGTTCTTCATGGCAAACGCTTCGGCACGTCCCATCACAATGCAGTTGGTAATAATCAGACCAACGAAGACCGAAAGCTGTCGGCTAAGTTCTGGAGTGAATGCCTGCAGGATTTGATCAACCATGATCACCATTGAGGCAATAATGGTCATCTGCACGATAATTCGAATGCTGCTGGGAATTTCGGAGCGGATTACCGAAATCGCTGCGCTGGAACATCCGGTAACCAACGTTACGGCAATTGCCATTACCAACGTGGTTTCCAGCTTTACAGTCACAGCCAATGCGCTGCACAGCCCCAGAATTTGCAAAGCAATTGGGTTCTTGTTGATCAGCGGATCCAGAAGGATCTGTTTGGGAGTTGGTTCAGCCATCTCAGTTCTCTTGAAAGACTTAGGTCTATCAGACTATTGATTCTTGCAGACTAATTATGTTGAACGTTTGTTAACGAGGCTGTTGCAGCTTTGGGTGCGGAGTCGCCAGCTGACGCCAAATTCTTGATGTACGGGCCAAAGCCATTTTTGCCCAGCCAGAACTGCAGCATATTCGTCACGCCATTGGATGTGAGTGTTGCTCCGGAAATGGCATCTACCTGGTGATCTGTGGTCTTGCTTTTGGTGACTTCGACAATGACTTTCCAGTCAGAATCAAATGGATAGATCGCAGACGCTTCATGTTCTTCCGTCTTGGCTTTCGGACGCCACTTGTCTTTCCATCGAACGTTGTCAACTTCGCCGCCCAGTCCTGGTGTTTCTCCGTGCTTATAATATGTCAGGCCAGCCACTTTGATATGTTCTGGCCCCTTATCCATCTCACTCAGGTCCAGTGCGACAAATCCGTAAAGTGTGGACCACAAACCCTTACCGCGGATTGGTAAGACAATTGTCTGGACCTTCTTGTCGTTTTTGACTTCGTAGACAACCGAGTATTTTTCCATCTTCTTCAGACCGGCGATGTCTTCTGTTGATGGGAGTTCGCGGCTTAATTCTGGATTTTGCAGAGACTTGGCCATGTCAAATTTTGCTTCTGACAGGTCGCTACCCTCGGGTTTGTAGTCTTCCAGGTCAATGCCCACAGGGCTGACACCGTTGTCTTTAAACAGTTCGCCCGGATCTCCACCCTCTGTCCACAACCCAGCCGCTGAAAGAATGCTTTGTTGCCGAAACGATTCTTTAGCATCTTCCTGAATATCTTTCAGGAAATAAGCCAACGAAGAAACAACGATGGAGCAAATGAAGCAAAGAGTAATCGCAACCTTAAAGGTTCTTTTGGTTTCAGGCGTCATTGCGTGCAAGCCTTCGATTGATGTTCTTTTGGACGACCATAAAGTCAATCACAGGGGCAAAGACGTTGCCAAGCAGAATGGCCAGCATAATTCCTTCGGGAAATGCTGGGTTTAGAACTCGGACGATAATCGTCATCATGCCAATCAGAATTCCGTACACCCATCGGCCAGTATCCGTCATCGCGGCTGACACCGGATCTGTAGCCATAAACACTAGTCCGAAGGCCAAGCCACCGGTACACAGGTGCCAGACAGCTGGAACTTGATACATCGCATTTGTAGGTGTTTCAAATCCATTCATAACGGTCGCAAGGCCCATGGCCCCGATTACGACACCTGCCATGATTCTCCATGAACCAACGCCAGTGGCGATCAAAAAGATCGCTCCCAGCAAACATGCCAGTGTTGATGTTTCCCCCATGGAGCCGGGAATGTTGCCCAGAAACGCCTGAGTGAGGCTTAAGCCGCCCAGTTCGTTATCGATCACGTTCTTGAACGAACCGCCTGCTGGCAGGATATTCTTAACGTTGCCCATGGTGGTCAGCAAGGTGGGTGCTGTTACGCCGTCAACCATTCCAGCCCAAACCGTTGATCCGGTCACTTGAATTGGGTAAGCGAAGTACAGGAACGCTCGTGCCGTAAGAGCCGGGTTCAGGAAGTTCTTGCCTGTGCCACCAAATACTTCTTTCCCGATAACAACTCCAAAGCTGATGCCCAGAGCAACCTGCCACAACGGAATTGTCGCTGGCAGAGTTAAAGGGAACAGCATGCCTGTTACCAGGAAGCCTTCGTTGATTTCGTGCTTACGAATACAGCAGAAGATAACTTCCCAGGTGCCCCCTGCGATTTGAGTGACCAGGAAGACGGGGCCAAAGTACAGGGCTCCATGGAGGAAATTGTAAAAGAGACTTCCGCCGCCTTCTGGAGTCCAGCCAAAACCACTGACAATGGTGGCTCGCCAGCCGAGTTGCGAAATCACCTCGTCTGCTGCAGTACCAGCCGCAACGGCTTTTTCCGCAACGGCGTGCGTCTGAGCACCTGTGTTGTAACAGGCCATCAGAATGCATGGCGTTAAAGCGATGACCACGAAGATCATCATCCGCTTCAGATCCATACCATCGCGGATGTGAGAAGCCCCTTTGGTGACTTCTCCCGGCGTATACAGAAATGTGTCGGCAGCTTCGTAGATTGGAAAGAATCGCTCCAGTTTTCCACCTTTGTGGAAGAGCGGTTCCATCGCATCCAGTTTATCTCGCAGGAATTTCATTCGGATTCATCCGAAACGAATGTGTTTGTGTCTGTTGTGTAACTGACCAGAGTTACACGTGAATCCGACAGGCACCGTCTGAAGCTGCCTCTAAGAGAAGTTTCGCAGCAATGTCTGTCAGGAATACTGATTTACTAACCTTCTCGCTCAATCTCAGACAGGTTTTTTCTGAGAATGGGCCCATATTCATACTTGCCGGGGCACACGAATGTGCACAATGCCAAGTCTTCTTCGTCGAGTTCCAGGCAGCCCAGGTTTTGAGCCTGCTCTGTATCACCAACGATTAATGATCTCAACAGGAACGTAGGAATAATGTCCAGCGGCATAACCTGTTCGTACATGCCGATCGGAACCATGGCTCGTTTGCTGCCGCCCGTGGACGTGTTGAATGCAAAACGTTTGCTGGCGTTTAAAGCAGATGCGAAGACTCGACGTACGGAAAACTTATCTTCGCCGGGAGAAACCCAGCCCAGAAATTCGCGTTCGTTGCCTTCGAAGACGGCTGATATTTGCAGGTGATAGCGTCCAAGGTATTCGTTTGTTGAATTGACTTGCCGACCACTAAGAACGCTGCCTGAGATGACTCTCACATTTTGTTCTTCAAGCAGTCCTGCCGTAAGCTCGGGAATGTTCGCTCCCAGGCGTGTGCGAAGAAGTCGGGGAGTCTTAACTGCCGGGCCGCCGACAGACACGATTCTGGATGTGCAGATTTTGCCCGTGCAAACAAGATGGCCGATGGCCATTACGTCTTGATAGTTGATTGTCCAAACCGTCTTTTTGTTGCTGACGGGGTCAATCATGTGAATGTGAGTTCCCGGCAAACCGGCTGGGTGCGGGCCTTCAAATTCTTCAGCTTTGACGCGAGGGTGGTCTTCTGCTGGAAATGGCTGAGCAGGTCGGCGGCAAATGTAAACGATACCGTCGGTTAGTTTTGTAAGTGCCAGAACACCAAATCGGAAGTCTCTTTCGCGTTCACGAACCAGCGGTGAAACTTCGGCGGCAAGTGGATTGGTGTCCATCGCCTGCACAAAGATAGACCGAGGCACAGAACCTACGGCAGGAGTTTTGCTGTATGGGCGAGTTCGCAAAGAGGTCCACATTCCGCTGCTGGCGAGCAGTTCGGTGATGGCTTCGCGGGAGACACTTTCAATGTCTTTCTCGCCGGGAGCTGCAAATTCAACAGCGTCATCACCTTCAACGGCAATTGACAGCGATTGAAACGCACGGCGCGCTCCACGATTGACGTCGATCACTTTTCCAGCAGCTGGTGCTGTAAAGACGACGCCTTCTGTTTTTTTGTCGGTGAATATTGGCTGACCAACTTTTACTGTGTCGCCAGCAGCAACCAACATCGTCGGCTTCATTCCGATGTAGTCAGCAGCAAGCAATGCGACTTTAGTAATCGCTGGTCCGTCAATCACAGTCTGATCTGGCTCGCCCGTGATGGGGATATCGAGCCCTTTGGTTATACGGTGCATTCGTCCGGTTCAATCTAGACGTACAAAACCCGATCCGATCGGAAACCCACACTGTTGAAAAACTCGTGAAGACCACGAGTCTCTCAAACAAACGTTAGAAAGAAGTTAACACTTCATTCTTTGAGCACCTTTCGCAAAAGCTCGTTAGGCTCTTACTAAGTCACAAACACGTGCGATCAGAAAATCGATCAGCGACATTCGCGTCGATATCAACTACGCATCGATAGTTTGTTTCGGCGGTATCTTAGTGAGCGCTCGATCTTTTGGAAGCCTTTATGTGTTCCGAGGTAACACGCTGGCCAAACCCTCACCAACCTTCTCGACCACAGGAATTGACTTTCCCGTCGTTAGTTGAGTTTTCACTCCATACGCGGTCTGCAAAGCTTGGGCACACCGCAATTACCGTTCATCGAACTCGCTGGTGGTGACTTGCTGATCGCCTTGGTTGGTTCCGCAAATTGCCCGGAATTCCTGTGTTGTTCACGCGGAGCTACTTCTTGCGCGTTGGTCGGAAGAAGTGAGTCGGCTGGCCGAACGCACTTTCTGCAGCTTCCATGACTGTTTCTGACAGGGTCGGGTGAGCGTGGATCGAATCGGCTAGGTCTCGAGCGGTCGCTCCCATTTCGATCGCGATGACTGCTTCCGCAATCATTTCACCGGCTCCCGGGCCAACCATGCCAATTCCCAGTACTCGCTGGTGCTTAGGTTCGACGATGATTTTCGTGATCCCTTCAGTGCGTCCCAGCGTTTGAGCTCGACCGGAAGCGGCCCACGGAAAACGGTGTGTGGAATGCTCAATACCCTTGGCTTTGGCCTCAGTTTCGGTAATTCCACACCAAGCGACTTCCGGGTCGGTGAAAACCACAGCCGGAATGGCAATGTTATCGAATTCTGCAGGTTCGCCAGCAAGTGTCTCAACAGCGATTTTCGCTTCTCGAGTAGCCTTATGAGCCAGCATCGGTTCGCCAGCGATATCGCCGACAGCCATTAAGTGTGGATCAGCTGTCCGCTGATTCCTGTCAATCTTGATGAAGCCCTTGTCGTCGATTTCGGCTTTTGTGTTTTCCAATCCACAGTTGCGACTGTTGGGCCGTCGCCCGATTGAAATCAGGACTCTGTCGAAGGTCATTTCAGGATCAACGCCTTCGCCTTCCAGATTTGCAACGATTCCCGCATCTGTGGCAGTAAGCTTGGCGACTTTGGTGTTAACGTGAATCGCAGAAAATTGGTGTTCAAGCCGTTTTTGTAAAGGAGACACGAGATCTCGGTCGGCTCCCGGCAGCAGAAAAGGTGACATTTCGACGACCGTGACGGCGGATCCCAGAGCTGCGTAAACAGACCCCATTTCCAGCCCGATGTAGCCTCCGCCAACAACCAGCAGCTTTTCTGGAACGTCCTTTAGTTCCAATGCCCCCGTGGAATCCATCACTCGATCGTCGCCGATATCGAAGAACGGTGGCATGGTCGGAATTGAGCCGATTGCCACGATGCACTTGTCGAACGTCAGTGAAGATGTTGTTCCGTTTGCGGCTTTCAGTTCCAGAGTTGTTGAATTCGTGAACGTGCCTCTAGCCTTGATGAGTTCAACGCCTCGAGCTTTGCACAAGCCTTCGATGCCGCCGCACAACGATCCCACAACTTTGTCTTTGAAGCCACGCAGCTTGTCGATGTCGATTTCCGGTGGTTGGAAGGTGACCCCCCATTCCGACGATTCGCGTGATTCGTTGATTAACTTGGCAACGTGTAACAGGGCTTTCGACGGTATGCAGCCTCGGTTGAGGCAAACGCCGCCCGGCTGAGTGCCTTCGTCAACCAAAATGACCTGCATGCCTTGATCGGCCGCGGCAAACGCTGCGGGGTATCCACCAGGACCGCCGCCAAGAACAACAAGTTGAGCGTGTTTCATTTCAATAGCCGAAAACTGAAAGCCGAAAGCGAAAGAAAAATTGACTGCAGCGATGGCGACGTTTGCGGTTTCGGCTTTCCGCTTTCCGCCTTTCGCTGTTGCTAGAACAGTTCGAAGAAGTTTGTCAGGCTGCTGGAAAGCTTAACAATAAATCGGGCTGCGTCGGCACCGTTGATTGCTCGATGATCGTATGACATGGAAAGAGGCAGCATCAGGCGAGACACAACCTGCCCGTCTTCCAGTTGCAGAGTTTCCTGTCCTCGAGACATACCTAAAATCGCCACTTCAGGGTGATTTACGATCGGTGTGAAATACGTGCCACCGATACCGCCGAGGTTTGTGATCGTAAATGATCCCCCCTGCATATCTTCAGCAGTCAGTTTCCGGTCTCGAGCTTTCAGGGCCAGTTCGGTCATTTCCGAAGCAACTTCCAGAACGTTCTTTTGGTCGCAGTTGCGAATTACTGGTACGACCAGCCCGTTAGGCGTGTCGACCGCTACTCCAATGTTGTAATAGTTCTTCAGAATCAGTTCGCCGGATTCCATGTCGATACTGGAATTCACTTTCGGGAATGCTCGCAGGGCACCCACAACGGCTTTGATCATGATGGCCGTCATCGTGATTTTTGGTGACTTCGGATTGTCTTTGACGTAGCGTTTTCGGGCTGCTTCCAGTTCCGTAATGTCTGCCAGGTTGTGCTGAGTGACATGCGGAATCGTCAGCCACGCTGCGTGCAGGTTGTTTGCGGCGGTTCGTGACAACTTGTTCATTGGCTGTTTGACGATTGGGCCAAACTTTGAAAAATCCGGCAGCGGTGGAGGCGTCGGCAACCCGGTGGCTGCCCCGCCACCCGCAGGTGCGACTGGAGCTGCCATGCGACCTCGAACATACGCCTCGATGTCCTCAATCAGAATACGTCCGCCTCGGGCAGATCCTTTCACCTGATACAGATCGACTCCCAGTTTGCGAGCCATGCGTCGAGTTGCAGGACCGGCGGGGGCTGGCGGACGTCCACTTGAAGAACTTCCCGTTGATGCTGGAGCCGCTGCGGCCAGAGGTGCAGTTTGTGGAGCTGACGGGCTTGCAGCCGGTGCAGCTTTGGCTGCCGGTGCGGCTGGTGAAGCAATGGCCGGTGCTGCAGGAGTTGATCCACCAACAATCGTTTCAATGGAAATCAGCGAAGTTCCGACAGCAACAGTGTCTCCCACCTTGACCAATACGGCTTTCACCGTGCCAGCGTGCGGGCAGTTGATTTCAGCAACGGCTTTGTCTGTTTCGACTTCGCAAACCGCGGCGTCGGCTGCGATGACGTCGCCGACTGAGACCAGAATTTCCGCGATGTCGACGGTTGCGACTCCTTCGGAAACTTCAGGCAATTTGAATTCGATCGTCTGCGGCGTGCCCGTTGTTTTGGGAGCTTCTGCTGCAGGTGCTGCCGCTGGTTTCTCTGGATTTGCGGCTGCTGCCGGCGGAGCGGGTTTTGCAGGAGCGGCAGGAGCAGTCGCCGCTGAGCTGCTTTCTTCAATCAACAGGATTGGCTGGCCCACGGGAACTGAGTCTCCCACGGCCATGCGAATCTCCTTGATGGTGCCAGCCAGCGGGCATTCAATTTCTGCCACTGCCTTGTCGGTTTCGACCTCGCAGACAATGGTTCCTGCGGTAATGGTGTCGCCGACGGCAACAAGGATTTCTGCAACGTCAACAGATGTGACGCCTTCGGAAACTTCGGGAAGTTTGAATTCTGTGGCCATAGATATTTCTCTCACAACCCGACTCGCTGGAATGGTCCTGCGTCCGGTGCGTGATCGCTAGCTAAGTTTCTGTTTCCACGGCAGAGGAACTCCCTGCCATGCAGATTCGTAAGTTTGTTCCAGTGGTAGTGGAATATATTGACTATCGTTCAGGAACAGCGGCATATCGGTCAGAGTGTCACCAACGCCGATGGTCTCCACGAACGCTTCATAAGTTTCGCCACTGCGAACAGCAGTCAGCGTAAACGGTTTATCTTCAGTGATGTTTGGTGTGGCGTTGAAGTTGCTGAACGACAGATAGGTCGGCAGACCTTCCGGGCAGCAATTTCCACTTCGAATTAAGTCGATAAGAACCAAGTGAACGCGTTCCACCATGAGGGAGTAAACGCGTTCGGAAAATGGACGCAGCGTCCTTGGGGCGGACTTGTTTCCAGCCGACACGATTTCAATCACAGCAACAAGCCGATCATTAGCCAAGTGACGAATTGCGATGTGATTGGCTTTCGCAACGAAGGTGTCACGCTCCAGTTGAATTCGATACTGGACAGCTGGAGGGCTGTCTGCCAGAGCAACCCCACCCGCAAATGAATCCGGAAAACGATCTCTATCTCTGTGTTCATTGTCATCCGGCTGCCACGCATCCAGAGTCACAACATCCGGTGACGGTCCACCAACAACCTGCTCTGCCGCGGCGTAATAGCCGGGCGGAAGCAGTCCGTTGTTGAGACTGGTACGAATAGCCCCAATCCATGACGTGTGAAAGTCATGAAAAGCGCCATCGAAAAGTTTTGACCAGTCGTGAACCATGAATAGGTTGTCGTTCTCGCTTTGTTTGTCCTGCCGAATGTCGTTGCTTTGCCTACGCGTCGATTGGGAAAATCGCGTTTGGATCAAGTCCCAGATCCGCCACTGCATCTGCCAGCTTAGCGGATTCAAACGCTCCCACTTTGGTCATACCCTGCAGAGCCGCATAAGCAGTTGATTCTGCATCGATACGGAAGTGACGTCGAAGTTCTTCTCGCGTCTCGCTGCGACCAAACCCGTCGGTTCCCAGAGTGATGTATTCCCCTGGAATCCATTCGCGAATCTGATCCGCCACCAGACGAACGTTGTCGCTTGTGGAAACGAACGGGCCGTTCACTCCATCAAGAGTGCGTTCCAGGTAGCTCTTCTTCGGAGTTTCGCCGGGGTTCAGGTCGTTCCAGTGCTTGCAAGCCATCGCGTCGCGGCGAAGTTCGCTGTAACTGGTGACGCTCCAAACGTCAGAACCGATGCCGTACTTGTCAGCCAGAAGTTGCTGAGCAGCTCGAGCATGTTCCATAATCGGTCCGCTGCCGAAGATCTGAGGACGGTAGGTCTGCCCTGCTCCGCTATCGGTGCTGCTGAACTTGTACATCCCGTTGATAATGCCGTCGGCAACGCCTTCTGTTTCCGGCATGGCAGGATGAGGATAGTTGTCGTTGTAGACGCTCAGGTAATAGAAAATTTCTTCACCTTCACCATACATGCGACGCAGACCATCCTGGACAATTACGGCCAGTTCATAGCCGTAAGCCGGATCGTACGCTCGTAGAGAAGGCACGGTTGTCGCGATCAGTTGGCTGTGTCCGTCTTCGTGCTGCAGGCCTTCGCCGTTAAGCGAAGTTCTGCCGGAAGTACCTCCACACAGGAAGCCCTTGCAGCGAGTATCCGCAGCACACCAAATCAGGTCGCCAACTCGCTGGAAACCGAACATGCTGTAGAAGACGTAGAACGGAATCATGTTCGTCTGCAGGTTGGCATATGCTGCCCCCGCAGCGATGAACGATCCCATCGCTCCTGCTTCATTGATGCCTTCTTCCAGTAACTGACCGTTCTTAGCTTCTTTGTAGTACTGAACGACGTCGCTATCGACTGGTTCGTACAGCTGGCCTTTGCTGCTGTAAATACCAACCATCTTGAACAGGTCTTCCATACCGAAGGTACGAGCTTCGTCAGGAATGATCGGAACGATGCGTTCTTTGACACCTTTATGGCGAACAAGTCCTCGAACAATCTGCCCCAGACTTCCGGTGGTTGAACCTGCGTCGCCGTCACTGCCCGGCAATACGCCTTTGCCCTGGAAGGCTTTGTCTGTCAGCGCTGGCACGTCAAGCAGTTCTGCCGTCGGCTTGCGAGACGGAACAAAGCCGCCAAGTTCCTGACGACGGTTCTTTAGATAGATCATTTCCGGACTATCTTCGGCAGGTCGATAGTAGGGGATCTCACCGATTTCTTCGTCGCTGATCGGCAGACCGAATCGATCGCGGAAGTTGCGAACGTACTGCATTTCGATCTTTTTGGTGTTGTGAGCAACGTTGCGGCCTTCCGCCTGTGCACCAAGCCCATAACCCTTTACGGTTTTTGCGAGCACAACTGTAGGCGCACCCTTGTGTTGCGTAGCCGAATAATAGGCGGCGTACACTTTTTCAGGATCGTGACCGCCTCGACGAATTCTCATCATCATTTCGTCTGGCAAGTGATCGACCATTGCCAACACGTCGGGATCGGCACCGAAAAAGTGCTTACGAACGTATTCAGCATCGGAAACGGTGTACTTCTGGTACTGACCGTCGACAACTTCGCCCATGCGTTTTACAAGCTTGCCTTCATCGTCCTTGTCCAGAAGTGGATCCCAATCGCCGCCCCAAACAACCTTGATCACGTTCCAGCCAGCGCCTCGGAAGGCTGCTTCCAGTTCCTGAATGATCTTGCCGTTGCCTCGCACTGGACCGTCCAGTCGCTGCAGATTACAGTTGATCACCCAGGTCAGATTGTCCAGGTTTTCGCGAGAAGCCAAAGTCAACGCACCCAGTGATTCTGGTTCGTCGCATTCCCCATCGCCAAGAAACGCCCACACTCGAGAGTTTTGCGTGTCTCTGAGGCCACGGTGTTCCATGTATCTTAGGAACCGAGCGTGATAGATGCTGCAGATCGGGCCGAGTCCCATCGAAACCGTTGGGAACTGCCAGAAATTCGGCATCAGCCAAGGATGCGGATAGCTGGAAAGTCCGACGCCCGCAGGCAATTCTCGGCGGAAGTTGTCCAGGTTTTCATCAGACAGGCGACCTTCCAGGTACGCTCGGGAATACATGCCAGGTGACGCGTGTCCCTGAAAGTAAACCATGTCACCGTCTTGTTCTTCGGTACGGCCCTTAAAGAAGTGGTTTTGAGCCACTTCATATAGTGTTGCCGATGAAGCGAAGGTTGAAATGTGGCCGCCAAGTCCGTCAAATCGTTTGTTGGCTTTCAAAACCATCGCCATCGCGTTCCAACGCACGATGGAACGAATGCGACGTTCCATTTGCAGATCGCCCGGAAAGCGTTGCTGATCTGAGTGATGAATCGTGTTGATGTAAGGCGTGTTCGCGGTAAACGGCAGTTTGACACCGCGCTGGTAGGCTCGTTCCTGCAGGTGAACCAGCAATTCGCTGAGTCTTTCCGGGCCATAGCGATGCAGCACGTCTTCCAATGAGTCGTACCATTCCTGCATTTCGTCAGCATCAATGCCCGAAATCGTCTCCAGAATTGCTGGATCTAGCATGTTCTTCCCCGAAAATATGATGTCGCCTACGTTGCATTGGCAGTCGTCAGGCGTCGTTTTACGTGTGCACTAAAGAATGGTAGCCGGATTCGCCAGGATTTGGGACCGTTCCCCGAACTCTGGCGAGTCCGGCTACATTATCGCGAAATTCGCGCGGCAAGTCATTCGCTCGCGAAATATTGCCTATGTCGATATCTGAACTCAGTTACTGAAGCCAAGAATGCTCAATTTGCCCCATGCTAACCACCGTAGCGTTGATGGCACCGTTTTTTTTGGAAGGGACGGCAATTTGCGAGGTCTGCCGAACATTACCTGGAAGTTGAACACTGTAGAAAATTAACCGCCAGATTGTAGGGTCTCGAATCGGGAACTATCAATCAGCCACTTCAATTCGGGAAGTCGAGTCGGCTTAATCCCGCGCCTGAGAAGCCAAAATATTGAATACTGTATTTTTGTTCAGGTGTTTGGCGAAGCTGAGAGCAGCGTTTGAGCGTGTAATTCCACGCAATCGGCCAGTCGTTCGACATTATAGCCGCCTTCCAGCATGCTCACCAAACGCCCGTCAGAATGAGTGTCGGCGACCTGTTGCACCAGTTTGGTCAGCGTTTCGAAGTCTTCTGTTTCCAAACCGAGAGAACCGACTGGGTCTTCCGCATGAGCGTCAAACCCAGCGCTAATCAACACAAGTTCCGGTTTGCAGGCGTCTGCCGCTTTCGTTAACGCGTTTTCGAAGGCTGTCAGATAGTCTTTCCGCGACACTCCAAATTCCAGCGGAAGGTTGAACGTCGAGCCGAGTCCTTTGCCTCGACCAGTTTCTGACTTTCGTCCGGTGCCTGGATAAAATGGGTATCGATGGGCCGAAAAGAACGTCACGTTTTCGTCGTCGTAGAAAACGTCCTGGGTCCCATTTCCATGATGCACATCCCAATCGACGATCAGCACTCGACCAAGTCCCAATTTCTGAACGGCCGTTCGCGCGGCAATGGAAATATTCCCCAGCAGGCAAAATCCCATTGGGCCATTCGGAACCGCATGATGCCCCGGTGGTCGCACCAGACACAGCGCTGACTTGTCTTCACCATTCACAACTCGTGCCACAGCATCGATGCCCGTTCCGGCGGCCAACCAGGCAACATCGGCCGAGTCCGGACTTACCACGGTATCCGTTTCGATTCGCCCGCCGCCCTTGTCCGCAAAGTCTCGAACCGCGGCGATATGCTGTTGCGTGTGAACTCGCTCAACGTCAGCGTCGTCCGCTCGTTGAATTGGGACTTGAGTGAAACGTTCAACCAGACCCGACTCTTTTAACCTTGCGTGAACATGCTGCAGTCGAGCCGCACATTCCGGATGCTGCCCGGTATCGTGCAGCAGGAATTTATCGTCCATGTAAAGCAAAGTCATATTGCCCTGCCGCCCGTCATGCCTGGTGAATAGTATCTGGTCGCGACGATTCGTAATTGCGGTTTTCTTCCAGCAATCAACCGCGAACCGAAGGTGCATGTTGCCGTTGCTTGAATAAATCTGCAACGTCAGTCGGATTGTTGCCTCAATTCATTTTTCCCGATTGGGCTGGACCAGTTAGATCGCCTTCGTTTGCGGTTCGCGAGTTGAGATGCAGCGACTCGCGCAGAGGCCCTGCGAGCCGCTGAGGTAAGCTCAGGGGGGGCAACGCTTTTGCGCTGTCTTAAAAGTTTTGGTCAACGACTTCTCCGCGGTTGCGGGTGAAGAGGGCCTTGAGCGTTTCTGGTGGCACAGACATGGGGATGAATCGAGTGGAGCCGTCGGTCCACGCTGCCTGGAAGCCGTTTTCTTCAACACCCCCAAGTCCAGCAAGTGGGTTGGAACTGTTCGGAGTGAAGTCTTCAGGCTGGGTCCACACGACGGCTCGTTCTGGCGAAACTTCCAGCACAAGCAGGGTATTGGATGTGCCATCCGAGAATTCTCTCATGGCATGGCCTTTACCATCTTCGAATGCCGTTCCGGGACCGACCGGCACTTGATAAACCGTCATTCCGCTTGCCAGCGATAGCTTGGGAGACTTGTAGACATCTGGTATCTGGTCGATCAAGGCTTTGTTTGCAGGGCTATCCCAGGGCTCGTTGATGGCAAACCGTTCATAGAGGTCCAGATGACCGAGGAATGGCAACAAATGCACTCGCCAGCTAAGCAGTTTCTTTCCGCTCTGTTCATCGACAGACGCAGCATTGGGAAAACGTCGATAGACGTCGTGGAAATTATGCATCGCCAATACGATTTGCTTCAGGTTGTTCTTTGACTGAGTTCTTGTTGCGGCGGACTGAGCTTGTTGCATGGCCGGACCAAGCATCATAGGAAGCATCATAGGAAGCATCGGAAGGAATGCTCCAATTTGCTGTCCACCGCCTGCGGCTGACATTGACATGCGACATACATCTCCGTCAGCTTCTATCTTCAAAGACTCTTCCATTGCCTTCTGAATGTTTGCCAGTGGAGCCAGAAACGGCGGCAGTTCCTGCCCTTCCTGCATCGCCTTAGACTCTTCCTGAGCAGCGTTTAACGCCGTTACCATTTGTTGAGCACCACTGGAATCCTTGCACCTCGCGGCCATGGAGAACCCGATATCGTTGGTGAAATCGAATCCAATCGACGCGCCTTTGGCGTTTGCGAGAAATGTCTTGATCATTTCCATCGACGCGGGTGGCCCCGGTGGAAGCTTGTCTTGATTTAGGCTCGCAAAGATCCGGTCGGGGTTCTTTGGCGAGAACACGACTTGCAACGCAGAAGTTCCGTCAAAGAGTGCCTGGTCGATTGCGGTTGCGGATGAATTGCTGCTACTCACCTGTTTAACCCATGCTTCAGCTCCAACGACGACCGTGTTGGAATTCGCAACCCATATCGCAACGGGCGGGTTAGCGGGAGCCTGAATGTAACTGATTGAGCCCGCCGAAACCATCTTTGAACGAGGAATCAAGGACTGAAGCTTCGAGGCTTCGATCGTCACCTTAGTTCGGATCACGGCGATGCCGGGAAGCTCCTCAGGCTTTGGTTCTGCGTCGCGTTCAATGGCATCACTGATGCCTCCGACGCCTACGGTAACGGACTGAATATCGTTCGGGGTGAGTCCGAAATTTCCCGACATCTGAGCAACCTGCTCAGATACCTGTGGTATCGTGAGCAACTGTCCAATCGGCCCTCCCAGCAGTCGTTCTATGTCAACTCGGACAACCACTTCAGAATCTGCTGGAAGGTAGGAAACATCGACTTTCCCGGATGTTCCTGAACCCGCATTGGCATTCGTTTGTGAGTTCGCGATCTGTGCTGCTGCCGCTGCATCGTGAGACCCCCGGTCCATTGCTGCAGCGGCATTGTTTGCCGGAGCACCGTGGCCACCCGCTGCTGGAGCGTCGTGCCCGCCGTCGTTTTCCGCGGTCAGTTCGTCGCCGCCACCGTCGTTGCCGGCGACTTCTCCGCCAGATGAATTTTCATCACCTGAAGGCAAAAGCATCCACGTGAGACCTCCTGCAAGCCCCAAGGCCAACACGCCGACTCCGATAAATAGTGGAGTCTTCGACTTGCCGCCGGATGCCCCTTTTTTCTTTGCTGCAGCGCTTTTACCCTTTGAGGCGGCGGCTGTTTTTTTCTTTCCGCCAGAAGCTGCCGCTCGCCTTGCTGGGGCGGGTTCGTCGTCATAGCCGTCTTCGCCATAGTCGTCATCGTACCCGTAGTCGTCGAATTCATCTGCGACCGGTTTCTGCGACTCGCGTTTAGGTTTGGCGGGTGCGGCAGATGTTGGAGACTTCTTACTTTGACCAACTCTAGGGGAAAACGGCTCTTTGCACGCCGGGCACCTGACTTTCTTGCCGGGTGCCGGATCGTTCATCTTAAGTTTTTTGTCGCAGTTGGGGCAGGTAACGATAACGGCCATCGAAGAACTCCGCTGGTGAAGCGTCCGGTTGAGTGGTGATTGCACAAACGCATGTTAATGCCTGGATACGGCAAACGCTCACTTCTGCTGCATAGATCAGTGGAATCTGCGAATTCTTCGTTGTTTCTGGCGATTCGATGCCTTACGGGAGGCTAGAGCAATTTACATATTGTTGTGGACGGCTCTGGCTCGTGGGCAACCGTTCACATAGTCCAGTTCGCGTTTTCCGCGGCCACAAGTCAGCGAAAATCGCTGTATTTCAGCCGGCTTCCACCAGGACTTATCACGGCTGGCAGTTGATAGTTTCCATGTTGAGTGCACGAATAACCGGCGACAGCATTGGCAAAGTTCA